>Ga0256840_1002149_pt1 | contig 17622 bp, 20 predicted proteins | sample 355202metaG_FD_185969 | JGI IMG/M metagenome (GOLD analysis project Ga0256840, IMG submission 185969) | Hydrothermal vent microbial communities from Mid Atlantic Ridge, Atlantic Ocean - 355-202 | ecosystem: Environmental > Aquatic > Marine > Hydrothermal vents | place: Atlantic Ocean: Mid... | reverse complement strand
TCTATAATCCTAACTCATTCATGCAATCAATGCAGTACTCTGATTCTGGTATAAGCTTTAGTCTCTCTATGGAGATATTTTCTTCGCACTCTTTGCAAACACCATAATCTTCGCGCTCAACTTTATTCAGTGTTGCCATGAGCTTGTTGTATCGTTTGGTGTACTCTTGAAATCTGTGAAAGATGATGTTTTGTTCTTGGTGTCTGCCTGCATGGTAGACATTATCTAGTGAACACTCTTTATCAACAGGTTTGAGTTGTGTTTGTAGATATGCCAACTCCTTAGAAAGTGTTGCCATTTGCGATTCAATAATATTTTTTAATTCTTGTTTCTCTGTAATTGTCATTTGTATTATTCTCTTAGGTTATCTAGTAATCCATTCTCTTTTAAAATATTTAAGATTATATCATCATCAATATTTTCTAGTTCACTTTTTGAGTACATCTTCATTAAAAATATATTTTGCATAGCGTCAATATAATAATAAATCACTCGAAATCCTCCACTTTTACCAGTGGGAATTGAACTATTAGCAACTCTTATTTTATAGCACCTATGAGCTAATTCTATTCCTGATTTCGGATTTTCTAACAACTCTTTGTGTAATAATTTTAAATCATTTGGGAGCTGTTTATATTTTTTAAAGAGTCTCTTGGCATCTTTGTTAAAGGAGCTAAGGGTTTTAATGTTCAAGGTCATCTATGAGCTCATCAAGTGATTTCAAAGAATCTTCACCATTGTTACTTAGTGAATTTTTTAACTCTTTGCAGCTACTGTCAAACTCTTGATAAAATATATTTGCTTTTTGTGTACTAATGTATGAAGATATTGCTTCTGTAATTACATCAGTTCTATTAATAGAAAACTGATTGGTAAAAGCATCTATCTCTTCTATTAAATATTTCGGTAATCGCAAACCAACTTGTTGTTTTTCTAATTGAGAAATATTGTGCATAAACAATTCCTTATATAATTATGTTTTACAATAGTATATAATATTCATCTAGATAAGTCAATTAAAATTTATTCCTTATGGTTTGCGACAGTGCTAGGAGTGGTGTTTCCGCTTGCTTGCATACTGAGGGCTTGGGGGTGTTTTTTGTAGTGTTCTCGCACCACTTGAGCCAATCTCTCTTTTGTCGCTACATCTACAACGCCATTTTCTGCTACGGTATCTGCGATGTTTTGTACAAGCTCATCTTGTGGTTTTGGTACTTTTTCTTTCCATGAAAGGAGTAGTGCTTTGTTTATATGTGATGGAAGAGAGCCCATGATGCCGACATCATTTTGATTGTGAATGAGTAAGCCTGAAGTTGTACCTCTATCAAGTGTTAGAACTTGAAAAAGATAGAGCGTATGATATTCGAGCTGTTTTTGTTTCTCTTCTTGGGTGATTGTTGTGCGTGTTTGGAGAGCATTTTTTACAATGCTAGTGTAGGTATCTATGACACCTTCTCCAAACTGTTGTGCAAACGCAGCGTCAGAAGCTTTGTCTATGGTTTTGTAGTTTTCAAGGTAGAAGTGTGAAACACCTCGCGTTCGCTCTAAGGCAGGAATGTTGAAGTATTTGTCTCCTTGGCTAGCACCTTCATCGTAGCGTTTGTCTGCTAAAGTGCGAAGAGCATCATCAAAAGTTTTTCTATCCTCTTCATTAAAAATACTTGGATTTAAGTCCGCCATGATACGCCAATATGAGGGCGCATCACGTAGCTCTGTCAAGCTAATATGAATATGTATGGAAGGTACATTTGGATTTTTTGGGTGAATGATAGTAGAGATTGCTGTTGCACTTTTGAGGTTTTTGTCTGGAATTTCATCATAATGCACTTGAGAGACATTGACACTTGCGGTATTAAAGAGTTGTGCATCTCGCGCTTCAAAACGACTTCCTCCTCCGTGAAGACCCCCGTCACGCAGCCAAGTTACTTCTTCGTAAGGTTTGTTCTCTCCAAGCTCTTTGCTCAGTTCATTAAGCTGATTTACAAATCTTTTTTGTAAAGCCCGTACAAGTTTATAAGCATCTTGTGCCTCTTGTGAGTTTGCCATTATCATATTCATATTATTTTCTCTATTATTTTTTATAATTTTAGCAACTTTCAGATAAAATTCGCATATGAATAAAGAAGAATATATAAACGCAGTAGAAACACTTAATCTTTGGGCTTATCATTATTATGTTTTAGATGACCCTATTATGACCGATGAGGGCTATGATAAGCTTTATCATAAAGTTGTGGAGTATGAAGAGGCACATCCTGAGGATATTTTGAAAAACTCGCCGACGCAGCGTGTGGGTGATGTCATCAGTGAAGGTTTTACAAAAGAGCCTCATCTCTCACGTATGTGGTCGCTTGAAGATATCTTCGATGCAGATGGACTGCAAAAATGGCTAGAAAAAACCTACAGACTAGATAAAAATGTCACTTTTTATTGTGAACCTAAGTATGATGGCGCTTCGCTTAATCTTATCTATGAAAATGGTGAGCTTCTTAAAGGTATCACAAGAGGGGATGGTACAGTTGGTGAGCTGATCACACCAAATGTGAAGACTATTCGCTCAATTCCTCTGACTATAGAACATAAAAAACGCATAGAAATTCGTGGTGAAGTCGTTATATTTAAAGATGAGTTTGAGAAGATAAATGCCCAGCGTCTCAAAGCAGGAGAACAACTCTTTGCAAACCCTCGAAACGCAGCTGCTGGGAGTTTAAGACAACTTGATCCTAGTATTACCGCTACACGTAATCTTGTTTTTTTACCTTATGGTGTTGGAGTAAATGAACTGAGTCATAAACTACTCAGTGAAAAAATGAGCTACATTTATCAGCTTGGCTTTCGTGAGCCACCACTTCGCCGCATTACAAAAGGTTTTGATGAGATAGAAGCTATCTATGAACAGATGAAAGAAGAACGTGAGAGTTATCCGATGATGCTTGATGGTATGGTCGTAAAAGTCAATGAAATAGCAGCGCAGATAGATATGGGCTATACGGTCAAAGTACCTCGTTGGGCAGTAGCATATAAATTTCCTGCGGTTGAAAAGATTACCACTGTAAAAGATATTGTGCTGCAAGTTGGTAGAACTGGTGTTGTGACACCTGTGGCTATTGTCGAACCCACAGAGATAGATGGTGTCATCGTGGAGCGTGCGACACTGCATAATTTTGATGAGATTGATAGAAAAGATATTCGTATCTTTGACAAGGTTATTATCTTAAGAAGTGGGGATGTTATACCCAAAATCATTAAGGTATTAACGCAGGAGCGAACTGGTAATGAAGTCAAAGTTGCGCGACCAAAAAACTGTCCGGTTTGTGGAAGCGAGCTCCTTCAAGAAGAGGTACTGATAAAGTGTCAAAACTTAAGATGTGAGGCAAGAGTTGTCAACTCCATCATCTACTTTGCTTCAAAACAGTGTCTTAATATCGACGGACTTGGCGTGAAAATCGTCGAGCAACTCTTTAGTGCGGGATTAGTCAAAAGTGTACTTGATCTGTTTGACTTAAACAAAGAAAAACTTTTAGCACTTGAAGGCTTTAAAGAGAAAAAAGCGACAAATCTTTTACAAGCAATACAAAGTGCAAAAGGCTGTGAGCTTTGGCGTCTTATCAATTCGCTTGGGATTGAGCATATTGGAGAAGTTGCTTCAAAAATGATAGCACAAAGATTTGGTTTGAACTTTGTAAACGCAGTAAAAGAAGAGCTTTTGGAGATAGAAGGCATTGGTGAAGAGATGGCGGAATCATTCTTAGAGTTTTTACGAGTAAATCATGAAACGGTAAGTAAGCTTGTTGAGGTTTTACAGCCAGTGGAACCAGAGCAACAAGAAGAGGCACAAGAGAACCCTTTTAAAGGTAAAACTGTAGTTTTAACAGGAACAATGAGCGAATCACGTGGGAAGATAAAAGAAAAGCTAGAAGCACTTGGCGCGAAAGTGTCAGGCTCGGTAAGTAAAAAAACGGACTTTGTTATCTACGGAGAAGATGCCGGAAGTAAGTATGATAAGGCTGTAAGTTTAGGTGTGGCAACTTTAAATGAAGAAGAAATGCAAGAGCTCATTCAATGATGCGATTAGATAACTATTTGGTAGAAAACGATTTCGTAGATAGCCGTAATAAAGCACAAAACATCATAAAAGAAGAGCTTGTAAGTGTAAACGACAAAGTCATCAAAAAGGCTGCGTTTAGAGTTCAAGAGGGTGATGAGGTACGTGTTGCCGAGTATAAGGCTTATGTCTCTCGAGCTGCGTTTAAGTTGGATGAATTTTTAGACGAGATAAAATTTGATGTAAAAGATACAGAGGCTTTAGATATCGGCTCCTCAACGGGTGGCTTTACTCAGGTGCTTTTAGAGCGAGGTGCAAAAGAGGTGACTTGTGTAGATGTTGGACATGACCAACTGCATAAATGCATTCGTAAAGATGTTCGAGTGAATGTTTATGAGGGCTGTGATATACGCAAGTTTACAAGTGAGAAGCGATTTGATCTGATAGTGAGTGATGTTGCATTTATCTCACTATTTTACATCTTAGATGATGTTGAACGCCTTGCAAGTCAAGATATTATACTGCTTTTTAAGCCGCAGTTTGAAGTTGGACGAGAAGTGAAACGTGATAAAAATGGTGTAGTACTAGATAAAAAAGCAATAGCAAATGCCATGATAAAGTTTGAAGATGCTTGTCGGCTCAAAGGCTGGAATTTACTTCAAAAGCTTCCTTCACGCCTTACAGGGAAAGAGGGAAATTTAGAGTATTGTTATTACTTTCATAAATAGGCATATTCAAATTTGTTATCCAGCTACTTTATGATGTTCAATTTGCATAATTTTATCAGCCAACCACGTTTTAATGATAGCTTGACGACTTACTCCAATATGTTGTGCTTCTTCATCAAGTTTTTTAACCATCCAAGTAGGAAAATCTATATTTATTCTCTTTGGTTCCAAATTGGGTCTTCTTATTGTAGATAAATCAAGGTATTCAATGATATCTTCTTCGTTATCATCAAATATCTTATCAAATTCTTCAGCTTTCATAAATTACAATTGAATTGAGTTTTTTACATTTTTTGTATTAGTATTCTTAAATACAAGATCTCCTTTTTGGCAATAAATATCGTAATAGAAGGACATAATGTCCTTTAACTATTGTGATGTTTAATAATCAAAAAAATATCTTTGATTTTGTTCTTATTTCCAAAAATGAAATATCTTTAGATATACTTACAGATACAATAGAAATATGTTGTAAAATCAATTGACCTTGGAGTTAGAAGAAATTGAACACGAATAACAGTATTACTTCGATTGCTATCGGTGGTTTTGATGGTATGCATATTGGGCATCAGGCACTTTTTCGTGCGCTTGATGCTCAAAGTTGTATAGTTGTGATAGAAAATGGTTATGCTTGTTTAACACCTAATGGTACAAGACAAGAGCACACAAATCATCCTATAGTATATCTCAAACTAGATGAGATCCGCCATCTTGATGGTGAGGGTTTTGTAAAATTTTTGAAAGTTAAATTTCCACAACTCAAAAAGATAGTTGTTGGGTATGATTTTCATTTTGGAAAAGATAGAAAGTACTCTTTTGAAGATTTAAAAAAGATATTTGATGGGGAGGTTGTTGTGATAGAAGAAGTGAAGCACAACAATGACTCAGTGCATTCAAATAAAATTCGTGCAAAACTAAAGATGGGTGATATCAAAGGTGCAAATGAGTTTCTAGGGTATAACTATACTATTGAAGGTCACAGAGTAGATGGGCAGGGTCTAGGATCTAAAGAGCTTGTAGCTACTATAAACTTAGAGGTAGAAGGTTTTTTACTTCCAAAAGAGGGTGTGTATGTAACATTGACACGTTTGGACGAGGAAGAACATTTTCATCCTTCTGTAAGTTTTATAGGGCATCGCGTGACAACTGACGGTAGCTTTGCCGTTGAGACGCATATACTTGATGGTGCAGTAGTATGCAAAGAAAAAGCAAGCATAAGTTTTGTAGCGTTTATACGAAACAATGAGAAGTTTGACTCTTTAGAAGAGCTTAAAGAGATGATAAAAAGAGATATAGCAAAAGCCAACAAAGAACTTGGGCGCTTAGCTTTATAAAACAGTAAAGGTAAAAATTGAACAGAGAATATCTAGAAAATAAAAATACAATACATTTTAAATTTGAACAAAATAAAGATGATTTTATCGTGGATGAAATCCCAATACATTTTAAAGGTAATGGAAATTTTGCAATCTACCATATCAAAAAAGTTGAAATGACAACTTGGGATATGATAGCTGCGTTTGCAGAGTTTTTAAACATTCCTGCTGAAAAAATAGGCTATGCAGGACTAAAAGATAAACATGCAACAACAACACAGTATATATCTGTTGAAGCAAAATTTGAAAAACTGCTTAAAAAGTTTAAACATCCCCAGATTAAGATACTAAACGCAACGCGACATACACACTCTATTCGTATGGGTGACTTGGTGGGAAATCGTTTTAGCATCAATCTTTTTGGTGTTTCTCAGATAGAAGCAGGGCAGATTGAAAAGCTTGCACGAAAGAGCGAAAAAAACGGACTGCCAAATTACTTTGGGTATCAACGATTTGGACGCAATGAAGACTCGGTAGAACAAGCAAAAGCAATGATAGGCGGTGACTTACATATAGCTGATGCAAAGCTCAAGAAGTTTTTGATATCTATCTATCAAAGTGTTTACTTTAATGACTGGCTAAAAGAGCGTGTTATCTTAAGCCGTGAGAAAAATGACTCAAAGTTTCTTCTTTTAGAGGGTGATATTTATCTCTCAAGCGAAGGTAAACTCTTTACACCAAAAAAGATAGCACAAAAAGATTTTGAGGCACATAAAGTGGTTCCTACAGGGCTATTACCTGGACGTGATGTGTATCGAGCCAGAGGTGAAGCAAAAGCGATAGAAGAAAAATATGATGATGAGTTTTTATATGATAAAGGGCTTCGTCGTGAAGCACTTGTTTTTCCATCTGATATAGAGTTTAAGTATAAAAATAATTTTGATATTTTGAATGTTGCATTTACACTGCCAAAAGGTTCATACGCAACAGTATTTTTAGAAAACATTGCAAACAAAAACTTCAAAGCTAAAGTGATAAAACAAAAAGGTGCTAAGTCTAAAAGGTAAGACTTACCACTCCTCTTCTTCTTCATTCATATCTGAATCATCGTAAGGGTCCATATGAACTAAAATATGTACTTTTTTATCTTTTGGAAATATTTTTTTAATCTTTGCTTCAACTCTATCAGCAATCACATGAGCATCATAGAGTGAAATACTGACATTAAAAACAGCATGAAATGAGATGAAGACATGAGAACCTGACTCTCTTGTTCTTAAAAAGTGGTAGTTCATAATTGCTTCTTCATTTTCTATAATCTCTTCTATCTTTTTCACTTCTTCTTTCGGTAAAGAAGCATCAAGAAGCATTAAAACTCCCTCTTTGACAATAGGAATAGCAGAATAAATCATATATATAGCGATACCAATACCAAGAATAGGGTCAATAAGTTGCTCCCCAGTATAATGAATGGCTACAAGAGCAAACAAAACTGCACCGTTTGAAAAGAGGTCGGTTTTATAATGTAGAGCATCAGCTTTTATGACCATATTTTTCGTTTTTTTCGCTACATAAGAGAGGAAAAAAACTAAAAAACCTGTAATGACAAAAGAGGCAACCATAACAGCGATACTTTCACTCATATGACTCATATCTCTAGGATGTACAATCTTTGTAATAGCTTCATATAAGATAAAAATTGCTGAGAATGAAATGATAGTTCCCTCTATGACAGCCGCGAGTGGTTCTAACTTACTTCTACCAAAATGGAAGCGACCATCAGGATCTTTTTCCGCATTATGAAGAGCAAAATAGTTGAAGATAGAGACGGTTAAGTCCAGCAAACTATCTATGGCAGAAGCTAAAACGGCAATAGAACCACTGAAAATACCGACAGTCAATTTGAGTAAAACGAGGACTGCTGCAACACTGCTTGAAACAACAGTCGCTTTTTTTTCTATACGCATTTAAAACCTTTGAAATATTTAGGTACAATTATAGTAAAATTTAGCTAATACAGTGATTAAAATGAATATAAATAATCTAAGAAAAGAACGTGAAAGATGGATGGCTTGGAAAAATATTGCTCCATTACGTGAAGCAGTACAAAGCCTTGAAGATGTGGAGTGTACAGTAGAGTTTTGTGATACAATCAAGATTAATGGTGATTTTGGTAAAGAAAAAATTTATGATGTCGCAAAGATGCTTATGCCGTGGCGAAAAGGTCCTTTTGCTTTAGGTGAACTTTTCATAGATACAGAGTGGAAAAGTTTTGTAAAGTATAATCTTTTACGTCCACATTTTGATTTAAAAGATAAAAGAGTTGCCGATATAGGGTGTAACAACGGTTATTATATGTTTCGTATGCAAGAAGATCAACCAAAATCTTTAGTAGGATTTGACCCCTCACCGGTTTATAAAACACAGTTTGACTTTATAAACCATTTTGTGAAAAGTGAGATAGTGTATGAGCTTTTGGGTGTTGAACATTTAGAGTTTTATGAAGAGAAGTTTGATACTATCTTTTGTCTTGGTGTTTTGTATCATCGAAGTGACCCTGTTGCAATGCTCAAGTCACTCTATAAAGGGCTAGATAAGCAGGGTGAAGTGATACTAGACACTTTTTATATCGACGGAGAAGAAGAGATGGCTCTGTGTCCAGAATCGAGTTACTCAAAGATACCAAACATTTACTTTGTACCTACCATAAAAGCTCTTGAGCATTGGTGCAGGAGAGCTGGGTTTACTGCGTTTGAAATACTTGAGACTTCTGTAACGGACACAGGAGAACAGAGAAAGACTGAGTGGATAGAAGGGCAGTCACTAGAGGACTTTTTAGACCCAAATGATAACACAAAAACGGTTGAGGGATATCCCGCACCACAAAGAGTATATGTAAAACTAATAAAGGATAAAAATTAATGGCTGAAAATACAAATAATGAAGAGTTAGAAATAGAAGAGTATAAGGATGAAAAAGAGCCTGTTGCAGTTCAAACACATGAGCTTGTAAATCAAAACCTCAATGGTGAAATCATAAAGCTTGAAGAAGGTTATGTTGAGCTGCGTTTAACAACGATAAGTGAGATGGTTGCTGATAGAGAAGGATTGATACATGGCGGATTTATTTTTGGTTCAGCTGATTATGCTGCTATGCTTGCGGTAAATAAACGAAATGTTGTGCTTGTTGCAAGTGATTGTCAGTTTCTTTCGCCTGTTAAGTTGCATGATGAAGTAAAGGTTATAGCTCGTGTACGTCATAAAGAGGGTCGTAAACGTAATGTTCATGTTGAAGCTTTTGTCTTAGATATAAAAGTCTTTGAGGGAGAGTTTAAAACAGTCATAACAGAAAGACATGTCTTAAAACTCCATCTTTTAGATGAAGAAGAAAGTAATAGCGGTACGCCTAGTGAAGAAGAGTAGGGTTTTGACTACTTTTTAGCTGTAAAAAGAAAAACTCCAAAGTCACGATGTGGTTTTTGAATTGTATTGATGTTTCTAAACGCAGTGTCGCTAAAGCCTGCTTTTTTTGCTGCGTTTAGAAGCTTCTCTTCTTTAAATCCAAAGTGAAAAACTCCTGTGTTGTCTGCATGAAATGTGCCATCTTCACTCTCTAAATCTGCGATAGCGATAAAACCACCTTTTTTGATATTTTTGTAAATTCTTGCAAAAAAAGCATCCAAATCCTCTATATGATGCAAAGTCATAGAACTGATAAGTCCGTCAAACTCTCTGTCTATGGGTTTTTTTATGATGTCTTGGTTGTATACTTCTATGCTCAGATCAGGCGTATTTTTTTCTTGTAATTTTTCTAGCATTTTTGTTGAAGTATCTACTCCATAGACTTTCTTGACCTGTGGCGCGATGCTAAAGCCAAGAAGCCCTGTACCCACACCAAAATCAAGTATCTCCATCTCTTTGTCTAGTTTTATGCTTTCATTGATAGCATCAGCTATTGTTTTGGCTCCATTTACACGGATATCACCCTTATCCCACTCTTGTGCTTTATGTTGAAAATGATCTTGCATATTTCTCCTTTTTAGAACTGATTTATCCAGTAGTCAGTGTATTGTTGCTCTTGTTTTATACTTGTGTTTTCTCCGTGTCCCGGATAAATTGTTTTATCGTAAGGAATAAGTTTAAACTTTTGTAGTGATTTTTTCATATCCTCTGGACTAGAATAAGGAAAATCGGTACGTCCAATACTTCTTTGAAAAATGAAATCTCCACTAAACATTGCGTCCTCAATTTCTATGGTTGAGCATCCTGGGCAGTGTCCTGGAAAGTGACGAAATTTGACTTTTGTACCATCAAAATCAAGTTCTTCATCACCTTGAATGGCGACATCAGGAGTTGAAGGGGGTAGGTCAGGCATCCAGCCACTGTCTTGTAGGAGATGAATGTCACCTTCTGGTGTGTAGAGTTTGATACCGAGTTTTTCTTGAAGCTCTGCATTTGACCATACATGATCAAAATGTCCATGTGTATTTAAGATTGCCACAGGATTTGTAACATTATCTAAAACCCACTCTGTAGCACCGACTCCCGGGTCGATGATAAAATCCTTGCCATCAACACTCGCGATGTAACAATTTGTCTGATACGGTCCCATAGGCTGTTTCTTTATAGTCATTCTAATCTCTTTTTTATTGTGATTATAGCATTATGTCGTTATGAATTTTTTTAAAGAATTAGAGTTAATACTTGAAGCTCAAGATAGCGCAACAAAGATAAGCCGTTTTAGTCGTTTTTATGAGGCATATAAAAATGACAATGTTGTATTTGAGACTGCGTTTACACCCAAAGAGTTTACAGAACCTTCTTATACAAAGATATGTCAAACTGTACCACCTCAAAATGTTCCCAAACGCAGTAATCTTACTGCAAAAGAGGGACAGATAAATCTTTTGCATGCTATTGCGCATATAGAGTATTCTGCCATTGATTTAGCTCTTGATGGTACGTATAGATTTGTAGGAATGCCAAAAGCCTATTATGATGATTGGCTAGAGGTTGCCGATGATGAGATACGGCACTTTTTGATGCTTGAAAAACTACTGCATGAGCTAAACGCAGTGTATGGGGATCTGCCTGTGCATGACGCACTTTTTGAAGCAAGTCAAAAAACACAAACACTTGTTGAGCGGATGGCAGTAGTGCCACGCTATCTTGAAGCCAATGGACTTGATGCTACACCGATGATACTCAAAAAACTTAAAAAAATGCCAAAAAGTGAAATGCTTTCAAAAATCATAATAAATCTTGAAGTGATTTTGGATGAAGAGATAGACCATGTAAAAAAAGGTGATATTTGGTTTACTTACGCTTGTAAAGAGGAAAATCTTTCAACAGATGTATTTTTTCAAATTATAAAAAAATACTATCCAAGAGGCTTTTTAAGACCTGACAACTTAAATATTCAAGCAAGAAAAGAAGCTGGATTTAGTTGCGATGAACTTAAAATCATGGCTAAAAAAGAGGTTTGTTAATTCTCTTTCATAAATGAGCTCTGCTCAGTATACTTGTCTCTTACTGCTAAGAACTCATCAAGATGCTCAAAGAAGATATCAACAAGTTTTGGATCAAAGTGTTTTCCTTTTTCATCTTCGATAAGGGTGAAAATCTCTTTATCTTCCCAAGCTTTTTTGTAACAACGCTCGCTGCCAAGTGCATCAAAAACATCTGCAAGAGCAGTAATACGTCCATATATATGAATATCTTCACCATTAAGATTTCGTGGATAACCGCTTCCATCATATTTTTCATGATGCTCATACGCAATGATAGCAGCAGTTTTGAGTAACGCTCTCTCAGAATTTCTAAAGAGCTCATAGCCAATTTCAGCATGTGTTTTCATTACACTCCACTCATCTTGTGTAAGTTTTCCATTTTTGTTTAGAATGCTGTCTGGTATGGCAACTTTTCCTATGTCATGCATAGGAGAGGCTATAGTAAGATATTGAATCTCTTTTTCAGCTAGACCATAATGTTTTGCAAGTATTTGTGAGTAAAGTGCAACACGTTTGACATGAAAGCCAGTCTCTTGGCTTCTTGTCTCTCCAATCTCTCCCATCTTGAGGATAATGTCTTGTTGCGTCTCTTCTATCTCTTGAGAGAGTTTTACAATTTCTGTAATATCATTTCGAATAGCAATAAACTCTTCTATCTCACCTTTTTCATTTAAAATAGGATTAATAGTTACTTCAACAGTGTAAAATTCACCATCTTTTTTTCTATTTTTTACGATGCCAAACCATGGCTTTTTATCTAAAATTGTCTCCCACATCTCTTTAAAAGCTGATTTTGGCATATCCTTATGACGAACGATATTGTGAGGTTTTCCTAAAAGCTCTTCTGCCATATATCCTGAGATTGCACAAAACTTATCATTTACATAAGTAATTTTCCCTTTTTTATCTGTCTTAGAAACTATGCTACTTCTGTCAACTGCATTTTTATATTGTTGTAACAATTGAATATTTCTTACAATGTTGTTTTTTATCATTAAACCAAGTGCAGTTATGATGATAAAAAGAGCCGCAAGGAAAAGGAAGTTGATTGCAAATTCAATTTTTGCTTGGTGTATATGTTGTGTAATGCTATGATTAATACTTTGAAATTTTTGTTTTTCTATTGAATTTAGCGCTTCTATTATCGCTGTAGTTCTCTGAAACCACTCTTGTGGATTGACACTGATTACTGCGTTTGGTTTTTGTGTGTATCTGCTGTATATTTGTGTAAACCAAATATAATCTTGTGTTTTAAGAATATGTGCAAATGATTGGAGAATATTTTTTTCACAAAAAATTAAAAATTTTTCTTTTGCAAGGTCATATTCTCCTTTTGCATGAATTGCAGTGATGAGAAGTTGATGGTTTTGTGACTTTTGAGAAAAGATGCCATTGAGGGAACCTCTGATCTTTCCTAGAGCCTCTTTCATATAAAGAAGATGTGTGTAAGAATAAAATTTTTGTTCAATTTCACTGTTTTTTATATTTTTTGTTGAGAATAAATAACTTTTTAATAAAGAATTAATAAGGAGTGTATATCTGTTAAATGCATCGGAAGCTGGAATGGAAAAAGAGTTAATTTTTCCTCGTAAATCTGATAATCTTTGAATCTCTTTGAAATTTTTATTTCTAAAATCAGTAGTTTTTTGTTGCAATAAAAGTTTATGTTTAAAGTTTTTTCCATCTGAAGCAAGAAAACCACTGCTGTATCCACGCTCTTTTTGAAGTGAATTGATAAGCATTGATATCTCTTGTATCTTTGCGGTGTTTTCTTTGAGCACAGTAAAATCTTTAAGCTCTTTATAGCTATCAATCATAACAAGAATAAATCCAATGAAAATGATAATTAAAGGTAAAAATACTAACAGTTTTAATCTAGATATTATGGGTGAATTTATAAGAGAGCCTTTATTTATTTAGTATAATTATTTTAGAAGTATAATATAAGTTAGTTACAAAAATGTTAAATTTTTTCTTAAAAAAATATTTGTTACAAAATTTAGTTATAATCTCATTTGTTAATAACTTTTAAAGGTTTAAAATATATTATGAGCAAATATTCTCAGATTACTGACTACTTGACACTTTTTTTGGATACTGAAGTGAGAAAGACAGGCATAAATAGGGTTGTTGTCGGTTTAAGTGGTGGACTTGATTCTGCTGTTGTAGCAGTACTAGCCCATAAAGCTTTTCAAGATGATTTACTTTGTGTAAAAATGCCTTCACAGTATTCTTCCAAAAGTTCGCTTGATGATGCTGATGAGCTTTGTAGAGATTTTAATCTAAACGCAGTGACGTGTTCTATATCTCCAATGCTTGAAGCATATGAGAAAATGAATCCTGATTTGGATAATTTACGAAAAGGAAACTTTTCTTCTCGTATGCGTATGTCTACACTTTTTGACATCTCTGCACGTGAAAATGCCTTAGTCTTAGGTACGAGTAATAAGAGTGAGCTTATGCTTGGATATGGAACGCTTTATGGGGATTTGGCTTCGGCTGTGAATCCTATAGGCGACCTATATAAAAGTGAAGTATTTGAACTCGCTCGTTATCTTGGAGTGAGTAAGAGCATTATCCAAAAACCGCCTTCTGCTGACTTGTGGGATGGACAGAGTGATGAGGATGATTTGGGTTATACCTATGCTGAGCTTGACGCGGCAATGAAGCTTTATGTTGATGAACGTTTATCACGTGAAGAGGTTATTGAGCAGGGGATAGACGAAGTAATGCTAGATATGATAATAAAAAAGATTTTTCGAAATCATTTTAAGAGAAAGATGCCAGTCATTGCCAAGCTAACATCTAGAACACTTGGACATGATTTTAATTATCCAAGAGATATAACATTATAAAAAAGAGGAGTAGTAAATGCCAACAAAAAAAGTAAAAGTACCTTTTCATAGATATGAAAGTTCAATAGGAGCCCACTCAAATGTAAGTGATGCACTCGATGGTGAAGATATCAATCAAGTTGCAGAACTTGAAGAAGAGTTTAAAGAATATGTTGGAAGTGATTATGCGCTAGCGACTTCACATGGAACATCAGCACTACATTTGGCAATGCTTGCACTTGATCTCAAACGTGGAGATAAGGTTTTATGTAGTGTAAATGCACATCCAAGCGTTCCTGAAGTTGTTCGTCATTTTGATGCTGAACCTATTTTTATAGATATAGCTGAGGGAAGCTTCATTATTGATGTTGAAAAACTAGAAAACTATCTAGAAGAGAACAAGTCAAAAAAACTTAAAGCTGTAATTATTACACATATTGGGAATGTTCCGGTTAACTTGGAGAGAGTTTACAATATGGCAAAAATTTACAATATAAAAGTTGTTGAAGATGCTAGTGATGTACTAGGTGCAACATATAAAGGTGTTAAGATTGGTGCTACGGGTGCAGATATGACCTGTTTTAATTTTTCACCGCATTTGAAGAAAAATATCTGTAATGGTGGTATGATTACTTCAAACAATGAAGATTTAATGGCAAGAGCAAGACTTATCGCTAATCATGCTATAGTACGTGATGACAATGCTTTAGAATATATTTATGATGTTGTGGATATTGGAAATGATTATGCTTTAAGTGATCTAAACGCAGCATATATACGTGCGCAGGTAAAAGAGCAAAGCAAGAGAATAAAAAGAAAAAAAGAGATAGCAAAAATGTACGGAGAAGGACTTGCTGGCGTTGAGCATGTAACTATTCCGACTATGGATAATGAAGAAAACTCTTTCTCTCTTTATATAATAAAGATTGATAAAAACCGTGACTCTTTTGCTATTGCCCTAAAAGAAGAGGGGGTAGGTACAGGACTTCATTATATTCCTTTACATCTTTTAACATATTATAAATCAAAGTACTCTCTAAGAGTAAATGATTTTCCTGTGGCACTTCGTTCGTTTCAGCAAATCCTCTCATTACCAATCTATCCAGATATGAGTGATGAAGAGGTAAAATTTGTTATTTCAAAAGTTAAAAAAATAGCAAAAACAAGGGTTTAGTTCTTTTGAAAAAGGCACTTGTTTTTTGGGTTGAAGAGTATTTCTACAACCCAAAAATTCTTCAAAAATTTCTTTCATATTTTTTATTTCCTCTGAGTTGGCTCTATTGTTTTATAATGTATTTACGTTTTAAGTCGATAACTGCAGAAGACTTTGGTATCAAAATCATTAGCGTAGGGAATCTAACCGTAGGTGGAAGTGGAAAGACTCCACTTGTCAGTGCACTAGCAGAGCACTATGAAAAACCTGCCATTATTTTACGCGGTTATGGACGTGAGTCTAAGGGTATGATAATCGTAAAAGATAAAAATGGCATCTTATGTGATGTCAAACGCAGTGGTGATGAGGCAATGGTCTATGCAAAAAAACTTCCAAACGCAGTAGTCATAGTAAGTGAAGATAGAAAAATAGCTATAAATAAAGCCAAAGAGTTAGGATGTGAAATTGTTTTTTTGGATGATGCCTACTCAAAACATAACATCAAAAAGCATGATATTCTGATAAATGTAAAAACAAAGAATGAATTTTGCCTACCATCTGGACCTTATAGGGAAAAATTGTGGCAAGGCAAAGGTGCTCTTGTTGTAGAAGATGGTGTTGATTTTAAACGAGTTGTTAGAGTGAAAAATCCAAGGAAAAAAATGTCTTTTGTAACTGCCATAGCAAGACCACAAAGAGTTGATAAATACTTACCTGATGTCGTGAGTAAAAATTACTTTGAAGATCATCATAGTTTTACAAAAGAGGAACTTGAAACAATTTTACGCAAGGATAAGAGCGATAGTTTACTTGTAACTTTGAAAGATTATGTAAAAATTGAAGATTTTGGACTGCCTTTGTCTTTGCTTGATCTTGATATTGATTTGATAAATATTTCCTTAAAAAATTATAGGAAGGTAGAAGCTCACATCAAATAAATCATCATCACGCAAATATTTGTTTTTATGATAAATAGCGTAGGCAGGTTTTGTGCATGTTTCGTATTCACTTTCTAGTAGCCATTTGTGATAGACCCATTGTATAAAATGTAAAAATTCTCCCTTTTTTCCTTGAATGTCAAATTTTGCATATAAGCCACCTGCAATTACAAAATTTGGTAATCTATCGCTTAATACATTTTCATTTGTTGCAATGCATGCTACATACTGACATTCAATGAGTGGTGTAATTGTAGGGTTGTCATGAAAGAGTGCAATGTGTTTGTACTCTTGAATATTATTGCTAAAACTCCAGGCATAGAGTTTTTGCCAACTCTCTTTAATATTTTTTTCAATATAGCCATGGTTTCTAATGTAGTAACTTTTAATAGGTTCCATGGTAAGGATCTGAGGTTCTAAATTTTCAAATATTTGAGTGAAATTTCCTTGTTTACGATAATCATTAAGTAGTTTTGATGAGTACTCTTTAAAACCACCATTTTTCCACTCTTTTGGAGTCATAAAAAATCTAGCTTTAAAAGCTTTGATAAAAGAAGATTGTGAACTATAGCCACACATATTTGCAATGTTGGATATTGTTGAGTATCTATTTGTTAAGAGCAGATTGGATGCTTTTTGTAGTCTAATGGCTCGAATGCTTTCGTAAATATTTCGATGAAATACTTCTTTAAAAACCCGTTGCATATGAAACTTACTGATTGAGAGGTCTTGACTTAGCTCTTCAACATCAATATGCGTGTCAATATTTGTATAAATATAAAACATAATGTCGTTTGCTATTTTAAGTCTTTTGTGCAATGTTTCTTTTTTCATAGAATATATAATAGCATAAATAAGTACCTCTCCATAAATAACCCCAATTTCAGAAGCTTAAAAAGAGGGCTAATACAAGGCGAAATTCCGCATGAGCTACTAGTAGCTTAAAGGATTTTCAACGAAGTAGTAGCCCTCTTTTTAACCCAAATTATGCAATAAAGAAAGTTTAAACCAATAAAAAGTACTATAGAGCCGAGATAAAAGAGAGCTGATAAGGAGTCACCAAATGGGTGAACTAAAAATTCAATATTCAGATAAAAAA
>Ga0256840_1002148_pt1 | contig 17624 bp, 11 predicted proteins | sample 355202metaG_FD_185969 | JGI IMG/M metagenome (GOLD analysis project Ga0256840, IMG submission 185969) | Hydrothermal vent microbial communities from Mid Atlantic Ridge, Atlantic Ocean - 355-202 | ecosystem: Environmental > Aquatic > Marine > Hydrothermal vents | place: Atlantic Ocean: Mid... | reverse complement strand
AAGCTCGCCGAACACAGCGGGAAACAACATGGTACCAAGGTGTTTCTTCTAAGGATATTTGCGTGTAACGGGGCAATGCCATAACCGATAAACTCTCTGAATATCATCACTACAGGACGATCCTACCCTAAAGCAAATCGTTCGTCAATCATAAAGTGCCTGTCCTTTTACAACCAGACAACAAGCTTGAAGCAGCACGAGAAGCAAGAAAACAAAAACGGCGGCAGGAAAAGCACCACCCTGCTCAGCACCAACAAATCCCGGAAGGGGAAACTTTCAACCCACTAACTCAACAGGGCTGATTCTCCAATTCCGATTGAGGCAAAACACCTCTTCCATCACCATTTAAATGACAGCCGTTTTTCAACACCAGCTAGAGACCAAGCTCCTCAAGTTCTTTCTTGAATTTTCTTCGATGATATGGATATATTCTTTCAGTGTATAAATTGACTCTTGACGATTGGAATAGTCCATCATTCTTACACTTATTAAAATGATCTTCATCTCTATAGCCAACAATTTCAGCAGGATTACCTAAAACAATTGCAAAAGCCGGAACATCTTTTGTGATCACCGAACCTAAGCCAACAATAGCACCCTCACCAATTTCCTTACCCGGTAAGATCTTAACATTTGAGCCAATCCAAACAAAATCTCTAATAACAACGGGTTTAAGGTCTACACGATCATCAAACGGAATGGTTCTTGACTTACGATAATTATGTTCTGCTGTCCAAATAACACAGTTATAACCAATACCACTATAACAACCCACATAAAGCCCACCCATAGAATTAATAACTGTTCCACGAGCAATATAGGCATATTTTTTTAAAACTACACGGTCAGGCTTATTGATCTTGACACTATCAGAAATATGCGCACCAACCCCCATATAACGGATATCCCTATGACTGATGGCCGAACTTTTCATGGCCAAATATTCACTTCTCTGCCAAGAGAAAAAATCATAAACGCCTGTATTACTAAATAATTTTTTAAATAATTTTTTAATCATGACTACTCTCTCAAATAGAGTAAACTTTTTTTATGCTACCACCACAAAAAAATTAAAGTTGGTATAAAAACAATAACAATTTACTCGCCACCAAAACGCGACCATCACCATTTAAATGTCCGCCATCACTGCTGTAATCTGGAATCAAAGAAAAATACTGGATGTCATCTTCGACAAACGTTTCACGCTGACCATTATCATAAGTCGATTCGATACCGGCAATATCAAAAACCGGTTCTTTCCCCCGATATTCCGCTAACAAAAGACGATTAAACTGGTTTCTTTTGATATTATCCGCAAACTCCCAATTGTTTTTACCTAATAATGATTTAATTGTTGTCTTCCATGATGTTTGGTTGGTTTTCAATGGAACAGTAAAATGAACAATTTCAATTTCTGGGTATTCAGCTCTAATTTTATTGAAGATTTTTTTGTAATATACAAATAGAGAATTAATATCTGTTTTTGCTGTTACATCAACAAAACATAATTTCAGAAAAGCAATATCCGGTTTCTTATTAGCACGACTCAACACATTATAAAATTGATCAATTTTTGATTCTGGATGACCATTTTTGCCGATAAGTATTTGGTATATACCCGCAGTTTTAGCGGATAGCGCACCTTCCACGGGAAATACATTAATAACCACTTTATGTTCAAGTGACACATCCTGAATCCCTGCAAGGATATTTCTTCCGACAGACTGATGGGCAAAGAAGATGGTTTTTTTCGCAACACTCTTCAATGCAATATCAATATCTTCTTTGTTCATAGAATTTGCTGACACTTGCATAGGACAGATCCCTACAATAAAGAGTAAGTACAAGATTATTAAAAATGATTTTTTCATTTCCGTAGCCGTTCCCTTAAATAACAACAAAATACTACGCCCCCAAAATACCACGAGTATCAATCACAATTTTTTCCTGCAACACATCCCCACGAATATGCTTGAATTCATCATGATCAACCAGGACAACTAAAATATCGGCCCGGTCGATAACTTCGTCTATATCGCACAGTGGGAATTCGGCAAAATCGCTATGGACATTCGGCTCACAGGCTAATATTTCGCCGACATTCTGCAGTTTGAGCTGACGCACAATATCTAATGCCGGTGATTCGCGTAAATCATCAATATTGGCCTTAAATGCAAGACCTAAGCAACCAATAACTGGATTTTTGAAACGCTGGGCTTTGGCAACAATTTTTTCAACCACCCAGAGAGGCTTGTTGTCATTGACTTCGCGTGCTGTTCGGATCAATTTTGCCTGCTCAGGAGTTTTGCTGACAATAAACCATGGATCAACAGCGATGCAGTGACCGCCGACTCCGGGGCCAGGTTGTAAAATATTGACCCGTGGATGGCGGCTTGCCAACGCAATCAATTTCCAGACACTAATATTGAGTTTGTCACAAATAATCGACAATTCATTAGCAAAAGCGATATTCACATCACGAAAACTATTTTCGGTCAATTTACACATTTCCGCAGTTCGGCAGTCGGTGACAACGCACTCCCCTTTGACAAAGGTTTTATAAAGTTGAACTGCCATCTCAGAACATTTTTCTGTCATCCCCCCAATCACACGATCGTTCTGTACCAATTCGCTGAGAACCTGCCCTGGCAATACCCGTTCCGGACAATGGGCAATCCGGATATCAGAGCTTTCACCTGCCTGTTGTGGAAAGGTTAAGTCTTCCCTTTCCTCAGCCAGCCACTCTGCCAATTGCTCTGTTGTCCCCACCGGTGAGGTTGATTCCAAAATAACCAGATCACCCTTTTTCAAAACCGAGGCAATCGCCTTACCTGCAGATTGGATATAAGATAAATCGGGGACATGGTTTTCTTTAAACGGGGTTGGAACCGCCACTAAAAAAGCATCAGCGGGTTCGGGCTCTAATGTGGCCCGCAAATAACCTTCAGTGACCGTTGCCCGTACCACCATATCCAAATCGGGTTCGACGATATGAATTTCACCGCGATTAATCGTCTCAACCGTCTGTTGTGATACATCAACACCTATCACCTTTTTCTTTCGCGAAGCAAAAACAGCCGCAGTTGGTAAGCCGATATATCCCAGGCCAATGACGGAAATTGTGTTGAAGGGAGAATGTTGGATTTTGGATGCTGGATTTTGAATGCTGGATGGTGGATGGTTGATGGTGGATGTTGGATTATTCATTATTTCCCCTGAGGTGATTCGATGTTAAATGTTAAATGTTAAATTTGGTGTTTAATTCATAATTAAAAATCGATAATTCAACATTCTTTTTCACATCCTGCTTTGTGCTGTTTTGATAATACTGGTTAATAAACGTATCAGGCTATCTATTTCGTTAAACAATTGTGATATTTTTTCATCCTGTTTTTTAATAAAGTCGCTATCAGCTAACAAATTCAGCCAATATTGTGATTCACGAGATTCTTAGGCGGATATTGATAGTTTAGCGACAAAATCCCTCTTGCTGATGGCTGCCTGCGCTTCCGTAACATTAGCTCCGATGGATGTCCCAGAACGCAGTAGTTGCTTCGACAGAACATATTCGTGCTTTTCATCGACCAGAAACTTGTATAATTCAATAATGTGTAAAGCAAATGTGTAACCTTTGTCCAAGACAACGTTTTGTGGCGATGTTGAATTATCAATTTTAGATGTTGAATGTTAGATTTGGTGTTTAATTCATAATTTAAAATCCACAATTCAACATTGATTCACAGCTCTTCAACATTAAAAATTTAGCAATTTTTCTGCTTGCTTTCCCATCCCCATAGGGATTATGTGCCTGGCTCATTCGCTTATAGGCTATTTCGTCATTAAGCAATAGATTCACTTCAGATACAATTTTATTGCAATCGGTTCCCACCAGTTTCACGATTCCGGCAGCAACAGCTTCGGGGCGTTCGGTCGTATCGCGCATCACCAAGACTGGCTTTCCTAGCGATGGAGCCTCTTCCTGAATCCCCCCAGAATCGGTCAAAATAAGGGATGATTTTGACATCAAATAAACAAAGGGAAGATAATCCAACGGATCAATCAAATGAATACCGGTTGTATCAGCAAGGATTCGCTTGACCGGCTCCTGAACTTTGGGGTTGAGATGAACGGGGTAGACCACCTCAACATCGGGATGAGACTCGACAATCGTCTTTAACGCCAGACAAATAGATTCAAAACCCTCCCCCAAATTTTCCCGGCGATGGCCGGTGACCAGAACAAGCCGTTTTTCCGGATTGATAAAGGAGAGCTGTTCAGCCATTTGCTGTTTTAATACAGAATCGGTTTGCAACTTATGATTAACCTCTAGCAGTGCATCAATCACTGTATTGCCAGTTACAGAAATAACCTCATCCTTGACACCTTCATTCAGGAGGTTTATCTGCGCTTGCTCTGTTGGGGCAAAGTGAAGGGTCGCGATGGCACCGGTTAACTTGCGGTTCATCTCCTCGGGCCAGGGGGAATAAATATTCCCGGTGCGCAAACCCGCTTCAACATGACAAACCGGAATTTGCCGATAAAAAGCCGCCAAGCTTGTCGCCATACAGGTAGTTGTATCTCCATGGACAAGGATCATGTCGGGGGAAAACTCTTCTAAAACCGGGATCAATTCCTGTAAAACCCGACAGGTTACATCGGTGAGGTTTTGACCTTGTTGCATAATATTAAGGTCATAATCGGGAGAAATCTCAAAGAGATCAAGAACTTGATCGAGCATTTGACGATGTTGTGCGGTGACACAGACTTTTGACTCAAAGACATCAGAGTGTTTCTGTAATTCTTTAACAACTGGAGCCATTTTAATGGCTTCAGGGCGTGTGCCGAAGATGGAGAGAACTTTTTGCATATAAACAACCAAAGATAGAAATTATGAAGAAAACCTATTTTTCAATAGAACCAAAATTGATTTTTCTGGTCCCTGTTTTCTTCCACCCAAACACCACAGTGATAACGTAGTAACAGAATAAAGCATGACACCAAGAAAAACACAGGTTAAAAGTGCATAAATATTATTTATTTGATAATCAATTAAGATATTCTCTTTAAACAAATAAATACCTAGCGCCATAAGCCACGATGACAGCAAAGGCCGAAAATAAATACTTACAACAGCTTTTAATTTAATTTTAAGTTCAGTCATTACAACATAATTATAGAGAAGCATCGTTATAAAGCTTGCAATCAAAATTGCATACGCGCCACCTAAGATACCTTGTGTTGATAACAAATAAAGTAAAAGTGGTATAAATAGTGAGACTCTTATAAGAGACATAATGACATTGGTTCGTGGCTTCCCAACGGCAAGAAAAATATATGACGTATTGGAATTCAATGAAAATATCATACTTGCAATTGCTAAGCATTGAATCAGAGGGATGGTATCCGTCCACTGGTCACCCAATACAACCGGAACCAACAATGAGGCAACAGAAGAGAGTCCTATCCCCGCCGGAAAGGCCCAAAAGAGGATGTTTGACATCACCCCAGAGTAGAGTTCGCGTAACTGTTTTAAATCGTGTGAGATTTTTGAATAGCCAGGATATGCAGCCCGGTTAACATTAGAAACAAGTTCCGATGTTGCAAAATCTGAAATTTCTCTCGATACAGCCATGTACCCTGTTGCTGCCGGTGAGATAATACGAGCGATAAGAAGTTCTGGCGTTTTTACATTTAAAAAATTAAAAAAATTACCAATAAAAATCCATTTTGAAAAATCAAATAAATCTCGCCACGCGGTAAATCTAAGTTTGGGGCGATAGGAACTCATAATATAACTCATCAATAAAATAAGTCCCTTCCAAACCAATGTCCCCACAACAAGAGCCCAATAATTTCTATAGATATAAGCAATTGCTATGGTCACGACAAAACTTATGACTTTGGGGAAAATTTGTAGCTTGAATTCTTTATCAAAGGTTAAATTCTTTCGAAAATCAACAATGCCAATATTTAAAAAACCATTTATTAAAAATAAAACTGATACACAATATAAAATGCTCCGAAGCCTTGGATCGCCATAAAAATTAGTCACGAAAGAGGAAAATAACAGAATCAGTAAGCATGCCAACAATCCAAAACAGACATTCAAAGACCACGCGGTATCATAATGATTATGATCTGCATCTTGTTTCTGAATTAATACTGTATCAAAACCAAATCGAGATAAAAGCTCAACAAAACCAAAGATCGACATAGCAATTGCGTTGAGTCCAAAATCTTCAGGGGATAGGAGTCTGACAAGAAGAAAGGTACTAACAACACCAATGCCTCTCATAATAAATTTCAACGTTAGAAGCCACGCAGCCCCTGTTGCTATGTTTTTTGCTAGCATTCTCAATTACCTACATGACTCCAATATTTCTTAACTCCTAGAAAAAGTATTCACAACTCTTTTCCATACGGATTCATATTCAGAAACCATTTTTTGAATTGTAAATTTTTCCTTTACAACTGAACGATTTATGACGCCATGCTCACGCATCAGCTGAGGGTTTAATAAATAGGTTAACTGAGCGTCAATTAACGCCGGATAATCATGTGGCTGCACGAGAAAACCGTTATAACCCGACTGAATCATTTCTGGGGTTCCACCAACATCAGTTGCAACAACGGGTAATCCAGCTGCCATGGCTTCAAGAATAGTGTTAGAGATACCCTCGTTTAATGAGGGCAAAACGAATAAATCTAATGAACTTAAAATGTCCATAACATCACTACGCATTCCTAACAAATGGACACCGTCAGTTGTGATATTTTCCAAGTTTTCTTTTTCTGAACCATCTCCGACTACTATTAAGTGGCATTGTGGTATCTTTTTTTTTATAGTCACAAAAGCACTAATCAACCCAGCCTGATCCTTGATTGGATCCAAACGCCCAACAGTTCCAACCAACGTGGCCGAATCTGAAAGATTTAACTCTTTACGAAGAGATCCTTTCTCAACTAAACAATAATCAGAAAGAATATCAACTCCATTATAGATACAATTTACAGGTCGGAACACTCGAACATCGTTTTCAAGCCAATTTTCAATCTGCTGCGAAACAACGGTGAATTCTTTTATTCCTAAAGATAAATATCGCCTTACTAGTTTCTTCTTCAGAGAAGATCCATGCGGATCATCTATATCCCACCCGTGCTCCCCGTGAACAACACAAGAACATCCGGCAAGTCGTGCTGCGATTGCGCCATCTATACCTCCCCAGTTTCGAGTGTGTACGATATCTGGCTGTATACGATAAATTGACTTGGCTAGTTTCAAACAAAAAGAAACTGAATTACCTGGTGGTTTATGCAACTCAAATATAGGGATATCATCAGATATCAATTGCTTCGACTCACCCGAATGAGATAAACACAAAATCATATGCTCAAACTCTGGTGAAGCATTATTGATTAGTGTGGCAATTCCCTTCTCTAACCCACCGACATCAAAAGAATACAGGACATGTAACACTCTAATTTTACTCATTATTTATAAGCATATCTTTAATGTTTAATCGGTTATCAAAAAAAACAATAAACAACTCAGTCTTCATATTCTACTGAAGCTTAGAGTTGTTAAGTGATCTTTGAATATTTGATGAAGCGTGTAAAAAACTGTTAAACCATGGAGCATCAGAAAGCCACTTTTTCAAACCTACTTTTGACAGATTTTCTAATCATCCATATGCTTAGCTCCATATTGCAATACCTACTCATTGCGGAGGTTAAGTGGTGGAAGTGGCTGGGATCCATTTCCTGCTGGTGGAGTGAACCCGTCTCTCGGCACTAACGCCCAAGTCGGGTCATCTGCAAACTGCTCATCTAACGGTGGAGTTCCCGCTGTAAAATTGGTTTTTAACCAGTCATAAGCAGTTTGTCCGCCTGTTTGGTCAGTCACTTGACTTAACGCTGCAAGAGCCTTATGTCGATAAGAATAAGCATATCCAACAGGATCAAAAGACGTTGGTTGACTTGAAAATAAACTGGATGCTTGCGACCATGTAGAAACCGTACCAGCGACAGTCGCGCCCGGAAAACGATAGGATGCACCATTGTACCAGTTAAAATCAGGGTTCGTGAATCTATTTATAACAAATTTACTAAATTCAGATAAAACTGTACTAGCATCGTATCCCAAATCAGACCCGTTGGAAATTGCCAACAACAAAAAATCTTGCATCCAACCAGATAATCCAACGGTTACGGAAGCATCTAGCCCTGATATACTATCATTTCGTAGATAAATGAACCGTAATGGGTATTTTGTCGACTCAGTTATAAATCTGGCAATGTTGTTTGCGATTTTATCTTCAAAATATGCTTTTTCAATATCCGCATTGGGCGCAATGGCTGCTGTTTGCGTCATAGTTCTATACGCCCACGCAACCCCTCTTACTTGTGCAGAATCAGGGATAATCCCATCTTCTTCACCACGATAATCTGGGTTTTGATAATTCATATTAAAACTTGACCAATAATAAAGCTCATCCAAGAACCAACGCTCACCAGTTACCAAGTATGGAATGTAGTTGTAAGACCATTGATGTGCTTGGTCGACCTCCCATTGTGATGACAGCGTCCCTATTGGTGCGGGTAAATCTTCGGTTTTACCTTCTCTAACCCTAATTCTTGGTCTATCATCAACTGAAATAATATGCCCATAGAAGCTCTTAGTGTTATCCCATTCTCTGTAGTGTATAGGACAACTCGCAGTCACTTCCCCCATCCCAAGGACAACTTCACGCAGCCGGTTATCCCAAGACAGAAGATACTGAGCTGTATATTTTTGCAATAGTGAACCTTCAACACCAGATGCAAAACTATTATCCTGTAGCCCATCTCCCATAATGTCAGTGTCTGTCCCATTCCACTCAGAATACTTACTAGCTATTGACGACTCTGGAACAGTAAGTGAGGTGTCGTAGCTTGGTATCATCCCTGTTGAAATTAGATAATCAGTATCATAATGAATCTCGACTTCCGGTGGCTCAGTACCCAACCATAATACCTTACGCCACCGAGCTTGATAGTTGTGTTGAAAGTTTGCTTTTGTGTAAACAGATATAGGTGAAGCATTCCCCTGTTTAATCTCAACTGCATAGTTGATACTGCCTCGATAATTTGCTTCAACATTCTCAATTACATGAGAGATACGAATATAAGATGTGCCGGGATAGAACCTCACCTCCCATGTTGCATTGAGGCTATTATTTAATCTCTGGTCAATCAATATTTCAGTACACACCCCACCTTCAAGCCAATAATCCAAACTCGATGCAGCAATAATTGTTGCACGTAAATCAGCTTGCAAGTTTCCCGAATAACCACTTCCAGATAATCCCGTCAGATCAATCGTTGCCCCAATATCTGTGACAAGAATCTCAGTCTTGGTCATAGCAGTTGTGCTTGCTGCTGTTCCTGTTGTATTGACATTGAGAACTGTATCACTATTTGCTGCCATTGGTACAAGTGCTGAGATAACGGCAAAGCGAATTGAGCCGTCAGAGTAAGTGGTTTTTACATCTGTCTGAGTCGGGTAGTTGCTAAGATAGACATTCCCCGTTACATCTCCCTTTTTAAAAACATGACCAAAAGTAAGAGGGTAATTTGAGGTTGATACCCCTGCTTTTTCTTTGACGGTGATTGTTGTCAGGGTTGCGGCAGAAGCGACTGAGGCGAATAAACAGCTCACTAGGATTATGCCCAGTAGCAAACTAGTGACATTTTTTGTTTTAATTTGAAACATTTTTGCACTCCTTTTCATTTATTTAACGGCAAACAAGCCAGATTTCACATTAAGGGAGTAACATTGCAATTTTCTAGCCAGAGAATTCACTTCATTACCTCAAGAAGTCTGCAACAATTCTGCAACCAAGTATATTGAGATTTGACTGTTCCAAATGCTTGTTGTCCCAATTTATTTCTTAGCAATTCAGAATCAATCAACAATAAAAGTTGCTTCCGCAGTTCTTCAGAATCGTGCGGCTCAAAGAATAAACCCTCTTTTTCATCAGAGATTGTGTCTAATAAGGGCTGATACTTCGGCAATACTATTGGCCTCGCCATAGCCATATACTCAAACAATTTCATCGGCGAACAGTGAGAGTTTGAGCCGGGGATCACACAAATATCGACAAGATCAAGATAGAGCGGCACATCTTCTGCCGGAACAAACCCGGTAAACAAAACATGCTGGTCAACTTGAAAGCGTTTAGCACATGCCAACACATCGTCTTTGACCGGCCCATCACCGATAAACAGAAAAAACAACTGCTTTTCTGCCGCAATTTCTCCAACTGCGTCAAGCAAAAATTCCAGTCCATGCCATGGGACAAAAGCCCCGGCACAACCAAGAACAATACTCTCCTCTGGTATACCCAAATCGGCTCGGTGCAAACGGTTCCGTTGACTAAGATCGAACTGTTTTGGATCAATGGCGTTCGGCAAAACGAGGATTTTATCTGCAGTAAGCGGATATTTTGCCAATATCATCTTTTTAAACTGATGAGTAATAGTTATAATTTTATCAGATCGATTAAAAATGCTTTTTTCATGACGACAAGCCATTGTTTTTAACACCAGAGGTCGAGATCTCTCAATCACGGTAGCGTCATTGACTTCCAGTATCAATGGGAGTTTAGTCAGTTTATGTAACCAGGAACCCGCCAAGGCGTTAAGGGCATATCTTTCGTAGATAAAATCGTAATGGTGTTTTTTTGCTTGCCGATATAATTTAACAAAAGCGTAAAAGTTATAAAGATATTCAACCCCCTCAAAAACAACCTGAGGGGCAGATTCGGCAAACTTTGACAGCAGAGATTTCAACCGACTCTCTTTTCCATTGCCTGCTGTTTCAGTCGCATAGGGATCAACCCCCGGAGGGTCAACAATATCGACCTGATAACCAAGTTGACGGAAACCATCAACCATCCCTCGGATATGTGACCCTTCTGCCCGTTGTGCCTGGGTACGATGGTGATAAAGTATCCGCTTGGCGGGCTGTTTTGATTCCGACAGAATCTTTTTGAATGTTTTGACAACCTCATCAGCAACAATATCCCAGGTACGTTGAGAGCCATAGACAGCGATCTCATCACGATTCCAACTCATGGTGAATGCCTGCAGAATCCCATCAGCGAAAGCAACGGGAGAGCGTTCTACGACGATGCCGTACTTTTCGGAGGTGATAATTTCGGGAATCCCATTAACTGGTGTTGCAACAACAGGAGCCCCACATGCCAGAGACTCACTGACAACATTGGGCCAACCCTCGCGACTGCTGCCCAGAAAAAACAGATCAGCAGCACTGTACCAGTCATCCAGTTTGTCGTTAGCAATTTCCCCAACAAGTGAAATGTGGTTACTCAACCCGGCAGCATTGATTTGTTGCTGTAATTTGGCTTTATCTGCTCCCTGCCCGATAATAAATGTTTTAAAATTGAGCTGTTGTCGTTGCTGCAATAGCCTGATGGCATCAATCAACAGATGGTGCCCTTTTCTTTCAATCAAGCCCCCCACAGTAAGAAGAATTTTCTCATTGCCAGCAAGGGATAATGTTTGACGTGCAACTGTTTTTTTCAGCCGTTTAAAATTGTTAAGATCGACCCCATTGGGAATCACTGCTATTTTTTCTGCATTTGCACCGTGTTCAACCATCAAATCGGCAAGAGATTGGCACACCGAAATCAAATGGGTGGAGTCATGCAGAACCTTTTTCACCAATGGCCGCACTAAACGAAACTGCGGGTAAAGATTCATATCGGTACCACGAGCCGAGGTGACAACCGGAACATTAAAATATTTCCCTAACAACACAGCGGCTAAGCCATCGGGATAAACATAATGGGCATCAATCAGATCAAATGGCCACTCTTGATAAATTTGTTTCACCGTCTTTAAACTGCCCCGAAACATGGAATAACCATAAAGGGTCATCCCGACTTTGGGGGTGACCAGATAGCGGGAATGATGGACTTCCAAACCGTCAAGCTGTTCACGCTGAGGAATTTTAGCTAAGGTCTGCCAGCGCCCGTTGCCCGGAATATTTTGAGGGAACCACGGAACCGGAGCCACCACTCGAACTTCAATATCTTCACACGCATTAACTGCCGCCATACGGTTTTTAATAAACACCGCAGAGTTAGGTTGCTGTTGATTTGGGAACAATGTGGTAAAGGTTAAAATCCGCATAAACTACGAAATTTCTTCAGGTTGAGATACTTGATTGGCTAAAAAGAAAAGTCCGGGTATTAATCCTACGACTAAGTATATAGCCTCAAAGTAAAGCCGATCAGCAAAAAAAGCAGTCCCCCAAAAACCCGCCAGTGAAATTTGTACAGCATAGGTATGGAAGACCAACTTTCTAGCATCATTAGACAAAGCAAAAAGCCTGATTTTCTGTCGGGCATTTCTTAAAAAACTAAATTGCGCCCATATAAAACCAAAAAAGATTAGCAAACCAACAGCACCTTGCTCGACCAACACGAGCAAGTAGGTGTTATGTGAAGCACGGGTGCCAACTCTGTGTTCGATCAGATGAATTGGCATATATTTGGTACTTAAAGCCATAAAACCGCCGCCACCTACACCAAAGGGATAATCTTTAGCCATTTCCAACCCATACTGCCAAATTTCCCACCGGCCAGCAGAACTCTCAGCTACTTGATCCTTTTCTATTCCCTGTTTCAAATCTAAAAGTCGATCACGATACTGATCGCTCATCAGAAATAGCAATCCCACCGCAACAATCACACAACATGCGAGTATTTTTTTCATACCAACATATTTGTGCAACAATAAAATTGCCACAGAACCCTGAATCATGATCCCGACAAAAGCCCCGCGACTACCGCACATAACAAAAGTATTCAAAACAAAAGGTATAGCCCCAAAAGCTGTCCAGCGCACCCAACCTCGTTCAGTAACACCTAGCACCAAATATAAAGGAATCACAAGAACCATAAGTCCAGCCAGCATATTAGCCGAACCCGCATCTGGAAGACCAACACCATCAAGCCGTCTACCATCAAAATAGTGGTGTGCCAAAATAGTCAAATAAAATGTGCAAAAAAGAAGCACCCCTAAAAAAATTTTATAACGACGAAAATCGGCAAGAACTTTACTAACAAGGTAATAGATTATGACATACCTAGAAAAATCATAAATTTTCATCCAAGAACGACTTGGATCTGGAGTAAATGGAACAACTACCAACATCAGAATTAATAGTACCAACAACCATTTACCCGGTCTGTTTTTACTCCATGGCAATGTTGAAAGCTTATCCCTGTGAAGTAAACAACTAAGAATAAGAACCACAGCACTGATCAGACTCCATCGCAGATCAGGCAGTTGTGCCCCCCACCATTGACTTGAAGGTATATTATAGTAGACATACACATAAGTAACTAGACCCCACAAAGGGTCTTTAAGCAACGCAGCGACGGAGCCTAGGAAGAAGACTAAAAGGAAAAAGATTGGATAAATATCCATTACTATTTTTCCCCATCAATAGCAGACAACAATAATTCTTCTAACCGATTGGTCAGCTCCAAACGTAAATAGGCATGGGTATTATCGCCGGCAGCATCTCTAACGTCTGCCGTTTGATGGTCAGACCAATAATTATAAGCATTAACGAGCATTTCAGTTATTTGGTTGACATCATTGACAGTCGAAAAATGTTGATTTCCCAAAGAATTCATAATCTGTGCGGTCGCACTATCAGGTTCAGTAATAGAAAATATGGATTTCTGCAAACCCATATATTCATACAACTTTGCCGGAACCTGCATATTTGTCCCCTGAGAGAAGAGGAGCAGAAAATTGGCTCCTTTCATCCGCTCAAGAACCTGCTGGTGGGGAATTGTTTCTACCATGTCGACGTGATCCTGCAATCCCATATCGTTTATATCAGCTGCTAAAGTTTTTCCGCCAAAGTTTTCACTAGGACCAATCAGCTGGACTTTTAATTGACAACAATCATGGTCGAAAACTGCACATTTGACCGCTTTGAGGAATGGACGTGGATCACGCTGACCATAAAGTGAACCGGGATGGATGAACAAACATTGGTCTGAGGGAATATCTCGCAGACTCCCGATAGCAGAGAAATCGCCAGGATCATAACCATTGGTGATGACATGAATACGGGATGCGGCTTCGGGGTGGCTTTGTTTGAATGCTGCAGCCATTGGCTCGGTGTTAGCAATAATTATGGTTGCATTTTTATAGACCCATTTTTCGAGTCTTTTTTCCCAACGTTCAACCCAACCGGGACGCGGAGAACGGAAGGGGTTTTCCAACCAAGGATCTCGAAAATCACAAACCAGTGGAATACACCAAATTTTCTTCAGCACAACCGCAATCAGATGTCCGGTGAATGGTGGTGCAGAGGAATAAACAAGTGACGGTTTACTCAATTTTAAAAACTTCAATATAGCAGGGAAGAACCAGCCAATTTGATTATCGGGAGTTTTCAGAAAATGGGTTATTTTTTCCTTTAATGTCCCACTGGATTCAGATTGCGATATGGGTGATTGCTTTGAATCGGTTGATTTCCCCGGGTTTGGTCTTATCACTAAAGGCTGTCGCCGGATTTGTTCCCAGAGTTTAAAAGGATCTAGTACCGCAGCGCGAACGATACAAACACCAGCAGGCACTTTATTGAGAAGATTATTGTCTTGATCGGTAATATATCGTTCATGGATTGACAACACTTCGACGTTCCACCCTTTTTCGACTAAATGACGGACGAATCCAAGGCTACGGAACGTCCCCGAAGAAGAAGAAGGTGCAAACCTGAATGCGACAACTAATAATTTCTTCACATTTTCCCCATCAAACATGGAACCTACCTGACCACTTGGCAAAAAACAAAATCGACCACAATTCAGCCGCATAATCACGCATCCCACTCTGATGTTCTTTCCACAACGATGCAACATACTGCGGATCTAAATATTCGGCGACAGCGCTGCTGTTAGAAAAAACCGCCTCTTCAAAAACCGGCTTTAACTCTTTGCGCAACCAATCTTTTAAGGGGATAGAAAAACCCCGTTTGGGGCGATCCAAAATACTTGAATTCACATAGGGACGGAGAGCCTGTTTGAGAATATGCTTCCCATCCCGTCCGTGTAATTTTAATGAAGCCGGAATTGTTGCTACAAGCTCCATAAATTCGTGATCAAGCAATGGCACTCTCACTTCCAGAGAATTTGCCATTGAAGCCCGATCAACCTTGGTTAAAATATCATCAACCAAATAGGTTTTTACATCAACATACTGAATTTTAGAGAGTGGATCTGCTCCATCGACATTATCACCGTAATGTTGAAACAATTCTCCAGGATTGTATGTTTGCAACTGGTCACGAAAATCGGCAGAAAAAAGTTTCATTTTATCCTGACCGAACCAGGACATGGAATTGTAGTAACCCTGCATGGGTGACATGGCAAGATTGGATAGAAGCGTTTTTGCCCTAAAGACCTGCGGTAACCAATCGGCTTTAGGATAGATTTTGGCAAGCCCGGCGATAGCCGTTTGGCGGAACATATCGGGGAAAATACCCCGCAGGCGGTTTTCTAACTGATCAAAATAATAACGACGATAACCGGCGAAATTTTCATCACCACCATCACCGGATAAAGCGACAGTGACACTTTTTCTGGTCATCTTGGAAACATAATAGGTGGGGATAGCAGAGGAATCGCCAAAGGGTTCATCAAAAAACCAGGTTAATTCATCGAGAATAGAGACTGCATCGGCCTCAACAATCATTTCATGATGATCGGTTTTATAACGCTCAACCATTTCGTGTGCGTAGGGTAACTCGTTAAATTGGGCAGCAGCAAAACCGATGGAGGAGGTTTTAACCGGATTACTTGATAGTTCTGACAATAGGGCGACCACCGCGCTGGAATCGATCCCGCCACTTAAAAAAGCCCCGAGCGGAACTTCACTGATGGTGCGCAGTTCTATTGACTCACGTAATTTTTCGATAATCTGCTCACACCACTGCTGTTCAGTCAGGGATTGATCCGGAGCAAACTGAAGATTCCAATATTGTTCAATGGCGGGTTGAGACTCTTTCTTGAGAAGTAGAGTATGCCCGGCAGGTAATTTATGAATATTCTTGAAAATTGACTTGGGTGCCGGAATATACATCAAGGCGAAATAATCGGCGACAGCGGTTGGTTCAATTTCCCTTTTGACCTGAGGAGCAGCAAGAATTGCTTTTATTTCAGAACCAAAAATAAATTGCAAACCATCCCAATAGTAATAAAGAGGCTTAATTCCAAGCCGATCACGGGCGATAAACAGTTCTTCTTTTTGCCGATCCCACAAGGCAAAAGCGAACATCCCGCGTAAATGGTTGACACATTTTTTGCCCCATTCACGATAGGCATAGATAATTACTTCGGTATCACTGTTGGTTCTGAATCGGTGCCCTTTTTCAATCAATTGTTTTTTTAAAGCGGGGAAATTATAAATTTCGCCATTAAAGACAAGCCAAAGCTGGTCATCATTGCTAACCATCGGCTGCTGACCGGAATCGAGATCAATAATACTGAGTCGACGATGGGCTAACCCAAGGTTGCCGCTATCGGCAGAAAAAGACCATTTGGAGCCAAAGTTGTTTTTGGGTGAATTGAGATAAAACCCTTCATCATCAGGACCGCGATGTTTTAAGGTGTCGGCCATCGACTTTAAGATATTAGGATCAACATGTTGACCACGTGTTTGGTAGATACCGCAAATCCCACACATGATAGATTAATCCTCACCCAAAAGTTTTTCAAATTCAGCCATATTAGAACCCCAATGAAAACAGTCGCGGACAAAATTTTGTCCTGATTCGGCAATTTGCTGGCAATATTTTTTATCAGACAAAAGCTGCATTATCAAAGTAACATAATCGTCGGCCTCATCAGCGACAAGCAGGTGTTTGTTAGGTTCGGCACCGACACCACTGGCAACTTTTGCGGTTGTCACCACCGCTTTTCCCATCGCCATCGCTTCTAGGGCTTTATTCTGCACCCCGCGGGCTAATCGCAGCGGAATGACACAGATATCTGCCATGGCGTAATAACTGCGGATATCATCAACAAATCCGGTGACGGTTACTCCGGGTAAAGCGGCAAGTTCTGTGACCGCCGGGGTTGGGTTGCTACCGACAATGTAAAATTGACAATCGGGTAATTGCTGACGAATTTTCGGCCAAATTTCATGACAAAACCACTGCACGCCAGCAACATTAGCGTGATAATCCATCGCTCCGGTAAAAACCAGGGTGAACCCCTTTTTTTCAATCTTTAAAAAATCGGCATCAGGTGAGAAAAAATCAAAATCAACACCGTTTCTGATGACAGCTAAATGTTTTGCGTCTGGATACAATTGGGTGAATAATTTCTTTTCATTTTCAGTCACAAAAATTGAACAATCAAACTGTTGATTGACCTGCTTTTCATACTTTAACAAGCGGATCTGCTCTAAATGATAGATAATATTGAGTGGTAATTTGGCATCACGCGAATATTGTGCCCATTTATCGGAATCGACATCACAAAAATCCATAAGGAGTTGGTGCGGTATTTTTTCAGCGCCCTGCCCTGCTGACG
>Ga0256840_1002147_pt1 | contig 17628 bp, 14 predicted proteins | sample 355202metaG_FD_185969 | JGI IMG/M metagenome (GOLD analysis project Ga0256840, IMG submission 185969) | Hydrothermal vent microbial communities from Mid Atlantic Ridge, Atlantic Ocean - 355-202 | ecosystem: Environmental > Aquatic > Marine > Hydrothermal vents | place: Atlantic Ocean: Mid... | reverse complement strand
TACATTCCGTACCTGCAAAAGCAATCTTTAGGTATGCTTTTTGAAAAGAGCAGTACAAGAACTAGGATAAGCTTTGAAGTTGGTATCCATCAACTAGGCGGTCAAGGACTCTTTTTGTCATCAAATGATTTGCAACTAGGACGAGGAGAGCCCATGAAAGACTCAGCTCGTGTTATCAGTCGTATGGTTGATATGGTGATGATTAGAACATATTCACAATCCGTGCTTGATGAGTTTGCGGCTTACTCTAAAGTGCCTATTATCAATGGTTTGACTGACAAGTACCATCCTGTGCAACTTTTAGCTGATTATCTCACGATGATAGAACATGGGAAAGATAAAAATCCAGTCGTTGCTTATGTTGGAGATGGAAACAATATGACCCACTCATGGATGATGTTAGCAAGCAAGCTTGGATTTGAGCTCAGAGTTGCTACGCCAAAAGGGTATGAGCCACTTCAAGAGATCATGGACGACGCAGAGGCATTATGCCAAGAGAGTGGCGGAGTTATAGTATATACAAATGATCCAAAAGAGGCGGTAATGGGTGCAAGCGTTGTTACAACTGACACTTGGGTTTCCATGGGGCAAGAGGATGAAAAAGTTCAAAAACTCAAAGATTTTGAGGGCTATATAGTAGATGCGGATTTGATGTCAAGAGCAAAAGATGATGCTATTTTCTTGCACTGTTTGCCGGCATACAGAGGTTATGAAGTGAGTGATGAGGTACTAGAAAAATTTGCAGATATAGTTTTTGATGAAGCTGAAAACAGACTTCATGCTCAAAAAGGTTTGATGGTATGGTTGGATGATAAGAGATAAAATGAGAAAAGAGATAGCCTTGCTCGACAAATTAGATGGGATTGATGACTATTTTGATAAAAATAGCAAATACGAAACCGTCATAGAGATAGAAAAAACAGAGAATCCAGACATAAGAACCCTAAGCCTAAAAAGTGGAAGTTGGGACAATAAAGAGCCGTGGTTTATCATAGATGAAAATCAAAAACTCCATACGATGGTTTCTATAGAGACAATGCACAAATTTATAGAAAATTTTAGAGAGTTGCAAAAAGAGAATTTTGATTTGAAGCTAGAAAAAACCATACTTCAGCATATACCTATCGACTACCAAGATGTTTGGGCGGTCGCCATGGATGAGATAAAAAAATTAGCACAAAAAGAAGAGGGTACAAAGAGTTTAAATATAGACCTAGAGAGACTACTAAGAAAGATAAAAAAAGATCATCCAAATCTCTTTTTAAATCTAAAAGATATGTTTGCAAATCAAAATTTTTTAGGATAAAAATAAAAATAGTTTCTTTGCGATAGCAAAAGCTTTAGTAGAAAAATAAAAATAAGATTCTTCTCGGCAAAGCCGTAGCAATAGTGCGAGGAATCTTTTAGGAATTTACTTCCTAATATAAAAATAGTTTCTTTGCGTCAGCAAAAGCTTTAGTAAAAAAATAAAATAAGATTCTTCTCGGCAAAGCCGTAGCTTTAGTCGCGAGGAATTTTTTAGGAATTTACTTCCTAAAAAAGGGGACAGTTAAATGATAAATTTCGAACTTTTTTCAAAGTATTCAAAACCGGGGCCTAGATATACCAGTTATCCAACAGCTCCAGAGTTTCATGAGAGTTTTAATGCTGATTCGTATGTAAAGATTTTAGAAAATCAAGATAAAAATAGAAAACTTTCACTCTATTTTCATTTGCCGTTTTGCAGAAGTGCTTGTTACTTTTGTGGTTGCAATGTTGTTTTTACGAGCAAAGATGACAAAAAAGAGAGATACATCGGCTATCTTGAAAAAGAGTTAGAGATACTCTCAAGGCATCTTGATACGAGCAGAGAAGTGATCCAGATGCACTTTGGCGGAGGAACACCGACTTTTTTCAGCGCCGAACAGTTGCAAAAAATCATAACATTGATAAGAAAGTATTTTAAAAATTTTGCAGACGATGCAGAGATAAGTTGTGAGATTGATCCAAGATTTTTAACACAAGAGCAAGTCGATGTTTTGGTTAAAGGTGGATTTAATCGAGTCAGTTTTGGTGTGCAGGATTTCAATCCGACAGTCCAAAAGGCAGTACACAGAATCCAACCTTTTGAAGTGACACAAAATGCAGTAAAGATGGCAAGATCAGCTGGCATCAACTCAGTAAATATGGATCTTATATATGGTTTGCCATATCAAAATCTCGAAACTTTCAAAAAGACATTGGAAAAAGCTCTTCTGCTAGATACTGACAGATTTGCCGTATTTAACTATGCTCATGTGCCTTGGATGAAGAAGACTATGAGAAAGATAGATGAAACAACACTCCCAAGACCTAGTGAAAAACTTGAAATTCTAAAATACACCATAGATTATCTTCAATCAAATGGCTTAAAGATGATAGGAATGGATCATTTTGCAAAACCAAGTGATGAACTCTTTTTGGTGATAGACAAGGGAGAATTGCATAGGAATTTTCAAGGATACACCACCAAAGGCGGAGCAGATTTAGTTGGAATCGGACTCACTAGCATAGGCGAGGGCATAAATCACTATGTACAAAACTTCAAAGATATGAATCTGTATGAAAATGCGATAGATGCAGGTATTTTGCCAGTTCATAGAGGCTTGGTTCTAAGTAGTGATGATGTACTCAGAAAAGCTGTGATAATGCAGCTTATGAGCAACTTCAAGCTAGATATCGCAAAAGTTGAAAGAGAGTTTGAGATAGACTTTTTTGACTACTTTAGTGACGCAATCGAAGGCTTAAACTCTTTTGTGGATGAGGGACTTGTGGAGATAGATAAGCAAAACAAAAAGATAATGGTAAGCGCAACAGGAACACTTCTAATCAGAAATATCTCCATGCCATTTGACGCGTATCTCAAGAAGGTACCTGAATCAAAACGAAAATTTTCCAAGACAGTGTAGATGTTTAATTTCAAAATTACTACTAATGATTGTATAAAGTGCGGAAAGTGCATACCGACTTGTACAATTCACAATGTAAATATGGATGAAGTGACCTCTCCTAGGGGTTTTTTGGATCTTTTAGGAGCTTATCAAAGAGGCGATTTGGAACTTGATAAAAATGCAAAAGATATCTTTGAGAGCTGTTTCTTATGTACAAATTGCGTAGATATCTGCCCAAATGATTTGCCTGTAGATATGCTCATAGAGCAAGTCAGAGATGACATAAGAAAAAAGTATGGCTTAGCTTGGTATAAAAAACTCTTCTTTTGGCTCTTAAGACATAGAAAAGTGATGGATTTACTAGCAAAGCTGGGTTATGTTTTTCAAACTTGTGGCTTTAAGATTCACGAGCAACAAAGCTCCATGGAGCCTAGATTTTCTATGCCAATTATCAAAAAAGATAGACTTCTACCAAGCGCAAAATCAAAAAGTTTTCTCAACTCTCATCCTGATGTTATAAAAAACGGCGGAAAAGGAAAAGTTGGTATATTTATAGGTTGTTTGGCAAACTATACTTATACGGACATCGGAAAATCTTTGTTAGAGATTTTAAAAGTTTTGCAGATTGATGCGTATCTCATCAAACAGCAGTTGTGTTGTGGGGCTCCGGCGTATTTTACGGGTGATTTTGATACGGTGGATTATCTGGCGAAGCATAATATCGAGTATATGGAGAGTTTTATGGATGAGCTTGATGCGGTTATCATCCCGGAAGCTACATGTAGTGCTATGATAAAGGTGGATTATGCTCACTTTTTTCACGATAAACCAGAGTGGAAAAACAGAGCCCAAAAACTATCTCCAAAGATATATATGGCTACAGAGTATCTTGAAAAATGTACCGATTTAAAGAAAATTTTAGCAGAAAAAAACCACAAAATGAGTGAAATCATCACTTATCATGACCCTTGTCATGCAAGAAAAATGCAAGGTATATATAAAGAGCCACGAGAGCTCATAAGTCAAAACTATATGCTAAAAGAGATGAGTGATCCAAATAGATGTTGTGGTTTTGGTGGAGTCACAATCCAGACAGAAAAATACCATCTAGCAAAAGCGGCAGGCATGCCAAAAGCCGCGATGATAAAAGAGAGCAAAGCCGATATAGTCAGTGCAGAGTGCAGTGCATGCAGAATGCAGATAACAAACTCGCTATTTCAAGATAGTGCACAAGAGATAATCTTTAAAAATCCTATTGAATTAATAGCAAAGGCACTAAAAGCTGAAAAAGTTTAGTATAAACTCTGCCTGCCCCTGTGGAAGCGGAAAAAAGTACAAAAAATGTTGCGCTCTTTTTCATAAAGGTGCTATAGCAAAAGATGGATTGTCTCTTATGAAAAGTAGATTTTCCGCTTTTGCTGTTGGAGATATAAAATACATCATAAAAACCTCTTTAGATGAAAACCCTGATAAACTTGGATTAAGAGACTTTAGTCAAAATTGTGAATTTAGAAAGTTGGATATTTTAGAGTTTATAGATGGCGAGGTTGAGGCTTTTGTCACTTTTAGGGCTACTATATTTTGTTTGGGAAGCGATAATAGTTTTACAGAAAAAAGTAAATTTGTAAAAAAAGGAAATCGTTGGTTTTATGATAGTTGCGAGTTCCAATAAAAGATAACCATTTATACTTAAATGTTATAATTTGACAAAATTAAATAATTAACTTTGTAAGCCTGTCTATATAAGTATAATGCAAAAGATTAGTTAAACGAAAGAGACATATGAATAGTTGGCAACACATTTATGAACATTTTAACCCTATAGCCTTTAGTTTTGGAAGTATTAGCGTTCATTGGTATGGCATTATGTATGTCCTAGCACTTCTAACAGCTCTTTTTGTGGCGAAGTATTTTGCTAAAAAAGATAAGATAGGCATCAGTTCAAAAGAGCTTGATAATTACTTTGTTTGGGTTGAGATCGGTGTCATACTTGGTGCAAGACTTGGCTATATACTCTTTTATGATCCTCATACTTCTTACTATCTTACTCATCCATGGCAGATATTTAACCCTTTTATGGATGGAAAATTTGTCGGTATCAGTGGCATGAGCTATCATGGCGCTATTTTAGGATTTTTGATAGGTACTTGGTTATTTGGTAAGAGATATAAGGTAAATATATTAAAATTATTAGATTTAGTTGCGATAAGTGTTCCTTTAGGGTACATTTTTGGCAGAATCGGTAATTTTTTAAATAAAGGTTTGGTAGGTAGAGAGACCGATGTGCCTTGGGGAATTTATGTTGATGGCGTATTTAGACACCCTTCACAGCTTTATGAAGCATTTTTAGAGGGGCTTGTGGTTTTTATCATACTCTACATGTATCGCACAAAAAAGAGATTTGATGGTGAGCTAATTGCTCTTTATGGCATTTTGTATTCTACTGCTAGATTTATAGCAGAATTCTACCGGAAGCCCGATTTTCAGATGGGTTTTATATTTGACGGATGGATGACAATGGGGCAGATTTTGTCTGTAGTTATGGCATTTGCATCCTTGCTGTTATACATATATCTTTCTAAAAAATCAAAATAATTTACACAAGCATCTCCTGTATCTTAAATTACTCTTTTGTATAACTCTTAATTTATCTCCTTAATTAACTAGATATGTAAAGAAATTACATAATTTCACTTTAATAATAAAAGGTGTAATATTATAAAAATTACAGACTAGCCGTGTCTCATGGCTAGCAGAAAAAGGATAAAGCGTGAGTAACCTTATCGAAGGCTTTTTGGGTAAGTCGGTAGAGGGAAAAAAGAGCAGAATGCCAGCCAGGCTTGATTATTGGCAAAGTGCAACTGGACTTTTTCTAGCTCTTTTTATGTGGGGACATATGTTCTTTGTTTCATCAATCTTGGTTAGCAAGGATTTTATGTATAGCGTAACTAAGATGTTTGAGGGTGTATCTTTTATTAAAGGTGGCAATCCTTTCTTGGTTTCCATTGCGGTGGCTATTGTTTTGACTATCATTATAATACATGCAGCTTTGGCTATGAGAAAATTTCCAGCTAACTATAGACAATATCAAGCCTTTAGAACGCACATGAAGATGATAGACCATGAAGATACAACACTATGGTTTATACAGGCATTTACAGGTTTTGCAATGTTCTTTTTAGCTTCTGCACACCTTTTCATAATGCTTACAAAACCAGAAACAATCGGACCGTTTGGTTCAGCTGATAGGATGATCAGTGGCTGGATGTGGCCAGTATATCTACTACTTCTTTTAGCAGTTGAGTTTCATGGAAGTATAGGTCTATATAGGTTATGTGTAAAATGGGGATGGTTCGAAGGCGATAATGCAAAAGAGACTAGAGTTAAATTGAAAAAAGTCAAATGGGCTATTACAATTTTCTTTTTAGTTTTAGGACTTGCTACACTTGCAGCTTACATGAAAATAGGACTTGAGCATAGAGATCAAGCCGGAGTTAGATACCAACCAACTGCGCAAGTGCAGATGATAAAAAATGATATGAAGGTTAGGGCATAAAGATGAATGTAGTATATTGTGATGCACTAGTAATTGGTGGGGGTTTAGCGGGCTTAAGAGCCGCGGTTGAAGCGAGGAGCAAAGGTTTGAGCACGATAGTTTTGAGTCTCATTCCTGTAAAAAGATCGCACTCGGCAGCTGCTCAAGGTGGTATGCAAGCAAGTCTTGGTAACTCAAAGATGGGTAGAGGAGACAATGAAGATGTTCACTTTGCCGATACTGTAAAAGGAAGCGACTGGGGTTGTGATCAAAAAGTAGCAAGAATGTTTGTAACAACCGCTCCAAAAGCTATAAGACAACTTGCAGGCTGGGGAGTCCCTTGGACTAGAATCAAAAAAGGCCCAAGAGAAGTTGTTATAAATGCACAAAGAACAACTATAACCGAAGATGCAGAGACTCACGGATACATACAATCTCGTGACTTTGGTGGAACAAAGAAATGGAGAACCTGCTTTACTTCAGATGCCACAGGACATACAATGTTGTATGCAGTTGCAAATGAAGCACTAAAAAGAGATATAGATATACGAGATAGAAAAGAAGCTATCTCTTTGATAGTCGAAAATGAACAGTGTTATGGTGCAATCGTAAGAGATTTGATAACAGGTGAGTTAGAAGCCTATGTTTCAAAGGGTACTTTGATAGCAACAGGCGGTTATGGAAGAATTTACAGACAAACTACAAATGCAGTTGTTTGTGAAGGTATAGGTGCTGCTATAGCACTAGAAACTGGTGTGGCGAAGTTAGGAAATATGGAAGCAGTTCAATTTCACCCAACTCCGATAGTCCCTTCTGGGATTTTATTGACAGAGGGTTGTCGAGGTGACGGTGGGCTTCTAAGAGATGTTGATGGACATAGATTTATGCCTGATTATGAACCAGAAAAGAAAGAGTTGGCAAGTCGTGATGTTGTTAGTCGTCGTATGATGGAGCACATCAGAAAAGGCAAAGGTGTTCACTCTCCTTATGGTGATCACTTGTGGTTGGATATATCTATACTAGGTCGTGAACATATCGAGAGAAACTTAAGAGATGTACAAGAGATATGTATGACTTTTAATGGAATAGATCCAGCAGATGAGGGTCCAAAAGGTTGGGCACCAGTTCTTCCGATGCAACACTACTCGATGGGTGGAATAAAAACAAAACCAACTGGAGAATCTCCGACACTCAAAGGTCTATTTAGCTGTGGCGAAGCAGCTTGTTGGGATCTTCATGGATTTAACAGACTCGGAGGAAATTCTGTAAGTGAAACAGTTGTTTCAGGAATGATAGTTGGTGATTATTTTGCTGAACACTGTATAAAAACTGATATTAATATCAATACAAAAACAGTAGAAAGAGAATTAGAAAAAGAGACTAAATATATAAAATCTTTACTAGAAAATGATGGAAAAAACAATATCTTTGAAATCAAACTTGCTATGAGAGACATCATGTGGGATAAAGTAGCAATTTTTAGAGATGGCAAAGGTCTTGCTGAAGCCGTAGAAAAACTAGAAGAGTTATATAAAAAATCTCTTGATGTAAATGTAAAATCAAAAACTCTAGCAGGAAATCCAGAGTTAGAAGAGGCTTATCGTGTTCCAAAAATGCTCAAACTTGCTCTTTGTGTGGCAATTGGAGCAAGAGATAGGACTGAGAGTAGAGGTGCTCACTATAGAGAAGATTTTCTTAAAAGAGATGATGCAAATTGGTTGAAAAGAACTCTTACAAGTTGGAAAGAGGGAGATACACTACCAACTGTAGAGTATGAAGATTTGGACATCATGGGCATGGAGATGCCACCAGCATTTAGAGGTTATGGTGCAAAAGGCATGATAATCGAAAATGAAACAAGCATTAAAAGGCAAGAAGAGGTTGACAAGATAAGAGAAGAGATGGAGGCGGCAGGAAAAGATAGGTATGAGATTCAAGCTGCTTTGATGGATTTTGATTTGCAACCTTACTATAAAGCAAAAAATGAAAGATTTGGAGAATAAAATGGGACGAATGATAACTATAAAAGCACTAAAATACAATCCAAACTCAAAAGTATCTAAAGCTCACTTTGCAAAATATGAGCTTGAAGAGACAGATGGCATGACTCTATTTGTTGCTCTTACTAAGATAAGAGAAGAGATGGATCATGACCTATCTTTTGATTTTGTTTGTCGTGCGGGGATTTGTGGAAGTTGCGGTATGATGGTAAATGGCGTTCCAAAGCTTGCTTGTAGAACTTTGACTAAAGATTATCCTGATGGAGTGATTCAGCTTATGCCAATGCCTGCATTTAAGCTCATCAAAGACCTCTCTGTAAATACAGGAGAGTGGATGGAAGGCATGAGTAAGAGAGTTGAGAGTTGGATTCATACAAACGAAGAGCCGGATTACTCAAAACTTGAGAAACCAATTGAGCCAGATGTTGCTGACGCAGTCTTTGAGATCGATAGATGTGTTGAGTGTGGTATATGTGTAGCAGCATGTGGTACAAAACTTATGAGACCAGATTTTGTAGGTGCTGTTGGATTAAACAGAGTTGCAAGATTTGAGGCTGATCCACATGATAACAGAACTGATGAGGACTTTTATGAATTGGTTGGTGACGACAATGGAGTATTTGGTTGTATGAGTCTTCTCGCTTGTGAGGATAACTGTCCAAAACACTTGCCATTACAAAGTAAAATAGCATACATGCGTAGAAAGCTTGTAGCACTTCGATAACACTTTTAGGAGCAGTAAAATTTCTGCTCCTAACTCTTTTTTGATATAATATCACTTCTTTTAAATGATTTTTAGGCGGATTTATGCATATTTTGGATGATTTTTTTCTTTTGAGTTGGAATGAAAAAGCTGATTTGATAGAAAAAACTGATAGTGAATTTTCAGATAAAATTTATGACATTTTTATAGAAGATTATGAACATTTTTGCGATAGTTCTTCACTGCTTTTGATAGTAAATAGTCAAAATTTAGAAAAAATCATAGAGATAGAAGAGTTTAAACTTATCTTTGACGGTTTGTTTGTTAAAAAAGCCATAGACAGATGCTTAATTTTGCAGATACAAAAAAGAGTTTTGGTGTTTCTTGATGAGATTGGAAACAAAGAGTTAAATCAAACTCTAAAAGAGAATTTTGAAATTTTAAGAAAAGAGGGAATTATAACTTACTATGTTAGCAGAAGGCTTATAGGGCTCATAGCTCTTATAAAAGAGCATAAAGCCAAAGAGCAAAAAATTGAGCTAAAAACTGCTAAATATGATGAAAATCACTATAAAAATTCTCTACATGTACTACAAGCAGCAATCGAAAATCTAAAAATGTGTGTTGAACAAAACTACTTGAAGAGACTCAATGCTATAGACGAAAAACTTAAAAATGAGAGATTTTCCATCGGTGTAACTGGAGTCATAAATGCTGGAAAATCAACCATGCTTAATGCCCTTTTAAAAGAGGAGATATTGGGAACTTCAGTCATACCAGAGACTGCAAATTTGACAATATTAAAATACTCTAAAAATAGATATGCAAAAGTTAATTTTTGGAATAAAAAGGAGTTTGGCAAGATTGAAAATAGTGCCAAGCAAGTGGAGCGAATCAAAAAATTTATCGATGAAACAAAAGATAATTTCAAAGAGACGCTAAGTGAGTATATACAAGAAAAAAGCAGGTTTGAAGAGATAAAGATAGAGGATTTGAGTCTATATACTTCAGCAGAGAAATCCTCAAAAAAGTGCAATTTGGTCAAAAGTGTAGAGCTATATAGCGATTTGGAATTTCTTAAAGATGGTGTTCAAATTGTCGATACTCCGGGACTTGATGATCCTATCATCCAAAGAGAGGAGATAACTCTTGGTTATATTAGCGAGTGTGATTTGATGATACACTTGATGAATGTAAACCAATCTGCTACAAAAAAAGATGTGGATTTTATAATAGACTCTATAACATATCAAAATATCGCCAGACTTCTTATAGTGATAACCAGAGTAGATACAGTTAGCTCAAAAGAGTTAAATGAGGCTATAAAATATACAAAGAAGAGCATAGAGTTAAGACTAAAAGAGCAAAATAGAGCCCATAATCTAAATGAGATAATCAGCAAAATCGAGTTTATACCACTTTCAGGTAAGATGGCGCTCTATCTTAGAACAGGTCGCCAAGAGCTTGCCAAAAAAGATGGGTATGACTTGGAAAAAAGCGGAATACTAAAACTTGAAGAGTATTTAAACAAAACGCTTTTTGGATCAAATTCCCAAAAAGCAAACCTCATAATAAAGAGCAATAAAGGCGATATTCTCTCTATCGTTGAGCAAACAAAGAGCCTTGTAAAAGAGGAAAAATCTCTTCTAGGAAAATCATCTCTTGAGATAAAACAGGAGTACAAAAGATACAAGAGGAGCAGGGATGATCTTCTTTCAACTTTGTCAAACATAAACAGTATTATAAACAATCAAAAGAGAGAATTAGAGGAGTATTTTAAAGTTTTGCACAAATACTCTAGCGAAAAATTGATAAATTTGAAAGATATTGTGAAAGTGAGAGTTTTGGATGATGTCTCATACGAGATGAGAAAAAATAGAAAAATACCAAATCCAAAAAGGATAGAGTATATAGTAGAGTTAGGTTTTAAAGATGGTTTGGTAGATTTGGTAAGAGAGTATAAGTATCAATTTTCAAAAAAGATGCAAGAGGCTTTTGAAGTGATCAAAAACAGCTATAAAGAGATAGAATCAGACAAAGATGATAAATTTGATTTAGCAGAATTTACTCAAAGAGATTTCAAATCACTTATCCCTTTTCAAAATCGTTCAATTGAAATCGCAAAGATAAATGAACAGATAAAAAATCATGCAAAAAAATCTCCAACTCTCCTGCATGATGAGCTTGATTTTATCTTGCAAAAAATCATAGACTCTCTCGAGGAGATGCTAGGCAAAAAAATAGAAAAGACAGACAGTCAATTGCTAAAAGAGTTTGTAGATTTGAGTCAAAAAAAGGTGCAATTGATCGAAGAAGAGATAAAAGCAAAAGATGAAATCATAAAAACAAGCATGAGAAGGATAAATGGATCAGCAGTCGATAAGCAAAACAGAGTGGCAGAGTTGGAGGCTAAAGAGATAGCGTTGACAAAGATCGAAAAAGATTTAAAGGCTCTTCATGACCCTGCTTAGAGAGTTTATCAACTCATATAAAAAAAGATACCTCGAAGTAAAACCAAAATTTGATGAGGGAATTTTAGGGCTATTAAAAAAAGTGGAGTATGCTCTTCTTGATGATAGGCTATCTCCTTCCCCTGCACTGAAAAGTTCACTAAATAGACTAGAAACTAGAGCAGTGGAGCCCATGAAAGTGGCAATAACTGGACAATTTTCAAGTGGTAAATCTACATTTTTAAATGCTCTATTAGCAAAAAATATATTACCCACAGGTATAACGCCGGTTACATCCAAAGTAAATTATATAAGATATGGGGATGAACTCAAGATTAGAGTAAAGTATAAAGATGGTAGAGATGAGTATCATGACATCGAACAGATAGAAAGATTTACAGACCAAAGAAACAGTGTTGAAGATATAGATTATCTGGTTCTTTATTCGCCATTAAATATGCTAAAAGATATAGTTTTTGTAGATACACCTGGTTTAAACTCTCTAGCATCAGCCGATACGGATGCCACTATAAGAGTTTTAAATGAAGTTGATGGAATTATCTGGCTTACTCTCATAGATAATGCTGGCAAGATGAGTGAAGAGAAAATCTTGCAAAGGTATATAGGTAAATACAAAAACAAATCTCTTTGTGTACTTAATCAAAAAGATAAATTTAGTGAAGAAGAGGTACAAAATACTCTGGCATATGTTAAAAAAAGTTTTGGAGATTATTTTAGTGAAATAGTGCCGATTTCAGCAAAACAGGCTCTCGAGTCAAGAAGTAGCGATAAGATAGTGATGATGAATGAAGCGCTAGATGAGTTTACAAAGACTCTACATGTAGAGCTTGAAAAGAGAGTTCAAGATGGAGATGAAGGTATAGTAAATGATCTTTTTGCGCGCTATAATCAGAAGATACAAGAGATAGTAAATAGTGACATATCGGAAAATATAAAACTTGCTAAAAGCTCAAATATAGACAAAGTGATAAACTTCATAAAAGAGGAGATTCAGCCACTATCAAATGAATCAAAAGAGTACGCTATAAAACAGGAGTTAAATACAATCTGTGATAAAATCATATCGCAACATGAACTTTTTATAAAAATTTACAATAAATTAAGTGATGAAATAGAAAACTTTGAGTTGTATGCAAAAGAGCAATTTGCAAATGCAAAAGCAGAATTTTCTCTCAATCTAAAAGAGGCATTTTTACGAATAAAACAGATAATAGAGCTCATAGCCACAGAGATTTACTCTCAAATATCAACACAAAAAAGATATAGATATACAAAAATGAAAAAATCTTTGTTTAACGGAGATGAAAAGTATATAAAAGTTGAGTATGATTCGCCATATATCGACTCTGACAGTGCTTATAAAAAACTCTTCTATGAGGAAAATTTAGTTGGAAAGATGTTTAAAAAGTATGCAAGAGAGATAAATGAGATAGAACTAAGAGTCAACCAGAGAAATTTTGAGATTTATAAAAAGTTTGAGCAAAGCATCTATAAATGGCAGAGTCCATATAGTATCTTGAGAAAAAAGGAGGACATTCACTCTGACATTGAGTTTGCCAATATGAGAAAATTTGCAGCTAGAGTTTATGAGCATATACTTAAGCCTTACAATGATGAGATGTTGAAATCTCAAGCATATGTCAGTTCTGGATTTAAACATATATCAAGTGCCATAGAGTTTAACTACCAAAATGCAACCGAAGTTTGTATATCTTTTTTAAATGAGAAGATGAATGATTTTATCAAGTTGTACGAGCAAGACCCAGCTAGATTTTCTCTTTATCGCCCAACTATGCAAGATATAAAAGAGAGACTAACGCAAAGTTTTTTTATATATAAACTAGAAAATTTAATGGATAAAAATAGAACATTTTTAAGCAAAGATTACGAGAGAATATCACAAAGTTTTCAAGAGATAAAACAAGAGAAGATAGAGTTCGTAGAAAAAAGGAAGAATAGGCACAAAAAGATAATAGAACTACTCCAAGAGTGCCAAAAAGAGCTCTAGATATCAAGCCCTTTCTCTTTTATGGATTTGAACATCGTCATTAGCGATATAAAAAGTGTTGTGATGGCTGGTCCTAAAATCATACCCCAAAATCCAAAAGTGGTTAGTCCAGCGAAGATAGCGAAGAAGATCAACATTTCGTTGGTTGTAGCTTTTACATTTGAGAGTTTGTTGTTGATAAATTTTATAATCATAGGTTTTATAAAAGTATCTGCAACCAAAGATATAACTAAAACAGAGTATAAGGCTATGACTATTCCCTCTGTGTAGTTTCCATTTGCAAAGGCATATGCACTTAGAGGTATCCACATCAAAGCGCCACCTATGATTGGTATCAAAGAGGCAAAACCATAAAATATACCTAGCAGTAAACCGTCATATCCGTATATAATGCTGATGATAGCAAACAAAGTGCCCTCAAATATAGCAGTTGCCAATATGGAGTAAAATACCACACTCATAACATTTGAAACTTCCCCAAATATCATATCTATTTCACTATCTTTCATAGGCAACAATGTTCTAAAATAACCACTTAACTCTTTTGCGTTAAGTGTAGTAAAGAAGAAAAATATGAGTATAAGAAGCATATCTTTTAAAAAATTTGCACTATTTTTACCGATAGAAGCTAGATACGACAGAGCTGTTTTTGTAATTGAACTCAAATCTAAACTTTTTATAAATTTATCCAAATCACTTTGAAAAAATGAAAGAGTATCTGGAAGTTGTGGATGTAAGTTTTTGATATAGTTTATAGTATTGTCAACCAAAGTCGTGTCAAATCTATTTATAACCTCTCCAGCAGATGTGATTATGTATATAATCGGCGCAAAAAAGAGTATAAAAAGAAGCAGAGTCGATATGGTCGCTGCTATAGTTTTGTTTTTGAAAAGTTTTCTAAAGTATATATTTATATTGTAAGTGGCTATAGAGAGAAGTCCAGCAACTGTGATGACTACTAAAAATGGTTCATATAGCTTTATAACCCAATATAAAACAACCAGAAAAAACGATATCAAAAAGCTTCTTTGTATATTCATGTGTTTACCTCAAACAATCCACCAACAGGAGTAAGTCTAAAAAGCTCATAACATTTTGTTGTAGCAACTCTTCCTCTTGCAGTTCTTTGTATATATCCGTTTGCCAAGAGGTACGGCTCTATCACATCTTCGATAGTTCCCTCATCTTCGCTTAGAGCTGCCGCAATAGTATTGAGTCCGAGTGCTTTTCCTTTTGACTCTATCAAAAGTTCAAGATACTTCAAATCCAACTCATCAAAACCAAGGTCATTGACTCCTAGCTCTTCTAGCGCGTAGCTACATCTCTTTTTTGTGATTTTCTCTTCATCTTTAACATCGGCAAAATCCCTAACTCTCTTAAGTAGTCGCAAAGCGATTCTAGGGGTTCCGCGAGATCTTCTAGCTATCTCGACAGCTCCATCATCCAAGCATACTTTGTTTAGTTTGTGAGATGCTCTTATGATGATCTGTGCAAGCTCTTTTTTGTCATAAAATTGTAATCTAAAGTGCATTCCAAATCTATCTCTAAGAGGTGAGCTAATCATCCCAGCTCTAGTTGTTGCGCCGATCAGGGTAAATCTAGGCAAATCTATCTTTATGGTTTGAGCCGCAGGTCCACTACCAATGATGATATCTAGTCTAAAATCCTCCATAGCAGGGTATAGTATCTCCTCGATGGCGGGTGAAAGTCTGTGAATCTCATCTATGAAGAGGATATCTCCCTCTTCAAGGTTAGTTAAAATCGCTGCTAAATCACCACTTTTTTCTATCATGGGAGCCGCTGTCATTTTTATGTTTGCCTGCATCTCGTTTGAGATTATATATGCTAAAGTAGTTTTACCAAGTCCAGGAGGTCCAAAAAATAGTGCGTGATCCAGACACTCCTCTCTCTTTCTTGAAGCTTCTATGAAAACTTTCAGATTTCTTTTGATCTTCTCCTGTCCGATATAATCATCCCATGAAGTTGGTCGCAGAGATGTCTCATACTCATTTTCAAATGTCATTTTTTCTATTTCTACGATGCGCTCCATTAATACTGGTACTCTTTTGTCGGAAAATTTCTATTTTTGACTTCATTTGCGTATCTTTGAAGAGCATTTTCAATAAGTTTTGCGCCATCAAGATATCTCTTTACAAATTTTGGTTTAAAATCCTTTAAAAATCCAAATGCATCACTCCAAACAAGCACTTGACCATCAGTATCTGCACCTGAGCCTATACCTATGGTTGGTATATTTACACTTTTGGTTATCTCTTTTGCAACCTCAGCTTTAACACCTTCAACTACAAGACAAAATGCTCCCGCTTCTTCGACAGCTTTTGCATCAAGCAAGAGTTGCTCTATATCTTCATCATTTTTGCCTCTGATTTTGTATCCACCTTCACTTCGGACAAATTGTGGCATTAATCCTATATGTCCCATGACAGCGATAGAGTTAGATGTGAGAGCTTTGATGATGTGTGCTCTTTGGACTCCACCTTCAATTTTAACAGCACTTGCTCCTGTCTCTTTATATATTTTTGTAGCGTTTTTTAGTGCCATTTTTTCATCTGTATAAGTTCCAAAAGGCATATCGCATACCACAAATGTCTCTTTTGCCCCAGCACAGACTGCTTTTGTGTGGTAGATCATTATTTCAAGCGTTGCGCAAAGGGTGTCCGGTTTTGCGTTAAAGCTCATATTTAAGCTGTCTCCTACAAGTATGATATCAACATTTTTATCAAATAAAGATGCAAAAAGAGCATCATAAGCAGTTATCATCACAAGAGGTATTTTAGACTTGCTATTTTTTATAGAGGTAACAGTTTGCATCGTATATCCAATATTTTTTATTAATTTTATCTAAAAAATGGTACAATTGTACTTAATGTATTTTACATGTATTTATTGAAAGGTAAAAAATGGGTTTATATGCACAATTGGAGATAGAGTATGATATTGATATCGTGGAAGATTTTATGAATCACTACTCTATAATGTGTGAAAATATGGAACCTCTAATCATAAACTTAAACAAGCAAGAAAATTTTGAAGAAAACATAAGAGAGCTTTTTAGAATTTATCACAATCTAAAATCAGCCGGCGGTTTTTTAAAGCTTGATCCTATCATAAAATTGGCAGCCCTGAGTGAAGATGTGTGTGAAGAGGCAAGAACTCTAAATGGTCCTGCTAGTGAAGAGTTTATAGATTGGCTTTTGCTTATAAGTGATCAATTTGAAATCTATAGAAAAGATATAGAGAATGATGCCGAATACTTTAGTATGTTAAACCCGCTAATCATCAAAGTACCACTGGATTTAGAAAAATGAAAAAATTAGTAGCATATATAACAACCGGGTATCCTAGCGTAGATTTTAGTGTTGATTTAGCTTTGGCCTTGAAGGAAGCTGGGGCAGATATATTGGAGTTGGGCATCGCTTTTTCTGATCCGGTTGCTGATGGTCCTGTGATAGAAGAGGCAAATTTACGCTCTTTGCAAAATGGTTTTAAAGTTCAAGATATTTTTGATATTTCTCAAAAAGTAACGGACAAGATAGAGACTTATTGGATGGGGTATTTTAACTCTTTTTACCATAAAGGCATGGAAAATATATCAAATATCGCTAAAGATAGCGGTGTTAAGGGGTTTATCATTCCTGACTTGCCTCACGAAGAGGCGATGGCATACAAGTCACTGCTTAAAAAACAAGAACTCTCTTTGGTAAATTTTGTGGCTCCGACAGATGGAGATGAGAGAATCAAAAAAGTAGTTAAAGATAGTGATGGATTTATCTATCTTGTGGCATATGCCGGCATCACAGGGAGTGGCACTAGTGAGGATTTGAGTAGAGTTATCGAGCAAGTGAAGCAACAGAGTCAAACACCGTTATTTGTAGGATTTGGCGTAAATGAAAAAACAGCAAAAGAGAAATCAGCAGGAGTGGATGGCGTTATCGTTGGTAGTGCTTTTGTAAAAATTTTACTAGATGATGCGTTGAGCGG
>Ga0256840_1002146_pt1 | contig 17633 bp, 16 predicted proteins | sample 355202metaG_FD_185969 | JGI IMG/M metagenome (GOLD analysis project Ga0256840, IMG submission 185969) | Hydrothermal vent microbial communities from Mid Atlantic Ridge, Atlantic Ocean - 355-202 | ecosystem: Environmental > Aquatic > Marine > Hydrothermal vents | place: Atlantic Ocean: Mid... | reverse complement strand
CCATATCTTTTTCAGTATCTTCTCTCAAATCTGAATTTATGAAACGTTCCAAAATCTCTTCATTTGTTCTGTTTTCCAGTGCAAAAGGGTATAAATCATTGTCTTCCATAAAATTGTCGAAAATTTCAGTGGAAATAACAACGGTTGCCGGTATTTTAATTATGATACCTTTAAACCTGTCTAATTCCGGATGCTTGTTTATGAGAGAATCAAGGAAAGCCAAACCCCTTGCTTTACCTCCGAGGGAGCCTTTTCCTATTCTTGAAAAAATTAAAGAATCGTCAAAATGTTCTCGGTCAAATTCGGCAATTACACCTCTTGACTGAGATTTTCTGAAGTTAGAAATATTTACGTGTATAAATTCTCTTATTTTGTCTAAATCTCCTGAAAAATCTTGCTCTGTTAACCCTGCAAAGAAATCTGCAAGTGAAAATAATGCCCTTGCGTACAGCCATTTAGATATGTGATTTCTGTTTATGTGATACTTCAGGCTTTCATAGGGAATCTTTTTTATGCTTTCCTGAACTTCTTTCAGGTTATTTGCTTTTCGTATAACCTCCTTAGTTTCCGGATTTATGAATTGAAATGCTCCGAATGCAAAATATAAGTTCATAAATTTTTTCAGCTCTTGTGCTAAATTTTCGGAATATTTATGTATAAACCCAACCTTTATTTCCTTAGCTCTGATTTTATTATTAATATTAGATGACTGAAGGAGAAGCGGCAAATACTTACTGTCTTTTTTTACTTTTGATAAAAATCGTATTCCGGCATCGGGATCTATTTTTCCGTTACGCGGAAATTTTGTATCGGAAATAATTCCGAGAATATTTTTTTTATATTTACCGTATAATTCAACAGCTTCTTCGTAGTTTTTTGCTAAAAGAATTTTCGGACGTCCGCGCATTCTCCTCATTTGCTGATGTTCATTTAACCCTTCTTTCATAAATTTTTTAGACTGAACTAATAAAATTTTATACATATTGGTTAAATACCCGGAATAATATCTTACAGAGTCTTCAACAAGAAGTATTACCTGAACACCGGCTTTTATGTCTCTGTCGACATTCATTTTATCTTCAAGTAATTTAATGATTGCAAGTAATATATCCGCACTTCCCAGCCAACTGAAAACATAGTTTATTCCACTTAGGTCTTCGTGTCTCAGCATTAAAGAAACTTCTCTTGAAAACGGAGTAAGAACAACAACCGGTTTTCCCGGATATTTGCGTTTTACCTCTTTTGCGAATTCAAAAGCATCAAATTTTTGCCCTACATTAAGCATTGTTATAACCAAATCAATATAATTTTTTTGCATTTTTCGTAAGGCTTGCTCTGCTGTATCGGCATGCATAATACTTGGGGGATATCTTAGGTTCAGAGACACGTATTCATTAAAAATTTGCTCTTCAATTCTTCCGTCTTCTTCCAAAGTAAAAGAATCGTATTCACTGCAAACAATTAAAACTCTGTGCACTCTTTGTTGCATCAAACTGTCAAAAGGAGTTTCTGAGAAGCGTATAAGTTGTTCTTGCATTAATACTGTTTTTAGCGATAAATCTAAATAAAAAAAGGCGGAACTAAAAATTCCGCCTTTAACAACTAACCTAAAACTTACTATGAAAAAAACACTTTATGAGTATTAAACTCCAGACAAATTTATGCTAAAAAAAATTAATATGAAAATAAAAAGAGATAATTTTTCCAAAGAGAATCATCGAGTTTTGTAACAGTCATATACACAGCAACATATAACTTGTGAAAACTTATGTGTTTTTTGACAGAAATACGTTTAAATGTGATAAGATGATAGTTTTAAGCGGTGAAGTGTGCTAATTTTGTGGTAAAAATGTAATGAGCAGGCTTTTTTAAAAAATTGGTTTTGATTTTATATAGTCTTATCTTTGCTGATGTAATTTTTAAGGGATAAATATGAAAGCTGCATACTTTCTTTTTATTGTCATATCCGTGCTTGTCTTAACTGACTGTAAAGAGTCCGAAAAATATAAGACTGATAAATCCGGACTTCAATATAAATTTATACACCGAGATACAGAAGAAAAGAAAATACAGACAGGCAATATATTAGCATTAAAACTAAAATACTATAATCGAAAAGATTCATTGCTTTTTAATTCTGAAGAACTCCCGGCAGATTTCAGAGTGAAAGTAACTGATGCCGACAAAGACGGGTTAATTCAAAATGCTTTGAAAATGATGTGTGTAGGAGACAGTGCCTCTTTTTTAATACGGGCAGATAATTTTTTTAAGAAAACAAAAAAAGATAGTGTTCCCGGTTTTATTTCGCCCGAAGACTTTTTACGTTTTGAAATAAAGGTTGTCGGTATTGTATCTGAAGAACAGATAAATAAGGAATATAAACAATTTTTAATTAAAAAAGAACTTGAAGAAAGACAAATTCTCAATGAATATCTTTCGGCTGAAAACATAAAAGAAAAACCGACAAGTTCCGGAATTTATATTATAAAACTGAAAAAAGGCAACGGCAAAAAAGCTGCAAAAGGAAATAAGGTAACCATAAACTTTACGGGAAAATATATTAACGGAAAAGTTTTTGACTCTTCGATAGATAAAGGCATCCCGCTGACCTTTGTTTTAGGGGGTAAATTTGTTATTCCGGCATGGAACGAAGCTATTCAAACAATGAGAGAGGGCGATAAAATAAAACTTATTGCTCCGTCAAAAACAGCGTACGGAAAAAAAGGACTAAAAGGCTATGTTCCGCCTTTTACAACACTTGTGTACGAAATTAAATTATTAAAAGTTAATTAACCAAACCGACCGTCATTAAAATATAAAATAAACATGGAAAATACAGAAAAAGACAGGCTTATAACAGAGAAAAACAGGTTATTTACTTTTATATGGTTGTTTTTAAACGTTGAGTTAGCCGTATTTCTGGGAGTTGCTTATTTTTTTTTCATACCTCAAGATGCCAGAGAAAATACAATACCGTCCAATGATTTTTATACTATAATTTTATACATATCCTACCTTGCGGCAATTGCTTCCGTTCCGGCGGCATATAAAATTTCTCAAATCAAAAAAAGACAAGCACAAAAAACAGAATCTTTAAAACAAAAAATTGATATTTATTTTTTTAACCTGATTATTAATTACTCTTTATATGAATTTTCCGGAGCCTTAATATTGCTTGCGGTATATCTAAATAAAATGACAGAGCCTTTGTATATGTTCGGAATTATTTTTATTGCTCTCATTCTTAATAAGCCGTCACTTAAAAATTTTATTCAGACAAAAGAAGAGTATGAAAATTCTTATGTAATACTAACAGAAGAAGACGTTAAAACACCTGACTCAGAAGATACAAAAGACAAAACCTTATAAAATTTTAATATGTCAATACATAAAACAGCCCGAAAAATAACAACTCATGTCTTACAGGCAATGAAGTTGAAAAATGAAAAAATTGCAATGCTTACAGCGTACGATTATTCAATGGCAAAATTAGTCGACCAAGCCGGTGTCGATGTTATACTTGTGGGAGATTCGGCGGCAAATGTTATGGCCGGTTACGAAACCACCTTACCTCTTACTTTAGATGAAATAATTTATCATGCAAAATCTGTCGTAAGGGCAGTAGAAAAAGCATTAGTTGTTGTTGACTTACCTTTCGGAACATATCAGGGAAACTCAAAACACGCTTTAGATTCTGCTATTCGTATTATGAAAGAAACGGGGGCTCATGCGGTAAAACTTGAAGGCGGAGAGGAAGTTAAGGAGTCCGTTATTCGTATTCTGTCTGCAGGAATTCCGGTTATGGGGCATTTAGGGCTAATTCCCCAGTCGATTCATAAATTCGGAACCTATGTTGTAAGAGCCAAAGATGACGAAGAAGCGGAACGCTTGCGAAAAGATGCTCTGCTGCTCGAAGAACTCGGATGTTTTGCCCTTGTTTTAGAAAAAATTCCGGCAAAATTGGCACAGGAGGTTGCCGAAAGTATTAAAATTCCCGTTATAGGCATAGGTGCCGGCGGAGGAGTTGACGGTCAGGTTTTGGTAATTCATGATATGTTGGGTATTACGCAGGAGTTTTCTCCTCGTTTTCTGCGTCGCTATCACGATTTGTCTTCAGAAATAAAAGGAGCTGTTTCTGCTTATGTTAAAGATGTTCGTTCACGAGATTTTCCCAATGAAAGAGAACAATATTAAAAACCAAGACTGAAAATTATGGCGAATTATATTTTTGAAACAGAATTTGAAGTTCGTGATTATGAGTGTGATATTCAAGGGATTGTAAACAATGCCGTGTATCAGAACTACTTAGAGCATACGAGGCATAAATTTTTGCTTGCTGCAGGATTAGATTTTGCCGAACTTCATAAGCAAAATACGGACCCTGTGGTTTACAGAGTCGAAATTGACTATAAATTTCCGCTTAGAAGCGGAGATAATTTCGTCTGTAAGTTAAACTATGAGAAAAAAGGTAATGTAAGAATAATTTTTAATCAGGACATTTACAGAAAAGAAGATAACAAATTGATTGTTAAAGCCAAAATTATAGCCGTTGTTTTAAAAAACGGAAAACCTGTTGCCGCTGATTTATTTTTTGAAAAATTTGAGGATTATGAGAGAAAAACAGGTGCTTAGTTGTCTGTAATTTTCCACCTTGTTGCGGTTATGTCAAATCCGGCTAAATCTAAAACACGTTCAACAACGGTATCGGTAATATCTTCAACTGTTTCAGGGTTGTTGTAAAATGCGGGAGATGCAGGGCAAATAATACCGCCGGCTTCAGTAACGGTTTTCATATTATTGATGTGAATTAAGTTAAGGGGCATTTCCCGCGTAACCAAAATTAGTTTTTTGTGTTCTTTCAGCATTACGTCTGCCGCTCTTCCTATAAGATTTTCGGAAACACCGGCAGCTATTCTTCCTAAAGTTCCCATAGAGCAGGGTATTATAACCATAATGTCAAAAGCTGAAGACCCGGAAGCAAAAGGTACGTAAAAGTTATTGTTTTTATAAACAGGAAACTTAAGTTCGGACAGTTTGCTTGTTTTTGTTTCACTTTTAAATATTTTCTCGGCATTTTCTGATATTACCAAAGCTGTTTCCGAAATTTGAGATTGCAGTTCTTCCGTTTTTAAGCGTTTCAAAAACCTTTGAGCATATACCATCCCGGATGCTCCGGTAATTGCGATAATTATTTTCTTTTTTTTCACCTATTTAATTTTATAAAAGAAGACCAAACTTAAATTATTATTATAAAAAGTTGACATATAATCATTTTTTAAATTAAAAAGTGAATATGCAAGGCGAACGCTTGTAGTGATGTTGTCCGTAAGGTAAAAGTTCAATTCTCCGGTCGGTTGAAAGTCAAATTCTTTTAATGTTTCCTGAAAATACGGAACTGTCATTCTGTAAGTTGTTTGTTTTGCATAGAACAGGTATGAGGGAGCTATTCCCGCTGCAACTTCTATTTTAGGGTATATTTCAAAATTGAATAAAAAGGGCATTTCAATGTAATGCAGACTTGTTTTAAAAACCTGCACTGTTGTTCCGTCCGTAAGAGTTTCATTTAATACGGCACCTTTTCCGATGTAATAAGTTTCAATTTTTAATGCCGCTCTTTCGGAAAAAGGTCTCAGAACGTAAGTTCCCGCAATAAGTCCCGGTTTTTTGTATTTGTATTGTGCATCTCCGTCTACTTGCGATGCACTTATACCGAATAAAAGACCTCCGGAAAAAGTTTTTTGTGCTTTGCTTTCGGGTGTAAGTAAAACAAGTATCGTTATAAATAATAAGGCTTGTTTCATTTTTATTAAAATTATTGTCAAATTTAGTCAATTAAATCTTGAATAACAACAGAAGCGCAAAACATTCCGAAAATTGCCGGCATATAAGATATTGTTCCCGCATTTGTTTTTTTATTTCTGCTTTCTTCCTGTATTATTACGTTTCGTTCAGTTTTTTCCGAAGAAAAAACAGCCTTAAAGCCGCTTCTTATTCCGAATTTATGAAGTCGTTTTCTCAGCATTCTTGCCAGTCCGCAGTTATATGTATCGCTGATATCCGAAATATGTATTTTTTCCGGATTAAGTTTACCTCCCGCACCCATTGATGATACAAGAGGAATTTTCAGATTGATGCAGGCACGAATAAGGGCTGTCTTCGGAGCCAAGGTATCTATCGCATCAACGACATAGTCCGGTTTTGTTTTTTTAAGCAGACTTTCAATGTTTTCATAATTTACAAAAACAGTTTTCGTATTAATTTTTATATCCGGATTTATGTCTTTAAGTCTGCTGTAAAACAGGTCTGTTTTATTTTTATTTAAAGACGAGTTCAGGGCTATTATTTGTCGGTTTATATTACTCGGCTGAACTTTATCAGCATCAATTATTGTAATTTCACCTGTTCCGGCTCTGCAAATTTGCTCTGCCGCATACCCTCCGACACCTCCTAAGCCTGTAATAAGAACGTGTGCTTTCTGCAGTTTTTTAAACTTTTCTTTGCCGAGCAATAAAACAGTTCTCGAATGTTGTTCGGAAATCATTTTTTAAATACTTTTTTAAAGTTTTTCATAACAATTACTGCAAGGTGCTTTGTGTCAACACTTTTTATTTCGGCTGCTGTTTTATAAATATCTTTAATGTTCGTTTCGGCATCATCTGTTTCCAAAAAAATATTTTCAACGGGAATACGATTAAAAATGCCCGGAGTTTTGGATTTTGTATTGCACAATTCGTGTCCGAAAGAGAAATAGCATCCGAACTTAATAAGTTGCCGGGCAATTGTAATATTTCCGGAATAACGATGAATTATGACAGGGACTTGTATATTTTCTTTTTTTATAATTTCGGTTAATTCTGAATATGCTTTTACGCAATGAACTATGATTGGCTTTCGGACAGTTTCAGCAATTTTAATTTGTTTAAGAAAAACATCTTTTTGCAGACTGAATTCAGGGCGGAGTTTGTCTAAGCCTGTTTCTCCTACGGCAAGAATATTTTCTTGTTTTGAAATTCTGTCAATTTGTTGTAACTGTTTGTAAATATCTGTATTGCCGACTTTCCAAGGGTGTATTCCCGCCGAATAAAATTTATTTTCTTTTACTTTTTTAATGTCTTCAGGGAAAAGGTTTATGATTGATAAACCGGTATCATTAAAATTGTGTGTGTGTATATTTACAAATTGAGCCACCGGTAATTTATTTTTTTATTTCTCGTATTCCTTTTTCAATTCTAAATAATGTTTCCTCTTTTCCTACAGCAGAAATAATATCAAAAAGGTGCGGACCGCCTCCGGTTCCGGTTAAGACCAGTCTGAGCGGATTGAGTATTTTTCCGAAACTAAGTTCATTTTTTTCAATAAATGTTTTTACAGCCTGTTCTGTATATTCTGTCGTAAATTTTATTTCCGGAATATTTTTAAGTATGTCATAAATCTCTGACATTAATTTCGGAGTATCTTCTTTCCATCTTTTCTTTACAACTTTTTGGTTATATTCTTTCGGAGTTTCAAAAAAGAATGACGCCTGCTGATAAAAATCTGTCAGAAGCTGCATCCGTTCCTTTACTAATCCTATAACCTTTTCAACATATAAAACGTCAACATCCGGAAATCTTTTTTCAATCTCAGGCAACAGCAAGTCTGTTAATTTTTCATCCGGAGTGTTTATAATGTATTGTTGATTAAACCATTTTGCTTTTTCCGGAGAGAATCTTGCCCCGCTTTTATGAACTTTGTTTAAATCAAACTCTGCTATCATATCTTCAAGTGATAATATTTCCCTGTCGCCTTCAGGTGTCCATCCGAGAAGAGCAAGCATATTAATAAAAGCTTCCGGCAAGTATCCGCTTTCCCTGTATCCGGTAAATGTTTCGTTTGTTTCAGAGTCTTTCCATTCCAGGGGAAACACCGGAAATCCGAGCTGGTCACCGTCCCGTTTGCTTAGCTTTCCTTTGCCGCTTGGTTTCAGTAGCAGCGGGAGATGTGCAAATTCGGGCATTTTATTTTCCCAGCCGAAACTCCTGTAAAGCAATACGTGCAGAGGCAGAGACGGTAACCATTCTTCCCCTCTTATAACGTGGGAAATTTGCATTAAATAATCATCTACAATATTTGCCAAATGATATGTGGGCAGTCCGTCAGATTTAAACAGAACCTTATCATCAAGTTGGGAAGAGTTCACTTTTATTTCTCCGCGAATTATATCTTTTACCGTAATTTCTTCATTTTCAGGAATATTAAAACGCACAACATAAGGATGTCCGTTTTTTATTTTCTGTTTTACCTCGTCTTCCGATAAGGTAAATGAATTTTTCATTTCTTTTCTGGTTTGAAAATTATAGTGTCTTACGGAAGATCCGCTTTTCTCCAGCTTTTTTCTCATAGCATCAAGTTCTTCCGGAGTGTCGAAAGCGTAATATGCACTTTTATTATCAAGTAATATTTGAATATATTTTTTATATATTTCCTTTCTTTCCGATTGTTTATACGGTCCGAAATTTCCGCCTTCATTTATTCCTTCGTCAACTTCTATTCCGCACCATTTCAGCGAGTTCATTATATACTCTTGTGCACCGCTGACATAACGTGCCTGATCTGTATCTTCAATTCTTAACAGAAAATCGCCGTTATGTTTTTTTGCAAAAAGGTAGTTAAAAAGGGCTGTTCTGACACCTCCTATATGAAGCGGACCGGTAGGGCTCGGAGCAAATCTTACTCTGATTTTTTCGTGCATATTTTTCATAAGATTATTTTTTATTATTCATTAAAGACCTTACCGAAAACACAATAGTCTTGAAACATTTTGCCGAGTAAAATCTTTGTTAAGTTTCTGCAAAAATAATTTAATATAGAAGGTTTGCAAAAGAATACAAAAACATTATTTTATAATGTGTTTTAATTTCTTTAAAAAGAGATTTTAATACCTCTAAATAAATTTGCAACTCTGTAATAGGAATACTATCTTTGCGGTTAATTTAAAAATTTTTTACAAACAGGAAAATGGCAGATACTTTTGGTGAAATAGTTCAAATTATCGGACCGGTAATTGATGTTAGTTTTGAGAAAACAGGGAATAAACTCCCGGATATTCACGAATCTTTGGAAATAACAACTGATAGCGGAGAAGTGCTGGTTGTTGAGGCAGAGCAACATATAGGAGAGTACACTGTAAGAACCATTGCTATGGACTCTACCGACGGGCTTCAAAGAGGAATGAAGGTAAGAGCAACAGGAGCTCCCATAAAAATGCCTGTCGGCGAAAAAGTAAGAGGACGTTTACTTAATGTTGTAGGAGACACAATTGACGGTTTAGATAAATTAGATAAATCTGACGGATATCCCATTCACAATGAAGCCCCTGCTTTTAAAAACTTATCTACAAATAAAGAAGTTCTTTATACGGGAATTAAAGTTATTGATTTGATTGAACCTTATGCAAAAGGGGGTAAAATCGGTCTTTTCGGCGGTGCGGGTGTAGGAAAAACTGTTTTGATTCAGGAACTTATTAATAATATTGCAAAAGGCTATGACGGAATGTCGGTATTTGCGGGGGTAGGTGAAAGAACCAGAGAAGGAAACGACCTTCTTCGTGAAATGATTGAGTCCGGCATTGTAAAATACGGCGATGAATTTAAAAAATCAATGGAAGAAGGAGGCTGGGACTTGTCAAAAGTAGATAAAGAGCAGCTGAAGGAATCGCAAGTTTCAATGGTTTTCGGTCAGATGAACGAACCGCCCGGAGCTCGTGCAAGAGTTGCTTTATCAGGACTGTCGGTTGCCGAAAAATTCAGAGACGGAGAAGGAGACGGAAAAGGTAATGATATATTGTTTTTTATAGATAATATTTTCCGTTTTACTCAGGCAGGCTCGGAAGTTTCCGCTTTGTTGGGAAGAATGCCATCTGCTGTAGGCTATCAGCCTACCCTGGCTACTGAAATGGGAGAAATGCAAGAGCGTATTACCTCTACAAAAAACGGTTCAATAACCTCTGTTCAAGCAGTTTATGTCCCTGCAGATGATTTAACGGACCCGGCTCCGGCTACAACTTTTTCACACTTAGATGCAACCACTGTTTTAAGCAGAAAATTGGCAGAGCTCGGAATTTATCCGGCTGTTGACCCCTTAGATTCAACATCAAGAATATTAACCCCGGATATTGTAGGTAAGGAACATTACGAAACAGCGCAAAAGGTTATTAACATACTTCAGCGATATAAAGAATTGCAAGATATTATTGCAATTTTAGGAATGGATGAGCTCTCGGAAGAAGATAAATTAACTGTTCACAGAGCCAGAAGGGTTCAGCGGTTTTTATCTCAACCTTTCTTTGTTGCAGAACAATTTACCGGATTAAAAGGTGTTTTGGTTCCGATTGAAGAGACCATTAAAGGCTTTAATATGATTATTAACGGAGAAGTGGATAAATATCCGGAAGCGGCATTTAATCTTGTGGGAACAATTGAGGATGCAATAGAAAAAGGAGAAAAGATATTAAAAGAAACTCAAGAAAACAATTAAAATGTTTTTAGAAATCGTAACACCTGAAGAAACCTTATACGGTAATGAAATAAAATATGTAAAAGTGCCGGGGAGTAACGGACAGTTCGGTGTTTTAAAAAACCATGCTCCGGTTATTTCAACTTTGGAAAAAGGACAAATAAAGGTAGAAGAAAAAGACGGTACAAAAAAATTTTTTGACATAAAAGGCGGGGTTATTGAAGTTTTGAATAACAACATTATTATTCTGCTGAAACTTTAAGTCGCCTTTAACGCACGGAGATAAAAAAAAGGGAAAAAAGGGGGTTATGCTTTTAATAACTCCCTTTTTATTTACCCGAAAATCATATTATACGGTCTCGCTATTTGTTCTTTTAATTCATTTATTCCTATATTGCGGCTTTTCCTGACGGTTTCCTTGCCTCCGAAAAAAGAAAGAACTGCAGGGACTGAAAATATTTTATTTTGACCGGCAATTTCAGGAGATAAAACAGTATCTGCGTAATACATTTTCATTTTAGGAAAGTTCTCTTCGAGCAATTTTGCCACTTTCGGTTTTAAGACCTTACATACGTTACATTGTTCGTGTGAAAAATATATCAACACGGCATCTTCTTTTTCCAAAATGTCGTTAAATTCGTCTAAGTTTGAAATAGTTGAATAGTTCATTTATTGATTTTAAATTTTCTGCAAATATAAAATAACCGTAATGTCTTTCAAAAACTAAGGATGTATTTATCTGTTAAACAACAGTTCCCGATACTTCGGCAGCGGCCAAATTTCATCATCAACTATAAGCTCGAGTTTGTCTATATGGTACCGTATTTTATCTAAGTAAGGTTTAACTTTGAATTCATAATTTTCAATTCGTTTGACACAATCCTCAATAACATTGGCTTTTTTTCTCTCTTCTATCATCTCTTGTGTCATTATACTTATTTGTGTTGTATGTTTGGATATTTTTTTGATAGTTCCTATTCTTCTGCTTGCCAAGGCTTCTAAGTCTCCTTGGTCTTCAATAATAGCTTTAAGTTCTTTCACACTGGTTATGAGTGTGTTTTGATATTTTATAGCAGTAGGGATAATGTGATTTATTGCCAAATCTCCTAATATTCGTGCTTCAATTTGTATTTTTTGGATGTACTCACAAATACGTATTTCATATCTTGAATGCAACTCTTTGCTGTTCAGCACATTATTTCTTTCGTAAAGGTCTATTGTTTCTTTGCTGATAAACGCCTTGAAAGCTTTGCTCGCACTCTTGATGTTTGTCAGCCCTCTTTTTTCCGCCTCTTTTTCCCATTCTTTACTGTAACCGTTACCTTCAAATCGGATGGTTTTTGATTCGGAAACATATTTTCGCAGCACATTTAAAACAGCGTCATCTTTCCTTACCTTTTTTTCAATAAGTTTATCTACATCTTTTTTAAAGCGGATAAGTTGGTCGGCGAGAGCTGTATTCAGGGCAATTAAAGGACCTGCGTTATTTTCGTTTGAACCGACTGCTCTGAACTCAAAGCGATTTCCCGTAAATGCAAAAGGGGAAGTTCTGTTTCTGTCGGTATTGTCAAGTAATATTTCAGGAATTTTTGAAATATCAAGTTTAAGGTTTTGCGAAACCTCCAAAGTCTTTTTCTTTTCGGGAATATTTTTTTCAATTTTGTTTAACATCTCATCCAGCCTGCTTCCGAGAAATACCGAAATAATTGCCGGCGGGGCTTCGTTTGCTCCGAGTCTGTGCTGATTTCCGGCAGACATTATTGTGGCTCTGAGTAAATCGTTGTGTTTTTTTACGGCAGTTATAATGTTCACCAAAAATGTTAAAAATAAAAGGTTGCTTTTAGGAGTATTGCCGGGCTTCAGTAAGTTTATACCGGTATCGGTTGCCAAAGACCAATTGTTATGTTTTCCGGAACCGTTGATGCCTGCAAAGGGTTTTTCATGAAATAAAACCTGAAAATGGTGTTTTTTTGCAGTTTTTCGCATGATTTTCATTAATAATTGATTGTGGTCGTTAGCTAAATTTGCCTCTTCAAAAACAGGAGCACATTCAAACTGGTTAGGAGCAACCTCGTTATGTCTTGTTTTGAGCGGAATACCCAGTTTGTGAGCTTCTGCTTCAAAATCTTTCATATAAGCCAGAACGCGTTCCGGAATGGAGCTGAAATAGTGGTCGCTTAGTTGCTGGTCTTTTGCGGAAGCATGTCCCATTAAAGTTCTTCCGGTAAGAACCAAGTCCGGTCTTGCATTATATAATGCTTCGTCAACAAGAAAATATTCCTGTTCCCACCCGAGAGTTGCAAAAACTTTGTTGATGCTTTTATCAAAATATTTACAGACGGATGTTGCCGCTTTGTCTAACGCATTTAAAGATTTAAGCAGCGGGGTCTTATAATCTAATGCCTCACCTCTGTATGAAACAAAAATTGTAGGAATACACAGTGTTTTATCAATTATAAAAGCAGGAGAAGCAGGATCCCATGCTGTATAACCCCTTGCTTCAAAAGTATTACGCAGTCCTCCGTGCGGAAAACTTGAGGCATCGGGCTCTTGCTGAACCAGTAATTCTCCGTCGAAAGACTCAAAAGAGTTGCCGTCTTGGTCAATACTGATAAAAGCATCGTGTTTTTCCGCTGTGTTTCCGGTAAGCGGATGAAACCAATGTGTGTAATGCGTAGCTCCTTTCCCGGTTGCCCACTCTTTCATTCCCGAAGCTATTTGATCTGCTGTTTTTCGGTTTATTTTTGCACCGGTCTCTATTGATTCCACAACATTTTTATATGCTTCCTTTGACAGGTATTTTTGCATTTTGGGCAAGTCGAAAACATCAGAACCGAAATAATCCGATATTTTATCTGAAGGAAAACTAATCTTCGGAATATCTCTTCTTTTGTTAATTTCCTCTAATGCTTTAAAGCGTATAGTTGACATTTTAAATTATTTAAAGTTTAGTTTACAAAAAAACATAAATTATGCGGACAATCCAAGTGTTTATTGAAATTTTTTTGGCATTTTTAATAAAATAAAAAATTACAGCTTAAAAAAGTAATGTATATCTTACAAATTTAATAATTTAAGACAGTGCAGAGGTTTAATAAAAATTGCCTGTTTGCTTTAAAGCTAACAGGCAATTTTTTTAGGTTTACAGGAAGAAAATATTTATTTCCCTGCGTTTTTTATTCTTGTAATTTGAAATGCAACGTAAAAAATTACAAACCAAACCCCGAGTGTTACAGAAAGGTATGTTATAAGCAGCCAAACAGGAACTCGTTTATTTGACCCCCATAAGGTTCGTTTTAAATTAGGGTTTTCATAATGTAAAACCTTTCCCCATGTAACTTCTGCTGTTTCAGTGTTTTTTCCGTATCTGTCAGTATCTTCAAACCCTGCAATTATTTTTATTTTACCCTTTTCGTCTCCGGGTATATCATCCGGAAACTTAAAGACGGCAATACCATCCTCATTTGTTTTAATATCTTCACTTACAGGCATATTACCAAAAATGCGTTTAACATAAAAGTTTATTTTAGTATTGGCTGCGGCATTAATGCTTCCGTTATCGTCCGTAACGGTTGCCGTAACTTTTATTGTTTTGTCAGAGTCATTTATTGACATTTTAAGGTTGGCGTTAAGAGTTTTTATCCTTTCTCCGCTTATTTTGAAACTATTATCAAAACTTTTAACATAAAAAGCAATATGCCACTTCTCTTCTTCACTAAATCGGTTTTTAAAAGAAGGCATAGCCCCCATTCCGGTGTTAAACTGATAAAATACCTCGCCGACAGTGTGTTTTAATTGGTAACTTTCATCTCCTAAGTCGGTTGCATTTATAGCCTTATTGTTTTCCCCCTTTCCGGGAATTCCGTGGCATGATATGCAATTCTTTTGAAATAATACTTTTCCTTCTTCGACGGTTTTGTATGTAGCCTCAACGGGAGGTATTGAATTTTTTGCCTCTTTCGGAATGTTCCACTGAGCATTTAAAGAAGTGCTAAATGTCATTAAAATAAAAAGCAACGCTGTAACTTTCCTGTTTATGTTAATATATTTCATTGTAATATTTTTATGATTAATCATTTTCTTTTTTAACAAATTCGTTCATTTCCTCTGTCGTAATACCTTCTTCATAAGCAGTTTCCCAGATTGGTATAACCGGAAAAAGTTTTGCTAAAATCGTTATAATCAACAGGGCTCCTGCAACTGCCATCATTGTTATAGACCACTCAATCGGAGTAGGCCAATATGTTGAAAATTCTTCAGGAACGTTTTGTATAGGTAAATGGGGATGCAAAAGTGTAGGTATTGTTATAATATATCGTTTAAAAAAAGCACCGATAATAACAGCAACGGCAATAACAAGAGAAGGAACCGGCTTTCTCATTTTTTTGAATAAAAGCAGAATAACGGGAAGGACAAGCCCGCCTATTTGAACAAGCCAAAACATTAAAGCAAAATCTCCTTGAAACAGTTCGTACAAATGCGGTTTTTCAGCAAGCTTCATTTTATATCCCGGCACTAAAAATTCATTTATGTTAAAATAAAGGTAAACCAGCATAAGAAGAACCATAAGTCTTCCCATTTTATCAAAGTGAAAATCTGTTATGTAATTTTTAAGTCTGAAGTCTCTGCTGAAAACAAACATTGCTATAACAACGGCAGCACCGCCGGTAACAAAGGCTCCGGTAACATAGTAGGGCCCGAAAATTGTAGAGTCCCATCCGACTCTTAATGTGCTTGCAAATAACCAAGATGTTACCGTGTGAATTGCCAATGCAACGGGGACAATGAGTATTGCCGTTATTCTTATGAGTCGCTTTATAAGAGCGTATTGTTCAGGACGTCCGACAAAACCAAACGATAACAAGTTGTATATTTTTTGTTTCCACGTGGGCTGATCTTTCATTGTTTTTTTCAGAAAGGGAATATCCGGAATTAACGGTAACAGAAACAGTAATATACTGATAACTACATATGTATTTACCACTGTAATATCCCAAACAATAGGAGACTGCAAACGGCCGTGCATAAAAATATTTAAAATCCTGTCAGGGCGTCCCATATCAAAAATTATAATTAAACCTGCCCACATTGCAAATCCGAGAGCAATCATTTCTGCAATTCTCGAAATCGGAGTTATCCATTTTATTCCGATTAATCCCAGAACTGCACTAATCAGCATTCCGATTAAAGCTGTTGCAATGAAAAAAATGAAAGAAGAAATATATAACCCCCATGAAACATAGTCTCTCATTGCTGTTACTCCTAACCCGTTTTTTAACTGTATGATATATGCAAACAGGCCCAGCAGTATTATACCTGTTAAGAAAAGTATCCAAGGGGTAAACCCGTAATGGTTTTTAATAGGTCTTGTAAGGTCAGAAACAATTGTATTTAATGTTTTTTTTGACACATTATTTTTTCCTTCAGACATAGTGTTATATTTTTAGAAGATAAAATTTAAATTAGTGTTTGTCTTTTTTTAATTCCGTGCTGCCTTCATATACAAAAGGAAACATTCTGTCTTTTTCGGGCAGATAATAAACCCGAGGTTCTGTGCCGAGTTCCGGCATCAAAACATATGCAGCATTATCTTTTAACAGCTTTTTAAAGTTTACGGTTTCTTTTGTTGTTCCGTTGGTAACGGCATTTTCATTTTCATCACCGAACCAATACACTCCGTTAGGGCAGGCAGTTACACAATACGGCATTTTATCAATTCGTAACAAATCAGCACTGAAAAGACATTTTGATACGGTTCCTTTCTTTTGCGGAACATTAAGCTCTACATTATACTCTACATCTTCATATTTTTCTGCATCCTTTGGTTCTGTCCAGTTAAATATTCTGGCAGAATAAGGGCACGCAGCGATACAAAATCGACAACCAATACACCTTTCATTGTCAATCAGAACAAGCCCGTCTTGTCTTTTGAAAGTTGCATCTACCGGACAGACCTTTGTACACGGCGGATCGTCACAATGTTGGCATGGTTTAGGCATAAAAAACGGTGCAGTTTCGCCGCCCCTGTCCATACGCAGAACATTTACATGATGCTGGTCAGGTCTCAGTTGATGTGCATTTTGGCATGCAGCCATACACATTCTTGCATTTTTACACTTGCTTAAATCTATTACTTTAACCCATTTTCGCCCCGGAATTCCGTCTCTTCCTTCTTTTTGCATTTGCTTCTCGGTCCTTGCACCAATCTCTTTAAGGTGGGATTTATCCACGGACATAACTTTTCCGTCAGGGCCCAGAACTTTTATAGTGTCCCCGCTTTCTGCAAAAGCATTAAATGAACCGACAACACCTCCGCCTAAAACAGTTCCTGCACCTGCAAGCAATCCTTTTTTCAGAAATTCTCTCCGTGAAGTTTTATTTTTATTATTATTTTCAGGCTTGTTCTTACGTTTCATACCACATAATTTTTAATAAAGAGATATAAATATACTATATTTGAAAATCTCAAAAGTATAAAAAATTTGAATAAAAATATTGGATTTAGACGTTTAGAATGATTATAAATTACATAATTCAGTAAATTTACTGTATGTTTTTTATTCTGCTTTTATTTATAACTTTGCAATATAATTTTGTTCGTCACTTGTATTTAAATCATAAAAGTGTGCGAAATATATTTATCAAATGTCCTCTGCAAATAACAACTATGAAAGGAGTAATTATATATATTTTATTTACGGGAATTATAATCTTAGGATGTAACAACTCCGGGAGCACTTCCAAAAGAGAAATTATAAAGAAAGATAATTTTATTGATATTTTGACAGATATCCATAAAGCCGGAAGTTTAATAGAATTTAAAAATTTACAGGCAAAAAATAATGTAAAAGCAGACTCTGTCAGTTTGTATAATTTTATTTTAAAAAAGCATAATGTATCAAGAGAAAAATTCAGAAAGACGATAGATTACTATGCCGAACATTATGAAGACTACCTGATTATTTATGACTCGGTTCAGTCAAAACTAAAAAGAGAAGAAAAAGAGTTACAAATAAAGGCAGAACAAGACAGACAAAAAAAATTAGCAAATGAAAAATTAAAAAAAGATTCTGCTGATTTATGGAAGCTAAAAAAAGAATGGAGTTTACCGAAAGACGGAAAAACAAACCCCATTCCGT
>Ga0256840_1002145_pt1 | contig 17635 bp, 15 predicted proteins | sample 355202metaG_FD_185969 | JGI IMG/M metagenome (GOLD analysis project Ga0256840, IMG submission 185969) | Hydrothermal vent microbial communities from Mid Atlantic Ridge, Atlantic Ocean - 355-202 | ecosystem: Environmental > Aquatic > Marine > Hydrothermal vents | place: Atlantic Ocean: Mid... | reverse complement strand
TTTTGTTGTGAGTATAACGGCAAAGCTGACCCGTTTAGGGCTCAGCTTCGCCGTTGTAAGTTTCCGCTCCGCGGGAACTTACAACTATTTATTCAACGAACATTATATTCACTTTAACCTGAAATGGCAAAATAACACACATTAAAAGTGTCGTGTTATAAAACCTTGAAAGACCGATATATTGGCTGTTTCATGTTTCTATTAAAGATTAGTTAAGTTTTAAAAGTTTTAAGCTTAAGAAAATTGTGTGCTTTTAATACAGAAAGATTCGTTATTAGAACATAAATGAGAGTTATTTCTCATATAGAGTTATTTCTCATATATGGCATTAACAGACACTTTGTTGCTTAAAGTAAATCGGAAGAAGTTTGAGAAATAATGACAAAAACTAAAGAACTTAATACACTTACAAAAATCATAGCATATCCCGTAGGTAAGTCAAGATAGTAAGAACCTACAAGTGCTCCAACTATACAGAGTGAACCAAAGAGTGTAGCAAAAAGAAAAGGTTTAAATTTTTTCTGAGAGAGTCCTGCATAAGAGGGTGCAATGAGTAGAGCAAAGACTACTAAAACACCAGCAGACTGTACAGAAGAAGTTACAGTAAGTGCGAGCATCATAAAAAAGAGTAACTCTTTTTTGAGACCATGTAAACGCGGGTAAAGAGTAAACATTACAAATCCAACAACGCCATAAAGTACTAAACTACTGTAGAGTTCTTCTTGGGAAGTGAAGAGTATATCTGCAGCACTCAGTTTTGAGAAGAGTTCTGTACCCTCAGAAGACTGTGCGAGTATTAGCATGATGCTAGATATCCCAAGTGCATAAAGCAGACCTATAAAGGCCTCTATCTTTTGGACTCGCGATGTTGCCCAAGTGATAATTAGTGCTGCTAAAAGTGCAAACGCGAAGGTCATAGCACTCTGATATGCTCCATCCATAAATGCCACACTCACAGCCATCCCAATGGCTGCAATCTGTCCAATGGCAAGGTCAGTAAAAATAACCCCGCGTTTGATAATCTCTAAACCAAAAATAGTATGGATAAAGACAAGGGCAATGGCGAGAACAAACGCAGGCCAGAGGAGTTCTATTAGTGACATATCTGCTTCGCTATGGTGTTATAAAAACTCTTCAGTGTGTCGCTACCTTTAACTGAGCCGACATCATGAGGCACAGTTGCAACTCTTGCCCCTGTTTTATCTGCTATAAACGAGGCAGATTTTTTCTCATGATAGACATCTTGAAGAATAACTTTTATATCCTTTTTTTGCATCATTCTTATTAGTTCTATAGTATGTTTTGAACTAGGGGATACTCCTGGAAGGGGCTCGATGTTGCCATAACTTTTGATAGAGTAGCGATTTAAAAAGTAGTTAAAGAGTAGATGGTACTGTACTACTTTTTTTGTTTTACACTCTTGCATTTTTGCATCAAACTCCGTGAGATAATTTTTCCACTCCTGCATAAAAACTTGATAATTTTTCTCATAACTAGTTGCATTTGCACTATCTAAGAGTTTGAGTTTCTTGTAAATCACCTCCGCGATGATAGGTACTTGATGCGGGTCTGTTATGTAGTGTGGATTTCCCTGTGCATGAACATCGCCAAAGGCACGAGATACTGAAGCAGGAACATTTATCATAGCAATTGAGTGAGAGATATCAAGAAAACCTTTGGCACCATTTTGGATATTACGGTTATGTGCCCCACGAAGTAGAGGAGGTAACCAACCAAGCTCTAAGCCACCACCATTGATGATGAGCAGGTCAGCACGGCGGAGTTTTGCAAGTAGTGAGGGCTTTGGCACTATAAAGTGAGGGTCATATTTACTTGAACCGAGTACAGTCACATTGACATGTTCGGCTCCGATTTTTTTCACAATTGCACCAAGTGTGGAGTAAGTTGTATCTACATTAATATTAGCATATGCAAGAGTAACCCCAAGCACTAAAGTAAGTATAATTTTTTTCATTTTTATCTCCTAAAAGTCGTGTGCACTATGGGCACCTGCTGAAATGTTAAGACTTAACATCACGTCATTTATATTTTTTCTCTCACCGCTAATAATTTTACTTCTATCATAGGTGTAGCTCAAACGCAGGCGAGACATCTCAAATGGTTTATACTCTAGCATCGCAGTAAATCTATCAAGATTATCTGTGTCTACTCCACTGTAAGCTGAGAGGTCTGTATCATTTTGTGTGATTGCATCGTAACGCAGACCTGTTGCATAGTTATTGTTATAGGTGTAGATGAGTTCACTGTAAAACCCAGCCTGTTTGTCAACCCTTATGCCTAAACTCTTTTCTCTTTGGATGAATTCGTTTTGCCAAAGTAGTGAGCTATAAGCTCCGAGTTGATCTCTAAAAGTAAAATCTATGCCATACAGATCGGTAGGATTTAGAGTGTTGTTCTCAAAGTTTTCACCGTGAATAATACTCATACCACCCAAAAGTGAGATACTCTCGCCTATGTCTATGCTTGATTTAAGATAGCCCGTGTAGAGGTTATTTGATTCGCTTGCTCCAAAACTAGCTTCATTTGTTCCTTGCATAGCTTCAGCACCTAACATAAGGTAAGTATCGGTTGGTGCTACCCACTGGAGTTGCACACCGGGGTCTTTGAGTGCATCAGGACCAAAGAGAGCTTCATGTATGAGTGCTTGAGAGTCAAAGTGCCAAGAGTGATGATGCTTTTTGTTGAGTCGTCCAAAATCACTTCTAAATTTTCCTGCTTTGACTCGAAGTCCCATAGGGAGTGAAGTAGTGATGACATAAGCTTCTTCTATCTCAAAAACATTACTTTGGAGGTGCAGTACAAGAAACGCATCAAAGTAGGGATCTACACTAGAGTGAAGTGCTAGCTCTGCATAGTTAAGGTTAAAGCCACGGTTCGGGTTGAAGATTAACTCCGCATCACCAGGAGCTATAAAGCCAGGGATTGCATAGTTACTATATGCAGTGTTGTTTACATCACGTGCCACTGCTGACATATCAAGTATAAATGCGATGTCAGGCAGATAAGCATTTTGCGAGAAACTTGCACTTTGGTTAGTGTTAGCACGAGAGAGTGCTTGCATTTGTGACTCTAAGGTCGCTGTTTTTTGTTTTTGTGTCTCTAGCTCTTTTTGTATAGTATCAAGTGTGGCATCAGCCATAAGTGATAGTGCACAAAGCATAGAGAGAGGAATGATTTTTTTCATTGTTATCTCCGATGATAATTATTATTGTAGTTATAAGGGTAAAAGTTTTAGGAGATAAAAGGAGGTGCCCTAGCTTGAAGATAAGTGTAAGACTCTTTTTGTATCAGTGAAAAAAGTGGAGCAAGTGTTGCCTCTACTTCTAATTTTAAAGATGTAAGGTAAAATTTTTCTACAGGAGTATCTGCATCTGCGATGCTCGATTGAATAGTACAGATTTGACAATCGTTATGAGGTTTTAGATTATCATGATGATGAAAAACACCCATAAGTGTCGCAACAACAAAAATAATGCTAAAATAATTCTTGAAAAACTTTAGTTTCATAAATGGAATTATATCAAAAATATGGAAAATATATGTTTATAAATAATCTAGCCTATGAAGCAAGTGCAGGAAGTGGTAAAACTTTTATGCTTGTTGTGCGTTACCTCTCCCTCCTTTTTACAGGAGCTGACCCTACAAAGATTTTAGCACTTACCTTTACCAACAAAGCAGCTCATGAGATGAGTGAAAGGGTTGTTGAGACCTTAGAAGAGTTAGAGCTTCGAGATGAGCGTTTTGAGATAGCAAAAGTTACTAACTTGAGTGTTGAGTATCTGCTTGAGAATAGAGATGAGATACTCTCAAAGTTTTTAAACGCTCACACGAAGATAATGACCATAGATAGTTTTTTTACGCATATCCTTCGTAAGTTTTCCCTTTATGCTTCACTTATGCCAGACTTTTCTACATTTGCTGCACAACACGAGCAAAAACTCTTAGAGAGATTTTTAAAAGAGGTAAGTGTTGCGGGTAAACGCGAGATGCTTATAAACCTTTCACTTGAGTCTAAAAAAAGAGTGACTGATATATTTACACTGTTGGATGCTTTTTACCTTAAAAAAGAGGAACTCTCAGGCATTACATTTACTCAGACAAGTACAAGCGAGTATGAAAAAAATGCTATGGATGCACTCTCAAACCTACAAGCCATTGTAAGTAACTGCAAAGGAGCATCTGCCTCACTTATAAAAGCAGTCCAGGCTGAAAACTTTGGAGAGCTTTTAGCAAAGTCATGGATAGTCAAAGAGACATTAGAGTACTGGGTCTTTAAAAAATGTTTTACTTTAGAGATGAACCAAAACCTTCATACCATTCAAGAGGCTATAAAGGGCTACCATCAAGCAAAAGAACAAAACTTCTTTTATGCACTCTCTTCTTTAGTTGACATCTACCAAAAAGCGAAAAAAGCACTCTACATGGAAGATAGTGAACTCTCTTTCTCTGATGTCACCTCTTTGGTTCATACTATTTTACATAAACTCGATGATAGTGAATTTCTTTACTTTAGACTCGATGCTAAAATAGAACATATGCTACTCGATGAGTTTCAAGACACGAGCATAACGCAGTATGAGATACTCAAACCACTCATAGAAGAGATAACTTCAGGAAGTGGTATCTTTGAGAATGGTAGTTTTTTCTTTGTTGGGGATGTGAAGCAGTCTATCTATAGGTTTCGTGGTGGTGTTTCAGCTCTTTTTGGGGCTGTCGTTGAGCAAAACGCAACTGAGGTGCAAAAACTTCTGACAAACTACCGCTCACAAAAAGGGGTCATAGAGTTTGTAAATGCCGCATTTAGAGAGAAGATAAAAAATTACTCTGACCAGTTAGTTCGACCGAGTGCACAAAAGGGTTATGTAGCAGTAGTGCAAAATGATGCTCCATTAGAAGAGGCAGTAGAACAAGTAAAAAACTTCCTCTCTCTTGGTGCAGATAGTGATAGCATTGCCATTCTTTGTTCGACAAATGGAGATGGAGAGGCTATAAAAAATGCTCTTTTAGATGAAAATATAGAAGTAGTAACTGAGACCACAACAAAACTCATCAACCAACGCAGTGTAAAAGCGGTTTTAGAGTATCTGAAGTACTTGTATTTTAATGAAGATATATATAAGCATAATTTTTTTGCTCTAATAGACCAAAGTGTAGAAAAAATATATAGAGTGGACTTTAACAGAGTCAAACTCCTTGATGTAGTTAAATTCGCCATAGATAAGTACAAGCTTTTTAAAGATGATTTTCACCTAGTTCGTTTTTTAAACGCAGTGGCTCGCTACTCAGATGTAGAAGCACTACTTTTTGAGTATGAACGCTTAGATACGGCTGCTGCATCTTCTGACATCAGTGGTGTACGAGTGCTTACCATACATAAGTCCAAAGGTTTAGAGTATGAAAATGTCATAGTGATGGATTCTCTTAAACGCCCAAATGTGGCAAGTGATAGTATTATTTATAACTATGATGGTATTACACTCAAAAGTGTATATTTAAGAACAAAAAATCGAGATGTGATAGACATCGAGTATGAGAGAGCCTTAGAAAAAGAGAAACAGTTAGTCAAAGAAGATAAGTTAAATGCTTTGTATGTGGCATTTACAAGGGCTAGAGAAAATCTCATCATCATTAAAAAATCTGAAAAATCTAGTTTTGAACTGCTTGACCTTGAAGTTGGGAATTATGGAGAGTTAGAAGTTACTCCAAAACCAAAAGAAGCAGTAAAACAGCTTAAATCCATAGAATATAAAGAGCTTTATTACGGTACTCAGAGTGATATACTCGCATTAGAGAGTGAAGTTGATGGGGATTTAAAAGCTATTAATTTTGGTATTGCACTGCACTATACTTTAGAGATGATGAGTGAGTTTACAATAGATGCAATAGCGAATGCAAAAAATATGATGCTGAATAAATACGGCTCAAGACTTGATGACTTAGAGATACTAGATATATCTAAACGGGTAGAGTTATTTGTGGACAAGGCCCAAGTGCAAGAACTCATAAAAGGAAAGTGTTATAAAGAGAAAGCACTGCGATATAAAAAGAATCTGCGTTACATCGACCTCTTGGTAGAAAAAGAGGATGGCTCTTATGTGGTCATAGATTATAAATCATCTTTTGCCTTTAGCGAGTATCATGTCAAACAAGTTCGTGCATATGTTAGAGCTATAAAAGAGATAAGTGGTGAAAAGGTACGAGGTGTCATCTGCTATTTACTAGCAGATGAGGTAAAGCTAGTCGAAGTTTAGTAAAGAGCAGGAATTCCTGATCTTTGAGCTTCTTGATATGTCGCATAAGCTTGAACTGCATTGTTTTGCTTTTGAACATTACGTAGTTCACTTATAACATCTGCAGTTGCATTGTTTGAAGATGATTTTCCATCTGTCGCTACTGCTAGGTAAATCTCTACTTGTGATTTTTTAGAACTAGCAGCTAAAAAATTTGTAGCTGTTTCACGTGCAGAGTCTTTATTCGCTTGAACTTCAGCTGCCGCTACAGGTGTAGCATCACTTTTTGCATTATTGAGATTCGTTTTTCCTTGAGGAGTTAATGCTAAGTTGTCATCTTTATCGCGGATAACATTTCCTTGACTCGCTTCATAAATCTCTTCGTTTGAGTATTTAGGAGCTTGCGGTTGCACAGGAAGAGTAACTGGACGTTGCTGTGTTTGTAATGATTGATATTGGTTAGAAGTTGATGATACTTGCATGATATTATCCTCTTTTATTATTTCTTATGCCTCTATTATAGCATTTATTTGGCAACATCTTATTTTGATGCTAATTGTTTATATATATAAAAGAGTTTAATGAGGTAGATTTCAAGTGCTTCTTTATCTAAATCTTCTTTTATATTATCCATGTGAAAGTCTGCGATAACAGTCTCCTCTAGGGTGTCAATAAGTCGTGCTTGATTTTGCTTGAGTGAGTTATCAAGTTGAGGAAAAAGTGGCAATATTGTAATACCTATCTCTTGAGAAATATCATCACGTAGTTTTGTAAACCTTGTTTTGAAATAACTCTCATTAGAGTGAATAAGTGCATAAATATTTGCTCCGATACTCATATGGAGTTGATTGATAGGTAAAATACCGCTAAATAGTACTGTAATAGGTGTGCTAGAGAGAACCTTTACATTTCTTACACCAAAGATAAAGTTTTGTTTAGGATCAGAGATTTCTTTCATGTATGTTACAAATTTTTTGATGTCACTAAAATTACTGCCATCATCTTCATAACTCACTACAACACTAAGTGCTTGAGATATTTTATACTTTAGAATTTCATTTTCTAATTCACTTTCATACTCATCATAATGCATCCTTAAGCCCAAAAACTCGCCTGGAATCTTTAAGGCTTGAGTAATTGTCTCTTCTTTAAGTGGAATAGGTTGTGAATCATCACAAATCATATTCATCAAACATGTTTGAACCTCTTCTACATTACTTGTCACCTCTTCTTGTATACATTTAATAAGTTGACTCATATAACATCCTTTTTATTAGCTTGATTTGATATAATACAATTTATACACTAATAAACAAAAGAGCCAGTATGATTTCGCAAGAGAAAAAATTAACTATTAAGTATGCAAGTGCACTTATAATTATCGCCTTACTCTCTACACTCTCTTTTTATGTACTTTATAAGTCCTTGCAAGAGTCAAGTTCTACAGCTTATATAGTAAACCTTTCAGGAAAACAGAGAATGCTTTCTCAACATATAGCACTAGATGTACATAGAATTCATAGTAGTTTTCATGGTTATGCAAACACTATGCATACAGTAGACTTTATGAAACAAAGACTTTTAACATATTCAAATGAGATGAAAGAAGCAAATAAAATTTTATCAACAGGCGCACTGCCTAATGGTCAGTATATCGCACTCTCTGCAAAAGTGTATGATATTTATTTTGGAGAATTAAAGCTTAAAGAACGTGTTGATGAGTATGTGAAAATTTCAAGTGAATTAGATAATTTAGATAGTAAAGTTGCTATTGATAATATGCTCATAAAGATAGATACACGCTCAGAACAACTCTTGATTGATTTAAATAAAGTAGTAAAACAGTACGAGTTAGAAGGTGTTGAGAAGTTAATGAACCTTAAAATATTAGAAATTATTGCATGGATACTTGTTTTATTTATCCTTCTTTTGGAGGTAATATTTATTTTCCAACCAACTGTCAAAAAGGTTATCTCTCTTCTAGAAGAAAATCAACATGTTTTAGAGAACTTAGAAACAGAGGTTGAATTAAGAACTTTGAAACTTCAAAAAGCTAATGATAGTCTTAAAAAGTTGGTTTCGATTGATCCGATGACAGGCTTGAAAAATAGACTTACTCTAGAAGATGATGTAGAAAAAGCAATAGAACATTTTAAGAACCATGCAGCTCCTTTTTCACTCCTTATGTTTGACATAGACTGGTTTAAAGATGTAAATGACAGGTACGGACATGATGTAGGTGATAGTGTTATCAAAGAAGTGGCAAATATTTTAACTGCTTCAGTAAGGGAAGAAGATAAGGTTTACAGAGCAGGTGGAGAAGAGTTTGTTATTTTACTCAACAGAATATCTTTAGAAGGAAGTAAAAAGATAGCAGAAAAAATCCGACTTTTGATTGAAAAGAAAGCTTTTTATGCAGATGATGTAGAGTTTCACAAGACTATAAGTGGTGGACTCTATCACTCTGTTACATATGCACCAAGAAATATTGCAAATGTTTTAAAAACAGTTGATAATGCTCTTTATAAATCAAAAAAAGAAGGAAGAAATAGAGTGACAGAGGTTTCATGATACAACTACAAAACATAAGTAAAAACTTTGCATCTCAAGAGCTGTTTGACGGGCTGAACTTTAAACTAAATGCACGAAACCGTATGGGTTTAGTAGGGCGAAATGGAAGTGGAAAATCTACACTTTTTAAACTCATCTTAGGCGAGGAATCAGCAGATAGTGGCGAAGTTATTATTCCTAAAAACTACAAGATTGGTACACTCAAACAGCATCTTGTCTTTAGTGAAAAAACATTACGTGAAGAAGCAGCTCTTGCACTAGAAGAAGAGATGAAGTATGATGTTTATCGTGTAGAGAAGATTCTCTTTGGACTTGGCTTTGTGCAAGAAGACTTAGAAAAAGACCCGCTCTCTTTTTCGGGTGGGTACCAGATACGTATAAACTTAGCAAAGCTTCTTGTAACTGAACCAAACTTACTACTACTTGATGAGCCTACAAACTACCTTGACATTGTATCTCTTCGTTGGTTAAAAAACTTTCTTCGTAGCTTTGAGGGTGAGCTCATTCTCATCACACACAACCGTGACTTTATGGATAGTGTTTGTACTCATACTATGGGACTTGTACGAAAGAACATAGAGATGATAGAAGGTAATACTCATAAGTTTTACGAGCAGTTAGCTTCAAATGATGAGCTATTTATGAAGCATAAAATAGCTCAAGATAAAAAGGTAAAAGAACTCGAAGAATTCATAGCAAAAAACAAAGCTAGAGCATCTACAGCATCACTAGCACAGTCAAAAGTAAAACAGTTAGAGAAGATGGATAGACTGAGTGACTTAGCGTTTGACAATACCTTAGCGTTTGAGTTTAACTTCAAAGAAACACCTTCAAAAGTGATGCTAGAAGTTGATAATGTAAGTTTTGGTTATACACCTGAGAATATACTCTTTAAAGATATAAGTTTTAGTATCAAACGCGGTGAGTGCATAGGAATAATCGGGAAAAATGGTAAAGGAAAATCAACTCTTTTAAATACCTTAGCAGGAGAGCTAAAACAGTTGAGTGGCACAGTGAACTCTCACCCCTCCGTAGAGTTCGCACACTTTGGTCAGACCAACATAGCCAGACTGCACCCAAACGCCACTGTAACAGATGAGATACACTCAGCTAATACGAAACTCCCAACTCAGGCTATAAGAAGCATAGCAGGGGCGATGATGTTTAGTGGGGATTCTGCCGATAAAAAAGTCTCTCTACTCTCAGGTGGAGAAAAATCCCGTGTGATGCTCGGACAGATTTTAGCCCGTGAAGTCAACTTGCTCTTTTTGGATGAACCGACAAACCACCTTGATATGGAGTCTATTGAAGCTCTTACAGAGGCAATTATAAACTTTGAGGGTGCAGTCATAATTGTAACTCACTCAGAAGAGTTACTTCGTCGCGTTTGCGATAGGCTTGTCATCTTTGCTAAAGATAGTGCAGAATACTTTGATGGTGGATATGATGAGTTTTTAGACAAGATTGGCTGGGAAGAGCAGGTTGAAGAAAAAGCTGTGAAAGTCGCTCCTAAGTCAAACAACAAAGAGAGTAAAAAACTCAAAGCAGAACTAGTACGAGAGCGCAATAAAATAAGCTCGCCACTGAAGAAAAAAGTCGATAAATTAGAGACAAAAATTATGGAGATAGAAGAGCAGTTAACTTTGCACCATGAAGAACTTATACAAGCTTCAAATGCAGGAGATAGTGCCTCACTTATGGAGCTCTCAAAAACTGTTTCTAAAGAAGAAACTGAAGTCGAAGAACTATTTGAAGTGTTAGAAGTAGTTCAAGATGAGCTAGATACATTAACACTAGAGTATGAAGAGAAAATAGAGAAGTTATAAATTTAAAAAACGAAGTAAGATATAGAGAGCTAGCTCTCTACACCTCCTTCTCTTTAACAAACCGCTTATAGAGCATAGGCAGTAGCAGTAGAGTAAGAGCGGTTGAAGATATAAGCCCAAAAATAACAACAATTGCTAAAGGCTTTTGAATCTCTGACCCTGGACCCGTTGCAAATAACATAGGAACTAAAGAGAGTGCGGCGATAGTCGCTGTCATTAAGACAGGGCGGAGTCTTCTTTTTGCTCCCTCTATAACAACTTGGGCTATTGGCATTTCACGAGCCAACTCATTGAAGTAACTAATCATCACAACACCATTAAGCACAGCAATACCTAAGAGTGCTATAAATCCCACAGAAGCAGGTACAGAGAGATAACTATTAGTCGCATAGAGACCAAAAATCCCTCCCATCATCGCAAGTGGAATAGTAGTAAAGATGATGACACTCTGTAGGACTGACTTAAATGTCATATATAAAATCATAAATATCAGTACAAGTGCAATAGGAACAACTATTGAGAGTCGCTGCATTGTCGCTTGTTGATTTTTAAACTCTCCTCCGTATGTCAAGTAGTAACCCGCAGGAAGTTTTACTTCATTTGATATGCTAGACTGAAGGTTCTCAACAAATGTTACAAGGTCAATTCCCGATACATTTGTCTGTATAGAAATAAAGCGTTTTGCTTTTTCATGTTTAATCTCAACGGGTCCATCTGTTCTAACAATCTCTACAACTTCAGAGAGAGAAACAGCTTCACCGCCTAGACCAACAAGATAGAGTTCATCAAGATTTTTCTTTAAGTAATCTCCACGAATAATAATAGAAAACTGCTTCATTCCTTTGTAAATAGTTCCAACCTCTACACCACTTACAGCAGCTTGAAGTAGGTGTGCTACATCATATTTATCGAGCCCATAATTCCCTAGCTTTTCATCATTAAAACGCAACTCTTGATAGGCTACCCCATCATTTTGTTTCATGTAAACATCTTCAGAACCCTCTGTAGCCTCTATGACACCTTTTATCTTACTCCCGAGTGAATTAAGTGCATCCATATCCTCCCCAAAGAGCTTAATAACGACATCGCCACGTGAGCCTGTAAGCATCTCGGAAGTTCGCATCTGTATGGGTTGTGTGAAGCTATACTCTATCCCTTGTATTTTTTCGAGAGATTGACGCATCTGCTCTTTGAGCCACTCTGAATCTTGATTTCTCCACTCACTTTTAGGCTTAAAAACTAAAAATGTGTCTGTATCATTAAGACCCATAGGATCGAGTCCTATCTCATCAGAACCACTTCTTGCGATGATTGATTTTATCTCAGGAACATCTTGCATGAGTTGTTTTTGTATCTGAGTTGCAAGTTCTACTCCTGCTGGGATATTGATTGATGGTGGTGTTTCCACTCCTATAACGATATTTCCCTCATCCATCGTTGGCATAAAAGTTTTTCCTATATTTCCAAAAGCATAAGAAGTAGCTACAAGGAGTACGACTAAAATACCATAGATAAAAAACTCCAACTTAAAAGCTTTTTTCAAAAAAGGCTCATACACTTTAAGTAGATACTTCATTAAAAATGTATCTTCATGTCGTGGGTGCTGGATTAAAAATGAAGCAACAGTTGGAATAACAAAAAGTGCTAGTAAAATAGAAGCTGCAAGTGTAAAGACTATACTCAGAGCTACAGGTGCAAAAAGCTTTCCACCGATGCCATCAAGCATCAAAAGGGGAGTAAATACTATAATAATAATAGAAACACCTGCTATAACAGGAGTACTCACCTCTTTTGCTGCAGCTGCCATAATCTCAAGTCTTGACATACTTTTATCGAGAGGGTCGGCTAGTCTTGCTATGATGTTCTCAACCATAACCACACCGGAGTCTATAATCATCCCTATGGCAATAGCAATACCCCCTAAACTCATCAAGTTTACACTAATGTTAAAGTAGTACATCAAGATAAAAGCACTTAAAATTGCCATTGGTAAAATAAGGGCAACCGTAATAGCTGAAACAAAACTACCTAAGAAGAGTAGTAGGATTATAACTACCAAGACTATGGCTTCCGTTAAGGCCTTTTGCACCATACTAACAGCTTTAGAGATTAAATCTTTTCTATCATAAAATATCTCTATAGTTGTACCCTCAGGGAGTGACTTCTCTAGCTCCTCTAAGCGCTTTCTTACCTCTGATGTTACCGTTGAAGCATCTGCACCTTTGAGTCCAAGAACAAGTCCCTCAACTGCTTCACCTTTACCATCTTTAGTAACATAACCATAGCGTGTAAGTGAAGAGATGCTCACTTTTGCAATATCGCCAAGACGAATAATTGCTCCATTGTTTTGAACTTTCACTACAAGGTTTTTTATCTCACTTACATCTTTCATGCGACCTGGCAATCTTACAAGTAGTGCTTCATCTCCATGCTCAATCCTTCCTGCTCCATAGTTTGCATTGTTTTTTGCAATTTTATCTTCTAAAGAGTTTAGTGTAATCCCTAAGGATGCCATTGTGGCAAAATCAGGCTTTATCTCATATATTTTACTATCGCCTCCAAGCACATTTACATCAGCCACACCTTTAATATTTCGCAGAGCAGGACGAATGACCCAATCAAGTAGTGTTTTTCGCTCCATAAGAGTAAGTCTATCTGACTCAATTGTAAACATAAGTATCTCACCTAAAGGTGTTGTAATAGGTGCCATCCCTCCAGATGCTGATGCTGGAAGGTCTGCCATAACACCGTTAAGTCTTTGGTAAACTCTATCGCGTGCCCAGTAGAGGTCCGTTCCCTCCTCAAAGTCTATAACAACATCACTCAAAGCATATTTTGAAGTAGAGCGTGTGATTTTAAGATGTGGGATACCTTGCATCTCAAGCTCTATAGGAATAGTAATCTGTTGCTCTACCTCTTTAGGTGTCATCCCTGGTGCTTTGGTAATAATCTCTACCTGTGTAGTTGAAACATCTGGAAAAGCATCAATGGTAAGCTTAGAGTAAGAGACAATACCTCCAACTAAAAGCCCTAGTGCAATAACAACAGCAAATATTCGCTGTGAAAGAGCAAACTGTATAAGTTTATCAATCATCCTGCATACCTTCTAGTGCTCCTTTTAAAGAGATAGCACCACGTACAACAACCTCTTCACTCCCATCTATATCTTTGCAAATAAAGTAAACATTATTTGCATCTCTTCCTAGAGGTGTTATAGTATAAAGTCTGTATCCAGCATCTTCTTTTACAAACAAGGATGCTTTCTCAGCATAATTAATAACTGCTGAGGATGCAACTCTTAAGGCTTTTTTTGGCCAGTAAAGTTTAATATTTTTTTTCTCATTTGGTAGAATGTTATAAGTACCTTTTGGAACAAGATGCACCGCTATAGTCTGGGTTCTCATATCTACTTCTGCGGCAATGGACTCCACTTCAAAAGGCTTATTTCCTATGATAAGTTCAGAGTTTACATGGAGCTTAGCTACGATTTCTTTAGGAAGTGCTATTTCTAAGTGAGTACCTTTTTTACTTACTATTGTCATCATGTGCTCACCACGTTGGAGGTACATTTTTGGAAAAATATTTAGGTCTGCTACTTTCCCATCTATAGGAGCATAGATATAGATTTCAGGTATAGGTTGTTTTGTTCGTGTAATGGTATCTACTTGTTTTTTACTCAAACCCCACTCTTGAAGAAGTGAATAGTAAAACTCTACCTGCGTTTCATACTTTTTGAGTGTATTTTTTGCTTTTAAAAACTGTTTTTTTGCAACTACAGCAGCTTTATAGAGAGGTTCTAGCCGTGCTACTTCATTTTTGTTATACTCTTCTTCTATTAAAAGGTTGATATATGTTGCTTCGAGCTCAAGTATCTTTGGACTCTTAATAACTGCAACAACTTTTCTTTTTTGTATATTTTCATACAAACCTGCACCAAGTTTCTCTACAACACCTTCAACTGGTGCATCAATTCTATATATTTTATCTGCTGGAAGATGTCCTTGTGCTAAAAAGCTTCCAAGATAGACTGAGTCTACACTCTTAATCGCTTGTAGTTTTACCATCTTGTTTTCGCCTTTTACAAAAGGTGACTCCCCAAAGAGTGCAACTGAAGTCGCGAGTAGTAGTGTGAGTATTTTTTTATTTAACATTGTCTATTTCCTTTGGATCTATTGCATATTTGTACATGTATTTCCCAACTGCACTATGCCTTTGTATTTTAAGTTGTAGTATTGTTTCAATCATTTGTAGTTTAGTTTCTGTAGCTTTAAGCATAGAGATAAGACTCTCTTCTCCTGCGAGAAAACGCATATTACTCTGAGCGATTAGTTTATCGGCACTATGAGTGATGGATTTTTCGGTATTTTTAAGATATTGTCTATAGATAGCTATACGATTTTTGAGTGTTATTGTCTCTTGTTTATAACTATTTTCAAAGGCTTTTAACTCATGAGAAACAGAACTTAATTGTTGCAAAGCAGCCTCTTTTTTTGCTTCACTTTTACTACTTCCGTATGTCAAAGGAATATTAAGATTGAGCATATATCTATCTGTGTCTATTTCGCTGTTATACGAAAGACTTACATTTGTCTGATTGAAAGCTTGTTGTGTATACGAGAGCTTCTCTTTTTGAATTTCTCTATTCTCCTGTAGCATCGGCCAGAGTGCAGAGTGTTTTGGATTAAAAATTTCATTGAAATCTGGAGAGAGCTTTTTACACTCAAACTGTCCATCAAAGGGGACTAATAGCTTTATCTGTGCTTCATAACTTTGGAGTGTGTTTTCAAGTTGAGAGATTTGTAGATTGAGGTTGTTCAAAGAGAGCTCGGCCATTATCCCTTTTGATGCATCAAACTCACCATAAGCAACTCCCTTTTGAATATGGACTCGTATGTCATCATATATGCTTGCTAAAGCTGCTTTTGCTTGAAGTGCTTGCATTGTGATACAGTAGTTTCCATAAGTTGTCCAAAGTTGTGTTCTCATTCTATTTTTTGTAACTTCTTTAGAGAGTGTTGCATAATTTTTGTTTTTATCTATGATATGCTCAAGTGCATCACCACCGAAGTTCAACGTTTTAGCAACATTAAGCCCAAATTCACTTCCCTCGTCTGAGCCATCTCGGACATTTGCATATCCTATACCTCCACCAACACTCCAGCCATCTTGATAGAGTGCTGCATTTTTTAGCTGTGCATTTGCAACTGCACTTTGTGTCTTGCTTTTGTAGGTGTCACTACTTTGAACACTCTCATAGAGTTGCTCTATGCTCTGCGCCGTAACAAGTACAGGAAAGAGCATGTATATTAAATACTTCATATATTTTTTCCTTGGTATTATTTTTTTATTTGTAATTGATTTGTATTAGGAAATTGTTTTTGGAGGGGTGAAAATATTGTTTGTTTGGAGTTGTTTGAGAAAAAAAGTTTTTGCTAAAATAGTAGGTGTGGAGAGTTTATTATCTACTATAAAACTGGTAGTTGAGAGAATAAAAGGAGAATGACAGAGGTTATGCTCGACTAAAAGTAACTGTGTAATTTGAGTTGTTTGTTGTGAAGAAATTTTACTTTGTTCTGAGACAAGTGTGACATCTTGTTGTAGGATAAAGTCATGAAAACTTAACATAAACAATATCGCCAATAGTATTTTTGTTATTTTGTTCTCATTCTTTTTCATAGTAAGGAATTCTATCAGAAGTTTATTAACAACTCTACAAGCTGAACAAGGTACAATACATTTTAAAACAATAGGAATACAAATGAAAATATTTAAAACACTACTACTCATGCTCTCACTACTAAGTATAAATATCTATGCAAATCTTGTAGAAGATGGAATAGCCGCATCAAACGCAGGGAATAAGAAGAAAGCTTTTGAGATATTTGAGCAGGCTTGTGAGCAAAACAATCCTCTTGCTTGTCAGTATGTGGCAGAGGCTTACAATCAAGGCATCACAGTTAAGATGAGTGTTCCTAAAGCACTAGAGTTTTATACTAAGTCATGCTCATTAGGTCTAGGAAATTCATGTCTTTTCATAGCTAACAGTTATAACAAAGGAACAGGTGTAGAGAAGAACTATACAAAAGCCTTAGAGTTTTACGGAAAAGCATGTGATAATAGTGTGGCAATAGCATGTCAACATTATGCATTTTTTCATGAGATAGGTCGTGGAGTCAAACGCGACAAAAGTGTTGCTAAAGAGTACTATAAAAAGTCATGTGAACTAGGCATAGACGATGGCTGTTTTTATGTGAAACAACTTACACAGATGGGTGTAAAATAGAAACTTTTGGGTACAATTTACTAGGATGATTTGAGGAATTACTATGATAAAACATGATTATATTGAAAATTCTGTAGTGGATGGGGAGTTATTACTCTTTAGAACTCTATGGAATAACTCGGATGATAACATGTTTATAGTTAGGTTAAATGCGGATGGAGAGTTTATAAGTGAAGCAAGTAATCGCTCTCTAGAACAAACATTTGGTCTTGAGATGAATCAAATAGATGGATTAAATTTAAAAGATATTTTAGATGAAGCTACTTTTGAGACGGTAAGTAGTAGGTATGAAGAGTGTATTCGTCTGCGTAAACCCATAACTTATGATGAAAGTGTTATTATTGATGGTGAGAACGAACGATTTTGGAATACAACTATTTTACCGGTTATAGATGAAAGAAATGGTACTTGTAAAATTTTTGGAATATCAAGAGAGGTTACTAAACTACATGATGCTCAAAAAGAGTTAAGTCACCTGAATAAGACTCTTGAAAATAAAGTGCAGCTAAGAACAGAAGAGTTGAGTGTAGCATTAGAACATGTTAGGAAACTTTCACAAATGGACAAACTTACAGGTCTATTGCCAACAAATAACAAACATTAAATTAAGAACAGAAATTGCTATAAGAGTTAAAAAAAGAGATTCAAATGAGAGTAACTTATAACATTTCAGAGAACGCAAGAGAAGAAATAAATATAGCAAT
>Ga0256840_1002144_pt1 | contig 17637 bp, 14 predicted proteins | sample 355202metaG_FD_185969 | JGI IMG/M metagenome (GOLD analysis project Ga0256840, IMG submission 185969) | Hydrothermal vent microbial communities from Mid Atlantic Ridge, Atlantic Ocean - 355-202 | ecosystem: Environmental > Aquatic > Marine > Hydrothermal vents | place: Atlantic Ocean: Mid... | reverse complement strand
ATATGGTGCCGCAACCAAGAGTCGAACTCGGGACCTACTGATTACAAGTCAGTTGCTCTACCAACTGAGCTATTGCGGCGACGCGGTGCATTCTATTAAAGCTTGAATGTTTACGCAAGGTAAATACCTTTATTATTAGCTTAAATATGTAAATAATTGCTAAAAAAATACCCAGTTGAGAATTATCTCAACTGGGTGGTATTTTGACGACAAAAAAACCTTATTATTATTGTTAGCCCGCCATATTATTATTATTACGTTTGTGGCTGTTTGTCTGAAGTCGTGGGCTATTCTACTGATTCTCGCTGAATCGAAACTGAACCGTTCGTCGGTTTGGGAAATTAATTTAAAATAATGTTTTTAGAATGTTTTGAACTAGTCTTTAGTTATGACTATTGATCAAATATCTATCAGCGCTATTTTATTCATTGCCCTTGTTTTATTTGCATGGGGGCGCTGGCGCTATGACTTGGTGGCGATGTTTAGTTTAATCGTTGCGGTGTTATTGGGTGTCGTGCCTGAAAAAGAGGCTTTTTTAGGTTTTGGGCATCCTGCAGTTGTGACGGTCGCGGCTGTATTGATTCTCTCTCAAGGTTTGCAGAATGCGGGCGTTGTGAGCTTAATTACCGAGCAAATGCGGCGTATAAAATTTAACTCTTTCACTTTGCTTGCTTCAATAACCATTATTGTGACGATTTTATCGGCATTTATGAATAATGTAGGCGCACTCGCGTTGATGTTGCCGATAACGATGGTTGCGGCCAAAGAATATAATATTCCCCCCGCGCGTTTGTTAATGCCTTTAGCATTTGGCAGTATTTTAGGGGGACTGACGACGTTGATTGGTACGCCACCCAATATCATCATAGCGGCTTACCGAGCGGAGGTGATGGGTGAAAAATACGCCATGTTTGATTTTTCACCTGTAGGTGTTCCCATCGCGGTTATCGGTGTTTTATTTATTATTTTGATAGGTTGGCGTTTGATTCCAAAAGGTCGAATGACTAAGAACGCATCACTAAATCTATTTGAAATTCATACCTACCTCACTGAACTTCAAGCCACAAAAGGATGTGATTATATTGGTAAGCGTTTAAGTGAATTACCGATGTTTGAAGGTGTTGATCGTATCGAGATACTCGGCGTTGCTACGCCAACCAGTACGGCACGTAATGTAAACCTGGCTTATAAGGTGAAAGAGAATGATATTTTGATTATTCGCGCTGACCCAAGTGAGTTAGAACCCTTTTTAAACAAAGGAGGGCTAGAGTTGCTTAATTCTGCCACGCATATTTTTGAAGAACCAGATCACCATACGACTATGTTGATGGAGGGGGTGATTGCGCAAGACTCTCCTTTAGCTAATAGAGATATTCGCTATCTGCGTCGATTATCGGGTCGTTCGGTTGCTCTTGTGGGTCTAGCACGAGAGGGTGAGGTAGTTGTAAGGCGTTTACGCAGACAAATATTTAAAGTGGGTGATGTGTTATTGCTACAAGGGCATGAAGAGACAATAGATGAGCAGTTTACCCAGCTTGGTTTGCTACCACTTGCTAATCGACCTTTAGAGCTGAACAGACGACGTAAAGTAGGCATAGCGCTATCGACATTTATCGCGGCAATTGTTTTTGCTATGACAAATATTGTCTCATTACCCATCGCTTTTATATTGGCGATAATGATTTATATTTTGACAGGAATAATCCGCGTACGAGAGATCTATGAGCAGATTGATTGGGCAGTGATCATTTTATTAGCGGCGATGATACCCGTGGGGCATGCGCTAGAAACGACTCAAACAACAACATGGTTAGCCAATACCATGCTTGGTCTGGTAGGTATTGATTCGCCCGTATTAATACTGACTTTGATTTTGATTATCACGATGTTGCTATCTAGCGTGGTAAATAATGCCGCGACAGCTTTGGTGATGGCGCCTATTGCTGTGGCAGCAGCGCAAACGATGAATGTAAATATCGATGCGTTTTTGATGGCTGTTGCGGTCGGTGCATCGTGTGCATTTTTAACACCCGTCGGGCATCAATCCAATACGTTGGTGATGGGGCCAGGAGGCTATCAATTTGGTGATTATTGGCGCATGGGCTTGCCGTTAGAGATTTTGATAGTGGCGGTGAGTGTGCCGCTGATACTCTTTGTTTGGCCTTTGTGATGTAGGTTGGCGTTGATTGCAGGGCTTCACAAGTTCCGCACCAACCTATGAGAAATAACAAACTGAAAACTAAATCGCCTTCTCTAGCTTTAGTAAAAACTCCTTGCGCCAAAGCTCCCCACCATAACCTGTCAGCGCACCATTTTTGCCAATCACACGATGACAGGGGATAAGTATGGATAATTTATTGCGATGATTTGCACCTGCAACGGCTCGTACGGCTTTGGGTTTGTTGATTGCGATGGCTTGATCTTGGTAGGAGCGGGTCTCACCGTAAGGGATTTTTAATAAGGCAGCCCATGAGTCTTCTTGAAAATCAGTGCCTTTAAAATCTAGTGGGACATTAAATGATTTGCGTGAGCCTGTAAAATACTCTTCTAATTCCTTTTCTAGTTGGGTAAAAAAGGGAGACTCACCTTGTTCTAGTTTGCTAGAGAATGTTTTTTCTAAATGACTGGTTTGCCGAGCTAGCCGGTCTTCTACTTCCATATACTCAAATAAGCAGATACCTTTTTGCGTTGCGGCTGTGAGTATAACGCCTATGGGAGTTTTGATTGTTTTTGTTTTAATCATAATGTCAAAGTCCTATATAAAAGGTTTTCTTGTGTAATTTGTCACCCCCCCTTTTTTTTGCACTTTTGTAATATTATAAAAGTGGCAAAAAAGGGGGGGGTGACAAATTATTGGGGTTATTATTATATTTAGGCATCTTTAAATCTTTGGTACATCTTCCCAAAAATAAGTTGGCTAATTGTTATGAACTCTTCATTGAACTCATTTTCATGCATAGTTTCACTTCGGTGTAATAACCAGTTTTCAAACTTATCTTTCTCTCCTGCATTTTGGTTGCTTCCGTGCCATGTGGTTGTTGCACTCTTTTGGTTTTCTACACCTTTATCTTTATACATAGCAAATGCAGATTTAGGAAAAAAGGATAAAGGGAAGTGTAGGCCTTGCCAATAATAGTGTAGGAGTTTTTCTAGTATCTCTTTGCTCGTGCTATTTTCAATAGTTGGTAGTGTAAATTTCAGGTCGGGAGAATAAAAATTTGTAGGTGTTGGCGTTTGTGTATTGAGTGCTAAATGCCTTATCCACAAACTAATATAATCACTAAAATAGGGTGAGGTGACTTGTTGAATGACGCGCCCAGAGTTTGTGAGCTTATCTAATTTCCCCTCTAACTGAAAATCCCCAAGTTTTATTGAAAAGGCATGAGTGTCTTGCAATTCAAGTTCAGGAAGTTGTGCCTTAAATGTTTCAACTACCTGCTTTTCATTATTAAAAATGGCATCACCGATTTCTCCGTAAGGGAGAAGTCCTTTTGCGCGCGCAATAAGCTGGGTATTATTGGCATTGCTAGAGATGGCTTCATCACAAGGCATGAGTAATTCCCTTATTTCACGGTCTTTAAAGGATTCAAGCTCAAACGGCTCGCGAATGGGTAGGGTGATGTCATCATCATAGGTTTGGATGGAAAAACGTTGCTGTAAAAATCTTCTCGCAGGGTTTTGATAGAATTTTATGAGCGCATCTAGTGTGATTTTTTTATAGCTATCATCCAACTCAGCTAAGCGCTCGCTAATAAAAATATCCGAAGGTGGCTTTTCGGTTTTATCATCAGTATGAAGTTTTAAGTATTCATTGGCGTAAGAAAATAAGTCGCTATTTTCTTGAAAATAACGTGGACTAAAAGCTTGTAAAGGATGTTTGCAGATAAAGCTTTCAGGTTTTTCGCCCGTGTAAATTGCGAGAGTGTCTAGTAATTCATTGACTAAAACAGAGGGCGGCAAAGTGCTGTTATCGTGAACACTTTGCCCTGTAAAACTAATCATCAAACGATTGCGTGTTGCGAGAATAGATTCTAAAAATAGATAACGATCTTCATCACGGCGTGAACGATCACCACGGCGTGGTTTGTTAGCGGTTAAATCAAAGCTGTGGCGCTTATCTTGACGAGGGAATTCGCTATCGTTCATGCCCATTAATGCGACGAGCTTAAAAGGCACGCTACGCATGGGCACGAGGGCGCAAAAGGTAATGCCGTGTCCTAGGTATTTTTCAGTACCTGTGATTTTTTGTAGGTTTTCGATGAGTAATTTTTGAAAAACAGTGAAAGATATTTTTTGTTTAAAATCAGTTAGTAGCGCATTGCTTCTTATGTTTTCTAGTGATTTTAAAATTGGCTGGTTTTCGCTACTTTCTGAAAACAAGAGTGCAATGAGTGCTTTGGTTTTATCTAGCCAATCAATTACAGTATGGCTTTGTTGCTGCCATTGATTGATGCTGAAAACCGTATCAGTAAAGCGTTTAAGGCAGGCTAACATTAATGCATCACTGCCTTCGATATCGTTGTAGGCGAGTAAGGGTAAATCTGTTTTTATAGCCGTTTCATCGTCATTATCAGAATAAATTGCAAATAACTGTTCTGTTGCGTCGGGTGTATCACCAAGGGCATAGCCAAGCAGTATCCTATCTAGGGCGTACTTCCACGTATGTTCATCAGTGGCAGGAAGCTGATTTTGCTTGCGGTAATTGGCACTGATTCCCCAACGTATATTGGTGGCTTTTGCCAGCTTACGGCATTGGGTGACTTGGTTTTCATCTAGATTAAACTGCGCGCGAATCTCGTCATAATCTAATAGCTCAAAAACAGATTCAACATCAAAACGTGTGTCAGCCAACTTTAATATCTTTATCAAGGCTTCAATCATATTAGAAGCACTCAGCGGATTACGGTCGGCGATACTAAAGGGTAAGCTTTGTTGGGTGTTTACATTGGCAGAATTAGAGAATACAGCTTCAATATAGGCTGCGTATTTTTCAATATTAGGCATCATCACGACAATATCAGCAGGGCTAAGTGTTGGGTCGGTGTCGAGCGCGTTGAGGATTTGGTCATGTAAAACCTCAACTTCTCGCATCGCGGTGTGACAAGCATTAAAGATAATGGAGTTATCTTTTGGATAGTGTGAGGCTTCGCCATCCTTTGGCTTTTCAGGGTTTTGTAAAAGCTGTAAAGGTTGTAAGGGTTGTAAATTAAAAATATCGCTTTGCAGTTTTTGTAACAGCGTTTTGGCAGGCGTTTCATCTGCTTTTATGACTTGGCGCTCTAGCTCTGGGGTATTTAATAGCTGGTCTATAAACTCTCGACCTTGCTTACCCATAGATGCTAATAAGGGATTACCTATTTCTATATAAGCTTGTTGTTCTAACGGGAGTTTTGCGCGTGTTTTCTCGGATGCAATATCACCCCAATAGATGTCTTCACACGGGTTGATAACATAAAGATGCACCTCTATTTTTTTGGCAAGTTCACCCAGTAAATCCAAATAACCTGGTGATAATGCCGACATGGAAAAAAATGAAACGCGAGTCGGAAAGCGTGATGCATCTATCGCATCGAATGCGTTTTTAAACTGATCTTGCAAACTCAGCCAATGGGTGAGGTTTTTATCTCTAACGCAACGATTCCAAAGGCGTGCTTGCCAGTTTGATGGCTTATGATTATCAGCCTCCCACTCACGAATCCAATCACTTCGGTAAAACAAATATTGATCTAATAATTGGGATATTTCACCTGATAAATCCAATGTAGATACTTCATTAGTATCAGTTTTATCGGTGTTGTTCTTGTTGAGAATATAATGTTCAATTTCTGGGTAATCTGCTGGGTTCTCCGTTAATTCTTGCATAATATGAAAGCGCAAAGCATCGGGTGAGCATTCGCTTTGTTTAGAAACATTGGGCGATACAATGCGTAATAGCTTCCACATAAATTCAGCGGGGAAGAGTGCCTCGGTATTGGCACTAATACCCGATAAATCTGCTACGTGCATCGATAAATAACGCGCCATTCCCGCATTTTGTACTACGAGTAACTCGGGCACGAAAACATCGTCGAGAGGCTCGTTGGTGATTAGTGCATATTGAGTAGCAAGTTTTTCGAGTTGATTACTGGTGTGTAGGTGGAACATGTGATGATGATAGCATTGGGTCGATATTCTTCATATCGTACTTTTGTAATTAAATTGAATCTTAAGTTTTTGTCATTGTCGTAGTTATGACAATGTTCAATTTAATAAAAAATAAAAGGGAGTATTTTTATGAAAATTAAAGCGGTAGCATTAGCCTCGTTATTAAGTATTAGCGCTTCAGCAGTGGCAGATACAGGCGTATCTTTTGGCTTTGTTTATGATTTTGGCGCAAAACCTCAATTGGGATTTTCTGCAAAATTGATTTCTAAAGATGTTGAAGAGCAGTTTGTAGGCGCGTTAGGTGTTAGCTATTTTCCAACTGCAACCTATAAGTTAGGAGCAGATATAGGTGTTGGTTTTACATTGAAAAATAGTGTTATCACCGCAGGATATGATGTTTTCAAGAAAAAGCCTCAGGTCGGTCTTGGCTATATGAAAACTCAGTAAATACAATTCACACTATTCAGTGCCTTGTGTAATGACCTAGGCACTGATTTTGAGGTGTTTATTGGACTTTATGGAAAGGGTGTGGCAAATAAATTAAAAAGATTGAAATGCGTTTAACCAAGACCTAAATGCGTTAGAATACGTCTTTATCTATACTTTTATATTTGCCCCATGAAAAACACGCCTCAAAAAAGCGACTTCGCCTCGTTTTCATTTTCGTCAAAAATATTCTCTGCTATTCAAGCGGCAGGCTATAAAGAGCCTACTGATGTGCAAGAGGAATCAATCCCCGCTATTTTGGAAGGAAAAGATGTTTTAGCTCGTGCCGAAACAGGCTCGGGTAAAACAGCAGCTTTTGTCTTACCACTACTTGAAGGCATTATCAGACGTAATATTAAACTCAGTTCGATAATGAGTAAAAAAGGGCAGAACACCGATAATAGGCATTTTAATAAAAAGAATGTGGTTGATATCGTGGTGCTTGTTCCTACGCGCGAGCTGGCGATTCAAATCCGTGAAGAATTTGAGCGTTTCTCGGAAGGTGTTGAGCCAAGGATTAAGTGTTTAAGTGTTTACGGTGGTGTGAAAATAAACCCGCAGATGTTGGCATTGCGCGGTGGTGCGGATGTGCTTATCTCAACGCCTGGTCGATTACTCGATTTAGAACGTAATAATGCGATTCTCCTACATCAAGTTAGAACTTTAGTGGTTGATGAGGTTGACCGCTTAATGAAAGGTGACTTCCAAGAAGAAATCGAAGCTATTTTTAAACTGATGCCGAGCAAACGTCAAAACCTGATGTTTACCGCCACCTTCCCAGAAAGTATTCGTAAACTGGTTCGTAAAATAATGAACGAGCCAGAGATTATCAATGTCGATGATCTGTATGATGATGTCGATATCAACCAGCGCGTAATCACCGTAAACTACGATAAGAAAAATGATTTGCTGGCGCATCTGTTAAAAGAAAATGACTGGAAACAGGTATTGGTCTTTTGTAGCGCAAAACGCAGCTGTGATAATTTAGTTAAAAAGCTAGAAAAACGCGATATAACAGCAGTCGCCATGCACGGTAATTTACAACAAAATGCCCGTGCGCGCGCTTTGGCAGACTTTAAAGCAGGTAAAACACGTGTGTTGATTGCTACAGATGTAGCAGGCCGTGGTATTGATATTGGTCAGTTACCTTGCGTGATTAACTACGAACTGCCACGCTCACCTAATGACTATACGCATCGAATTGGTCGTACAGGTCGCGCTGGAGAGCAAGGTACAGCAATTTCGCTGATTTCTCACAATGAATACCAGCATTTTACAGTAATAGAAAAACGCGTAGGTATACGTCTTGAACGTGAACAAATCAAAGGCTTTGAGGCGGATAAAAAGGCACCTGTAGCTCCAAAACGTACCCAGCCCAAAAAAAAAGGCAAAGGAAAAAAGCGCAAAGCCTTAGTTGAAAAAAAGAAGTCCCTACACAAGCAAAAGCTAGAAATAAAAAAAGCATTAAGTAAGCAAGAATCAAAGGCGAAAATGGAACAGTTTCGTGAGAAAGCAATAGCGACACGTAAAGCAGAGAAAGTGAAACGTGCGAATGATAAAGTTGATGGGGTTAACAGCGATTCGGGTCAATCAGCAACAAGTTCTTTCTACGGTAAAGTGCCTAAGGGAGAAGGTCAGGTAGTAAAAAAGCAGGCTGAAAAACCTTCATATTATTCTAAGCCAATAAGCCCGAAAGACGCGACTGCTTCAAAATCTGAACGTGTTGTCTTTGATGATGTTAAAACTAATGATACCCAGAATCTTTCTCCTAAAAAGACGGTTTATAAAGAAAAACGACAAGAGAAACGACAAGAGAAACCATCAAAAGGTGCATCACTTTATACGCGAAAATTACCAAAGGATGGTGAAGCGTGAGTTCAGATAATTATAATTTTGATGCAAGTAAGGCTGAGAAATCCTGTAGTGAGGGAAAGAGTACTGAATATGTCAATAATGAAAAAAATAACATTGTCGAGGCTCAAGAAGAGCTACATCTCTTCAAGCGTGTAAAAGTAGGGCGAACAAATGTATTACGTGTTGTAAAGCGTCTACCTTTTGGTGCCTATTTATCTCCAGGATCGAGCAAGGGCTTTGATGTGGAAGAAATTCTTCTACCCAAACGCTACGAGCCGCAAGGTCTAAAAGTTAATGATCTTATTAAAGTGTTTATTTATTTTGATTCAGAAGATCGCATCATTGCCACTACAGAAGTGCCTCTTGCACAAGTTGACGAGTGTGCTTACCTTAAGGTTGTTGATGTAAACAAGGTGGGTGCTTTTATGGATATGGGTTTGATGAAAGATTTATTTATCCCTTATGCAGAGCAAGAAAATCCTATGGTAGTTGGTGAATCATATGTTGTGCATTTGCATCTTGATGAGCATAGCGGACGTATTATGGGATCATCTAAATTGGATAAATATTTACTCGAAGAGAGTCATTATCATAAGACAGGGCAAGCAGTAGATTTACAAATCTTCGCTAAAACAGATTTAGGTTATAAGGCTGTGATCGGTAGTACTTATCAAGGCTTGCTATACAATAATGAGATATTTCAGAAGATAAATATTGGCGATAAGCTAAAAGGTTTTATCAGTGGGGTTAGATCAGATAAACGTATAGATCTATCACTACAACCACCTACACAAAATACCCGAAGTGATTTAGCTAACCAGATTCTAGATTTCATCGCAGAACAGGGTGGCTCAACAACTCTCACGGATAAAAGCTCACCTGAAGATATTCAAAAATATTTTAAAGTGAGTAAAAAAGCTTATAAAAAAGCTTTAGGAGCACTTTATAAAAGGCGTTTGATTCTTATAGAGAAGGATAAAATTAGTCTCGTTTAGGAGAGCCTGATTAAGTAATGGTTGAAATTATTATAAATTTGTCACCCCCCTGGTTTTTGGCTATTTTGTAATATTTGTAGTAATACAAAATGGCCAAAAACTAGGGGGTGACAAATATTAGTAAGTTATATTCACATCTTTTCAATACATAACAACGTTGTTAATAATTTATAAAAATCAAAAAGATATCTAACCTTTTCAAGGTGAAGTTCATATTTTTAATTATTTTCTTTAGAATATAAGTGGAACTAATTTCATGACTTTCCGTCGTACTTTCCGTAGCGGATATTAATTTTATCTTTTTTAAAACTTAATATTACCGCTTAGGAGAGGGGAGCAGCTGTTAAATAAATGTCAATTATAAAACTTGAAGGAGTAAAAAAATGACTATTAAGAAAACAGCACTATCAACATCAATTATCTTAGCAATGGGTTTTGCAGTTCCTGCATTTGCTAAAACAGAAATGATGCCAGAAGCGACCCTAGATGGGGTTGCCGTTGAGATTGAATGTATTCCACAAGCAGAGGTGGATTTAATGACTGAAGAAGATAAGGGGAAATTGAATCTTCCTGTATGTGAAGAAGCTGGATTATCCGATGAGGAGAAGAACACGGATGAGCCTAAGAATGAGATAAAATCTTAAGCTGTATTTGCATAAAACACATAAAAGCCTTGGGTATGAAAATACTCAAGGCTTTTTTAAAATAAGAAGTTTTTTAGCTTTCTATTTAGCGGCGAATAACGCTATGAATAACATGAGAATTTTCAAAAAATACAGAAAAACTTGGGTAATCCCAACGGGTAATTTTAGGGTTACGTTTAGTCACCTTACCTTTTGATGTTTTTACACGTTGAGGTGTCCCAAATTTTTTGCTCACAATGCGCATACTCTCACCATGTTTTGGAGTATTAGCTTTTGTAAGAACTTGAGCATTGGGGGCAAGTCTTAAAATATCTGCATGTGCATTCATAGGAATCATCTGTGCTGAAACAGCAAGTGTTGCCATAAATGCTAACTTGAGAAAGTGGGGTTTAGTGTTCATTTTATTTTTTCTCTTATTTTTTATTATATTCTTAATATATTTAGTTATATCAAAGTTATCGCTAAAGTTATTACACCGTTAGCGGTATAATCTTGTCTATGTTTAAACCTTTAGAACTCTTTGTTGGCTTGCGTTATACGCGTTCAAAGCACAAAAATAATTTTATTTCGTTTATCTCCCTAGCATCAATGCTTGGGATATTATTTGGGGTTCTTGTACTTATTACCGTTCTCTCGGTCATGAATGGCTTTGAGAAAGAGTTAAAAGGTAGAATACTAAGCATGGTTTCGCATGTCACCATCTCTGGGACAGACGGTGGGACTACAGGCTTACTTTCCGATTGGCGGGCAGAACAGCAAAAGCTTGTTACTAATCCATCTGTACAAGGTTCTGCTCCCTTTATTCAAAAACAAGTCATGATTAGCGCCAATGGTGTACCTAGTGGTGCACTAATCCAAGGAATATTGCCAGAAGAGCAGAGTAAAGTAGCAGATATCAGTAAGCATATCATCGATGGTGATTTTGATGCACTTAAGCCTCGAAGCTATGATATTGCATTAGGAGCGGGGCTAGCTCAGCAACTGGGCGTAATTGTGGGTGATAAGGTAACGGTCATTACCTCTCAAATCCGTGTTACACCTGCGGGAATGATTCCTCGTATGAAGCGTTTTACGGTTAGCTCTATCTATCAAGTTAATATGGCTGAATATGATAATCTTACCGCCTTTATTCATCTACGTGATGCATCCAAATTGTTTAAAACAAAAGATCAGGTGACTGGGCTTAGAATTAAATTAGATGATTCATTTAAAGCACAAAACTTTGCCAAGCAACTAAAAATAGAATTAGGTGATGAATATATCGTTGATGATTGGAGTGTCGCCAATAAAAGCTTATTTGAAGTTATGAAAACAGAAAGGCTAGTTATGTTTTTCTTCCTGTTCCTCATCGTTTTGGTGGCGGTCTTTAATTTAATATCAACCTTAGTTATGGTAGTAAATGATAAACAAGCTGATATTGCTATTTTACGCACACAGGGGATGTCGGCATCACAAATCAAGCGCGTGTTTATGGTGCAAGGCACTATAATAGGCTTTGTTGGTGCATTTTTTGGGGCGATATTAGGTGTATTACTAGCCAGTAATATCGAAACTATCATAGCGGCAATTGAAGGCTTATTGGGTATTCAACTCATGCCTGCTGAATTATTTTATACAGATTCTCGGATTCCTTCTGTGATTGATAAAGTGCAGGTTTTGGGGATTGCAGTGCTTGCCTTTGTATTGGCGATACTCGCGACTATTTACCCCGCTACGAGAGCGTCAAAAGTACAGCCTGCCGAATCATTGAGGTATGAATAATGCAAGATGGTACGCCATGAAAATGTTTCAACCTCTTTCAGCCTATATTGGGCTTAGTTATATCAAAGCTAAACGTGATAATCACTTTATCTCGTTTATATCACTAGCCTCGGTTGTGGGGATTGCATTGGGTGTGATTGTCTTGATCACGGTTTTATCAGCTGTAAATGGTTATGAACAGGGAATGCGTGATCGGTTTTTAAAAATGTTTTCTCACGTTACAGTTTCTGATTCTGATTGGCAATTACCTCATTGGGAAAATCGTAGAAGGGAAGTCTTAGAGGCCAAACATGTGATGGCAGCTGCTCCCTTTGTTGAACGCCAGGTTATGCTAAAAGAAGCTGATAAAGTTCAGGCAACACTGATTCAAGGCGTATTACCTCAATATGAGCGTGAAATTGGGGCGATTGAAGAATTTATTACACGCTCTGAAAATAACGTGACTGAGGGCTTGAACTTACTCAAAGCAGGCGAATACAATATTATTTTGGGTGAAACTCTGGCTAAGAATTTAGGTGTAGCTGTGGGTGATTCGATCATGTTACTTAGCCCACGCAAGCAATCATTTATTATCAATGCTGATGGCACACAAACAGTCGATGACCAAACCCCACTATTAAAAGATTTTAATGTGGTTGCCACGTTCAAGGCTGATATGCAGGTATTTGATAGCTCAACGGCTTATATACATATGCAAGATGCCATTGATTTATTTGAAATGGGTGCTGATGTTACCGGCTTACGTTTAAAGCTTGATGATATTTTTAAGGCACAAGAAGTGACCTACGCAATAGCTGACAAATCGACAGGAGATTATTTACTGACAAATTGGACAACACAAAATGCTAATTTGTTTAAATCACTACAGCTATTCAAAACGATGCTATTTTTGATACTCATTTTAATTATTGGAATAGCCGCCTTTAATTTAGTTTCTACCTTAATTATGATCGTTACCGATAAACAATCTGATATTGCGATACTGCGCACCTTAGGTATGTCGCCTGCACAAGTAATGCGTTTATTTATTGTGCAAGGTAGCGTGCTAGGGTTGATAGGAACGATTATAGGCGTTGGCCTAGGCTTGTTGGTCGCCGTGAATTTAACCGATATTGTGAGCTGGCTAGAACAGTTATTAAATTATCAGTTTTTAAAATCAGAAGTACATCAAATCACACAGATTGATACAAAAATTATTCCACTGGATGTTGTCATCATTGCGATAAGTGCTTTATCACTTGCGATACTGGCAACACTTTATCCCGCATGGAAAGCTTCTAAAGTTCAGCCTGCCGAAGCTCTTCGTTATGATTAATGGCTGCTAGCCATTAAAAGCATCAGTAAATTTATAAAAGAAAGTAATTAATAAATTATGAAAACAATAATCTCCTGTCAAAATATCAGTAAGCGCTTTAAAGAAGGTAAATTAGATGTAGAAGTATTACGTGGTATTTCTCTAGATATTCACGCAGGTGAAAAAATTGCAATTGTGGGTAGCTCGGGTAGTGGTAAAAGTACTTTATTACATATTTTGGGTGGGCTAGATTTACCCAGTGACGGTAAGGTACAAATTTTAGATCAGGATATTGCTAATTTATCAGATACTCAGCGTGGGGTATTAAGAAACAAATCTTTGGGCTTTATTTATCAATTCCATCATTTATTACCTGAATTTACGGCATTAGAAAATGTAGCGATGCCTTTGTTAATTGGTGGTGCTAAAGTTAGCGATGCAACAAACAAAGCTAGTGAAATATTGGATAAAGTAGGGCTAGGCAAACGCTTAAACCATAAGCCTGGACAATTATCAGGCGGAGAACGTCAGCGTGCTGCCATTGCACGTGCATTAGTGACAAGACCTCAAGCGGTATTAGCTGATGAGCCGACAGGAAATCTTGATCATAAAACGGCGATGCATATTTTTGATTTAATGCAGAGTTTGAATCAAGAAATGCAGACTGCATTTGTAATCGTCACGCATGATATGCAGTTAGCTGAGAAGATGGATAAGATTTATAATTTGGTATATGGGAATTTTATTGAGAATAGTTAAGGAGAGACTGATCAAGTCCAATTATTTTCAGCTTGCCAAATCTGCCGATATTTTCCACGAAGATCGGCGCAATAGAATGACTATTACGTCTCACTTCGTGAAAAGTAGCGACAGATTTTTCTGCGCTGAATTCTAATGGACTTAATCAGCTTCTCCTTAATTAACATTACTTGTTACTGAAAAAAGCTAACATAATGTTTTATAAGCCCCCCAAAGCAAAGTGGTTAGGAAAATACTATAGACAAAGATTATAAACCAAAATTTTAGGGGTGTTTCTTGTTTGTTATAGCTTTTTAGAGTGTCAGTATGACGTACATTCCCTTTTTTTATTCCTACTATAATATGCCAAAGCATAAAACTTGAAGAAGGAATTACCAGTAGTAAGATCGTAATTGTCTTAATTATTTCCATGATTTACTACTTACTTTGTGTCTATCTTCGATAGACTGAAATCAATCAGAGCTTTTAGATGCATTTAGCGATTCTTTTTTAATTTTCTTTTCTAGTGCACGTTTAGTTCTTTTTGCGATGTGTGCTTCTCTTCTTTTATTCCAACGTTTTCTTATATTCTTGCGCCAAAGAGAGTCTATTAAAAAGTAGCCAGCTACCGATGAGATGATTCCTAAGATCAGACAACCAAATAATAGAGGTTGCCAGATGTAAGCAAGTGTAGTCGTTAACCATTCCCAGCTTAAATCCATCGGTACTTCTTGTGGCTCTATTCCAAGCATTAAGCCACCTAGTTTATACGCAAAATAAAACATAGGTGGAATGGTGATAGGGTTGGTGATAAAAACCAAAGCCACAGAAAGTGGTAAATGGGCACGGTAATAAATTGCCAATAGAGCGGCTATGACTGTTTGTAAAGGCAGTGGTATCCACATGCAGAATAAACCAATGGCAAAGGCCTTGGCAACCGAATGGCGGTTCATGTGCCATAAACAAGGTTCATGTATACTCTCGCCTAGACAGGATAAAGCTTTGTTCTCCCGAATTGTTTTTGGGCTGGGAGAATACTTTTTTAAGAGTTTACGTGGCATGTCCTTCTATTTTATCTAAATTGATATGTTAGGTCACAAGTTCCCCGACTATCAGTCCACTTAGTGGAGAATAGCGGCACTTTTTCCTGTGCTTAATTATAACCAACTAAATCATAATCTCCTTAAAAATAGTTAATTTATGCGACTTTTTGCAGTTTTTTTCTTACTTGGCACGTTGATTATTCAGTTTGTTCAACAACTACCCTCATTTATATGGATTGGGTTGTTTCTAAGTATTTCAATCTTTCTCACAGTATTGTTCTATAAAAAGTCTGTAGCTCGCTTATTTATATTAACGAATGCTGTTCTTGTGGGTTTATTATTATCCACCCTAGCCGCAAACAATATTTTAGATAAGAGGATTCCTCAACAGTGGGAAGGCAGGGATATTATTCTCATAGGACAGGTGCAAGGGCTACCTGTTAATAAAGAACAGGGTACTCGTTTTCGCTTTAAAATTCATCAAGCAGCCCTTAAAACTCACCCTAATCAAGCTATTAATTTGCAAGGTCTCGTCAGGCTTGGCTGGTTTCAACATGCGCAAATAATGAATGCAGGTGAGACTTGGCAATTAGTTGCAAGAATGAAGCGTCCTTCTGGTTTTTTAAATCCAGGTGGTTTTGATTATGAAAAGTGGCTATTAACCCAACGAATTAGCGCGACAGGGTATATCAGAGATGAGCCTGAACTTAATAAACGCTTAAAATCCTCACCATGGTGGTCCATAGACCACTTAAGGCAAAGTATTCATGAAAGAATCCAAGTAGATATTGAAGACAAAGACTCTGCAGCAATTATTAGTGCATTAGTTGTAGCAGTAAGAACAAAATTTGATGATGAGCAGTGGCGGTTATTGCAGCAAACAGGCACAAGTCATTTAGTTGCTATATCTGGTTTGCATATTGCTGTGGTCGCAGGCTTTGCTTTTTTACCTATTATGCTGATCTGGGGAATCTTCCCAAGCTTGAATGAAAGAATTCCATTAAAAGTCGCTGGTGTGATTGCAGGCGTATTATTTGCCTCGGTCTACGCAATGCTCGCAGGTTTTACATTACCGACGCAACGAGCGTTGCTGATGGTGGTAATTGCCTTGCTGGGTCTATTAGTAAGGAGGCACTATCAACCTTCGACTATTTTGGCGGTAGTTGTGATTGCTGTATTATTGCTTGACCCATTAGCGGGTATGACGGTGAGCTTTTGGCTTTCGTTTTTAGCGGTAACCATGATTTTAGTAATCTTGAATCGTCAAATAGATCAAATCGATAAGCGTCAGTCAGTGATAATGAAACTAGTGAAGCTGCAGTTATTATTATCTTTAGGTATGTTGCCTCTCACACTATTCTTTTTTGGATCAGCATCGTTGTTATCACCCATTGCAAACCTAATTGCCATACCGTGGGTGTCATTGGTGGTTGTGCCTTTGAGTTTGATTGCCTTGGTATTTATGCCTATTTCTACCTTTATCTCAAATGGTCTTTTGAGTATTTCTGCACTTGCAATTAAGTGGATGTTTGCTGGCTTTGAATTGCTGGGTAATTCACCTCTTTCCAATGTAACGGTTGCAAAAATCCCTGATGAATATTTGATAATAGCCTTTGCTGGCTTCTTATTTATGCTTTTACCCAAAGGCTTTCCTGCAAGATGGTTAGGCTTAATTGCTATTTTACCTGCTGTATTATTTGTGCCAGAAAAGCCCAATCAGGGTGAGTTTACTTTTACTTTATTAGATGCAGGGCAAGGGATGGCATCAGTGATACAAACCCAGAACCACACATTGATCTATGATGTTGGAACTCGTTATAACAATACTTTTGATGTCGGTAAGTTAGTTGTTGTACCTTTTTTAAAAGCAAGAGGTATTGAGCGTGTTGATAGTTTGATATTGTCGCATAATGATATAGATCATTGGGGTGGAGCAGAGTCAGTATTAAAAGAAATAGGCGTGGATAAAGTTATCAGTAGTGATCCAAAAATCCTTGAAAATAAAAATGTCAGGGTCTGTGTACAAGGGCAGCACTGGCAATGGGATGGAGTGGATTTTGAAATTTTGTCACCGCCTCCCTCTACAGAGGTTTCCTTAAAAAGAGATAATAATAAATCTTGCGTGCTGCGCGTATCCAATATGAATCATTCTGTATTGCTAACAGGTGATATTGAGAAAAAAGTTGAAAAATTAATGTCTGTAATGATCGCTAGGAAGTTACCCAGCGAAGTTATTACAGTGCCGCATCATGGTAGTAAAACATCATCTAGTAAGGCTTTTTTAAAAGCTGTATCACCAAAACTTGCCTTGATACCAGCAGGTTATCGGAACCGTTTTGGGCATCCAAAAGATCAGGTGTTACAGCGTTATAAAAAATTGGGAATTCCTGTCATGGATACAGTTACAAGCGGTGCAATAACAGTTAATTTTTCTAAAAATAAGCATGAAATAGAACCTAGCTCATATAGAAAGCTAAAAAGAGGCTTTTGGAATCGTTAAAGGCTATTTATTTGTCACCCCCCTAGTTTTTGAGGGTTTTGTAGATTCTCCTTAATCAGTGTTTCCTTAAGGAATTCCTGATTAAGTCCAAGAATCATGAGAAAATAGCATAATCCAAAGAAAGGGGTTATTCAATGAAACAACAAAGCTTTGCCAGCCTGGCCTACGACAATAAGAA
>Ga0256840_1002143_pt1 | contig 17641 bp, 32 predicted proteins | sample 355202metaG_FD_185969 | JGI IMG/M metagenome (GOLD analysis project Ga0256840, IMG submission 185969) | Hydrothermal vent microbial communities from Mid Atlantic Ridge, Atlantic Ocean - 355-202 | ecosystem: Environmental > Aquatic > Marine > Hydrothermal vents | place: Atlantic Ocean: Mid... | reverse complement strand
AGTGATAAGTTAATTATTACTCGCCGTAAACCAAATGCTAAAAGGGTAGGTTAATAATGGCTCGTTCAGTAAAAAAAGGTCCATTCGTAGATGATCATTTAATGAAAAAAGTGGAGGCTATGAAAGCCGAAGCAAAGAAAAAACCTATTAAAACTTGGTCAAGAAGATCTATGATTCTTCCTGATATGGTTGGTTTGACAATAAATGTTCACAATGGTCGCCAGTTCGTTCCTGTATATGTTACAGAGAATCATATTGGTTATAAACTTGGTGAATTTGCACCAACTCGTACATTTAAGGGCCATAAGGGCTCTGTTCAGAAGAAGGGGTAGTCATGGCTAGAGCATTACTAAAATTTATCCGTGTATCACCTATAAAATCTCGTCTTATTGCACGTGAAGTGCAGGGTATGAATGCTGAAGAGGCACTGGCAGCTTTAGAATTCACTCCAAACAAGGCGGCGAAAATTATCTCTAAAGTAATTGCATCTGCAGTTGCAAATAGTGGTAGTGAAGCTGAAGATTGTGTAATTACATCATGTCGTGTTGACAATGGTCCAGTACTTAAGCGTTTCCGTCCACGTGCTCGTGGTATGGCGTCTGGTATTCGTAAACCAACAGCACATATCTTAGTAGAAGTAGAGGGTAAATAGTATGGGTCAAAAAGTTAATCCTATTGGTTTACGTCTTGGAATCAACCGTAACTGGGAATCAAGATGGTTTCCTAACTTTAAAACAGCTCCTGCTGCTTTAGGTGAAGATCACAAGATAAGAACATTTTTGAAAAAAGAGCTTTACTATGCTGGTGTTTCTAACATCATCATTGAAAGAACAGTAAAAAGACTTCGCGTAACTATCGTTGCTGCCCGTCCTGGTATTATCATCGGGAAGAAAGGTGCAGATATAGAGAAGCTTAAAACTGCTGTGCAGAAACTTGTTGGTAAAGCTATATCAATTAACATCAAAGAAGAGAAAAAAGCACAGACTTCAGCACAACTTGTTGCTGAAAATGTTGCTACTCAGCTAGAGCGTCGTGTTGCATTCAGAAGAGCTATGAAAAAAGTTATGCAAGGTGCACAGCGTTCTGGTGCCAAAGGTATCAAAGTTGCAGTTGCAGGTCGTTTAGGCGGTGCTGAAATGGCAAGAACTGAATGGTATTTAGAAGGACGTGTTCCTCTTCATACTCTTCGTGCAAAAATTGATTACGGTTTTGCAGAAGCACATACTACTTATGGAATCATAGGTGTTAAAGTATGGATCTTCAAAGGTGAGGTACTGACTAAAGGTATTCCTGCGGAAGCCAAAGAAGAGAAAAAAGAGCGTCGTGGTAGAAAACCAGTAAGACGTGAAAATAGTGAAAAGGCTGAATAATCATGTTAATGCCAAAAAGAACAAAATATCGTAAAGTGATGAAGGGTCGTAACCGCGGTTACGCTCGTTCTGGTTATAAATTATCTTTTGGTGACATCGCATTTAAAGCGGTAGAAGCCGGTCGTATCAATTCACGTCAAATTGAGTCGGCTCGTATTTCTGCAACTCGTCACATTAAAAGACAAGGTAAGATTTGGATTCGTGTTTTCCCTGCCAAGCCGTTAACTGCAAAACCTCTTGAAACTCGTATGGGTAAAGGTAAGGGTGCAGTTGATCAGTGGGTAATGAATATTAAACCAGGTCGTATAATCTTTGAAATGGGTGGTGTACCGGAAGAGATTGCTCGTGAAGCATTAACTCTTGCTATGCACAAACTTCCATTCAAATGTAAAATTGTTACTGCGGAGATGAACAATGAAATATTCTGATTTAGCAGATAAAAATGCAGCTGAACTTCAAGCAATGCTTAAAGAGAAGAAGACAGAACTGTTTACTTTAAAAATTAAACAAAAAATGATGCAATTACAAAATACTAGCGAACTTCGTGTTGCTAAAAAAGATATTGCTAGAATCAATACTGCACTTGCTGCAGTAGCAAAGTAGGGGCGAGCGATGGCTAATAAGCGTGAAATTCAAGGTAACGTAATTAAAATTGCAGGCGACAAAACAGTAACTGTACTGGTTGAGCGTCGTGTAATGCATCCTCGTTATCATAAAGTTGTAAAGCGTTTCAAAAAGTACCTGGTACATGATGAGCGCAATGAAGTAAAAGTTGGAGACGAGATTATTGCAATCGAGTGTCGTCCGCTTTCTAAGACTAAATCTTTTAGACTTAAATCAGTTGTAAAGGGAGCGTAGTATGATTCAAGGTTTTACTCGTTTAAATGTAGCTGATAATACAGGTGCTAAAGAGATTATGTGTATTAAGGTACTTGGTGGTTCTAAGCGTCGTTATGCATCAGTGGGTGACGTGATTGTTGCTTCTGTAAAAAAAGCGATTCCGACTGCTAAAGTTAAAAAAGGTAAAGTTGTAAAAGCTGTTGTTGTAAGAACGCACAAAGAAGTGCAACGTGAAAACGGTTCTTTAATTCGTTTTGATGACAATGCGGCAGTTATACTTGATGACAAGAGAGAACCTATTGGTACTCGTATTTTTGGCCCAATCGGTCGTGAAGTGCGTTATGCAGGATTCATGAAAATTGTATCTCTTGCGCCGGAGGTTGTGTAATGGCAAAGTTTAAATTCAAAAAAGGCGATATGGTAGAAATTATCGCGGGCGATGACAAAGGTACAAAAGCAGCTGTACTTGCGGTGTTCCCAAAGAAAAATAAAGTAATTGTTGAGGGTTGTAAAATAGCGAAAAAAGCTGTTAAACCAACTGAAGAGAATACAAAAGGCGGGCATATCAAAAAAGAGATGCCAATCGATGTTTCAAACGTACGTAAAGTGGAGGCATAATCAGATGGCTCGTTTAAAAGAAAAATATTTAGCGCTTAAGCCGGAAATTCAGGCAGCTTTAGATATCAAAAATGTAATGCAGATTCCTGAGTTTGATAAAATTGTTATCTCTGTCGGTGCCGGTTTTGCTATGAAAGATAACAAGCTTATTAAAAACATTGAAGATACAATCACTACAATAGCCGGACAAAAGGCTTCTACTGTAATTGCTAAGAAATCTGTTGCAGGTTTCAAAGTTCGTGAAGGTATGCCGGTTGGTGTTCGTGTAACACTTCGTGGTGAAAATATGTACAACTTCTTCGATCGCCTTGTATCTATCGCACTTCCACGTGTGAAAGATTTCCGTGGTGTTCCAAGAAATGGTTTTGACGGTCGTGGTAACTATAACTTCGGTCTTCAGGAACAGCTTATTTTCCCTGAAATCAGCTATGATTCAATCATGCAGATTCACGGTATGAATATTACAATAGTAACATCTGCAGATTCAGACAAGGCAGCATTTACTCTTTTAGAGAAAATGGGAATGCCTTTTAGTAAAGGGAGCAACTAATGGCTAAGAAGTCAATGATAGCTAAAGCAAAACGTACTCCAAAATTCAAGGTACGTGGTTATACACGTTGTCAGATTTGTGGTCGTCCACACTCTGTACTGAGAGATTTTGGAATTTGTCGTATCTGTTTTAGAAAAATGGCAAATGAAGGTTTAATACCAGGTGTTAGAAAGTCGAGCTGGTAAGCTCGAAACTCCTAACAATAGCAGTCGAAAGATTTGCAAATATTAAGGAAAATATAAATGGCAATTAATGATTTAGTATCAGATGCGTTAACACGTATTCGTAATGCTGGTATGAGAAGATTACCGGTTACTACTTTGGTACACTCTAAAAGTGTAGAAGCAGTAGCAAATATCTTAGTAGACAAAGGTTACATAGAGTCTTGTAATGTAATCGAAGACGGCGTAAAGAAAACTATCAAAGTTGTACTGAAGTACGGTGAAGATGGAAAATCTGTAATCAACGAAATGAAAAGAGTTTCTAAACCCGGTAGACGTGTTTACAAAGGTAAAGAAGATATCAAACGTTTCAAAAACGGTTACGGAACTATTATTGTAAGTACATCACATGGCGTACTACCAAATGACAAAGCGTATGAGCTTGGCATTGGTGGTGAAGTTATGTGTACGGTATGGTAGGAGTATAGCATGTCAAGAATTGGAAAAAATCCTGTAGAATTTGCCAGTGACATTACTGTTACTACAAATGGAAATGTTATAACTTTTGCTAAAGGCAAAACAAGTGTTGATTTAGATACTAAAGGTTATGTGACTTTCGAAGTAGAAGGAAACACTTTAACTTTTAAAAATCTTTCAGACTCTCGTGAGCATAGAGCTTTTTGGGGAACTTTCAGAGCACTGGCTCAAAATATCGTTACTGGTTTGACTACCGGTTATGAGAAAAAACTTGAAATCAACGGTGTTGGTTACAGAGCGGCTGTTAAAGGAAAAGTTTTAAATCTTCAACTTGGTTTTTCTCATGATATTAATTATGAGTTACCTGAAGGTTTGGAAGCGAGCGTTGAAAAGAATGTTATCACTCTTAAAAGCCATGACAAACAAATGTTGGGTCAAGCTGCTGCCGAGATCAGATCATTCCGTCCACCAGAGCCTTACAAAGGTAAAGGTGTTAAATACATAGATGAGCATATCGTGCGTAAAGCCGGTAAAACTGCTAAGAAATAAGGGAGGAAGATAGATGAATGCTAAAGTATTAAAAAGCAAAATTGCGAATCGTTTAAAACGTAAGCGTCGTATCCGTGCAAAAATATCTGGTAGTGCTGAACTTCCTCGTGTTTCTGTATTTAAATCAAACCGTTACTTAAGTGTACAGGCAATTGATGATGCAACTGCAACAACAATCTGTTCATTACACTCAAAGGCTACTGGTCACAAAGCTAATAAAGAAGGTGCTGCTGCACTTGGTGAGGCATTTGCTGCCAAACTGAAAGAAGCGAACATCTCTGAGATTGTATTTGACCGTAATGGTTACCAATATCACGGCGTAATTGCTGCATTTGGTGACGCAATTCGTGCAAACGAAATCAAGTTCTAGGAGCACAGATGGAAATCAATAGAGATGATTTTGAAGAATCAATAGTAAATATTGGTCGTGTAACAAAAGTTGTTAAGGGTGGTAGACGTTTTCGTTTTACTGCACTTATCGTTGTTGGTGACAAAAACGGTACTGTAGGTTATGGTGTTGGTAAAGCAAAAGAGGTTCCTGATGCTATACGTAAAGCTGTAGACAATGCTTTTAAAAATTTAACTACTGTTAAGATTAAAGGTTCTACAATAGCACATGACATTGAGCATAAGTATAATGCTAGTCGTGTTTTACTAAAACCGGCATCAGAAGGTACCGGTGTTATCGCCGGTGGAGCAGCAAGACCTGTTCTTGAACTTGCAGGGATTAAAGATATCCTTACAAAGTCAATCGGTTCAAACAATCCAAACACACTAGTACGTGCTACAATTGAAGCACTTTCTCGTATAAAAGGATAGAAAATGGGTATTGAAAACTTACAGCCTGCCGAAGGTTCAACACACTCTCGTAAACGTGTAGGACGTGGACAGGGTTCTGGTACTGGTAAGACTGCCGCTCGTGGTCAAAAAGGTCAGAAATCTCGTTCAGGTTACAAAAGAAAAAGAAACTTTGAAGGTGGTCAACAACCACTTGCAAAACGTTTACCAAAAATCGGTTTTCACTCTAAAGTGATCAAACCGTATGTAATAAACGTTGAAAAAATCAAAGCTGTAGCAGAACTTGGTGAAATTACAATGGAGAGTATCCGTTCAGTTCACAAGGTTGCTTCTTCAGTGACTAAAATTAAACTAGTAGGTGCCAAAGCAAAAGAGCTGGCATCGAAAATTAAAGACGAAAACGTTACAACAACAGGTAACTAGTTGTGAATAAAAATCTAGTAAATAAGATACTTATTACTATCGGTTTTTTATTTATCTACCGCCTACTGGCCTATGTGCCGGTACCCGGCGTAGATACAGCTGTTATTGCTTCTTTCTTCGACTCACACCAATCAGATGCATTAGGATTGTTCAATATGTTCAGCGGAAATGCTGTACAAAGACTCTCAATTATCTCACTCGGTATTATGCCTTATATTACCGCCTCAATCATTATGGAGCTTTTGGCTGCAACATTTCCAACACTTGGACAGATGAAAAAAGAGCGTGATGGTATGGTGAAATATATGCAGATAATTCGTTATGCAACGATTGTTATAACAATTATTCAGGCTATTGGTGTAAGTGTCGGATTACAGAGCTTAACCGGACCAACAGGCAATTCGGCTATTCTTGCTGACCATACTACATTTATCATGCTTTCTGCGGTTTCTATGCTTGCAGGAACAATGCTTTTGATGTGGATAGGTGAGCAGATAACACAAAGCGGAATTGGTAACGGTATTTCTCTTATTATCTTTGCAGGTATTGTTTCTGCAATTCCAAGAGCAATTGGTCAAACAATTGAAATGGTAAACACCGGTGCGATGAGTTTTATTACTGTTATAGCGATTCTTGCTTTGATTCTTACTACGGTAGGAATTATTATTTATGTTGAGCTTGGTGAGCGTCGTGTTCCGATTACCTATGCGAAAAAGACGATGATGCAAAACCAGAACAAACGTGTAATGAACTATATTCCGATTAAAGTGAATCTTGCCGGTGTTATTCCGGTTATCTTCGCAAGTGCTATTTTAATGTTTCCTATGACAGTGCTCTCAAGCAGTACAAATCCGGCTATTCAGGCTATTGCAGATTATTTGAATCCAAACAGTTACTTTTTTAACTTTTTGACGTTTGTATTTGTTGTGTTTTTTGCATTCTTTTATGCATCAATAACGTTCAATGCAAAAGATATTGCAGACAACCTCAAGCGCCAGGGTGGATTTATCCCGGGTATTCGTACCGGTGATGCTACGAGAGAGTTCTTAAATGAAACTGCTAGTAGATTGACATTTACCGGAGCGCTGTATCTTGGATTGGTTGCAACACTGCCTTTTATGATTATAAAAGGTATGGGTGTACCGTTCTTCTTTGGTGGTACAGCCGTGTTGATCGTTGTTCAGGTCGCACTTGATACAATGAGAAAAATTGAGGCTCAGATATATATGAGTAAATATGAAACTCTCAGTGCAGTTGGTCTGTAGCAATGGCTATTGCGCTTAGAAAACCTCAAGAAATTGAAAAACTTCGAGCTGCCAACAAAATTGTTGGTGCTACATTAGACCTTCTTCGTAAAAATACTAAAGTCGGCATGAGTTTAAAAGAGATGGATGCCATGGCAGAGGATTATATTCGCTCCCAGGGTGCCAAACCCTCTTTTAAAGGATTGTACGGCTTTCCAAATGCAGTATGTACATCACTCAATGAAGTTATTATTCACGGTATTCCGAGTGACTATAAACTTCAGGAGGGTGATGTAATCGGTTATGACATAGGAACTGAACTAGATGGCTGGTTTGGGGATGCTGCAATCAGTATGGGTGTCGGAGAAATTACAAAAGAAGATGAAGATTTGATAGCCTGTGCAAAAGATACCTTGCATTATGCTATTGAAAATATTAAAGAAGGAATGCGTTTTAAAGAACTTTCTTATCTGATGGAACAGTTTATACAAGAGCGCGGATTTGTTCCTTTGAGAAACTTTTGTGGACACGGAATAGGAAGAAAACCTCATGAAGAACCTGAGATTCCAAATTATTTGGCGGGCGGAAATGCAAAATCCGGACCAAAAATAAAAAACGGAATGGTTTTTTGTCTGGAACCTATGATATGTCAAAAAGAGTCAAAGCCGGTTATCTTGGATAACGGGTGGGATGTTGTCAGTACCGACGGTTTACGCGGTTCTCACTATGAGCACACTGTCGCAGTTGTTGACGGTAAAGCTGAAATTTTATCTCTTGCGTGAGAGTTAAGTGTCTGACCATAATAAATGTCATAATTTAATGAAAAGACAGAGTGTAAGATGCGAGGCAAAAACTTGAAGGAACTACTCGTAGTTTCAAAAGTTTTTAACGCAGTCAGATTATACTCTGTCTTTTCACCCGTAGGGCAAGTTTTTAAAAGGCTCATTTTCTGCGTTGAACTTTACTCAACAATGCTAGCATTGCCAAGCAAAGTTCGCCTTGAAACTAAACCTTTTAAAAATTGTTAAATATGACATTTATTATGGTCAGGCACTTCAAGTAAGAAATTTCTTTATAAAGGACTAAAATGGCTAAAGCAGATGTTATTGAAGTTGACGGCAAGATTATAGAGGCTTTGCCTAACGCAACTTTTCGTGTTGAATTAGAAAATGGACATGTAATATTATGTCATATCGCAGGTAAGATGCGTATGCATTATATTAAAATACTTCCAGGTGACAAAGTAAAACTTGAGTTGACTCCATACTCTTTGGACAAAGGGCGTATCACCTACAGATACAAATAAGAAAAAGAGGTCTCGGCCTCTTTTTCTTTTAAAAATTTCCGGCGTTTCTTAACTCACTTATTTCCGTTTCAACCATTTCGTCGATCATAATGTTAAAGAGTTCAGAGATCATATTTGGATTGACATTTAATTCAATCGCCTTCTTTCTTACTTTTTGCATAATATCATCAATTCTGTCTTGCGCCTTGACTTCTGCCACACTCTCTTTAAAACCGGCTGCCTGACGAATCAAATGACTTCGCTCAGAAATCAGCTCAACAAGCTGTGTATCTATTTTATCTACCTCGTCTCTTACTTCCTGCAGTGTATTGCATTTTTTCATTTTTGCTCCTTTTTCAATTTTTGTTAACACTATTGTAACAATTTAAATATATAATCTTACTTGCGATTCTCCTTGTATATCTTTAACATGATTCATTATGGATATGCGTCCATAGAGCCCATTATTTGTTGGGCTTTATTCTCTTTTTTACTGCTTTTGGCAAATGTGCAAAAGGCATTTCAATATTTGTTTTTTCATTCTTTTCAAGTTTTATGACATCGACTGTCATATATTCCTGGTTAAAACGCAGAACTCTGTATTGTATATTATCCTGTGTATATTCTATATTCTCTTTACTGAAATCATAAGTTTTTTTCTTTTTTGCCATTACTTTGCCTTGCTGTAAATACCGCTATCTTTGACTTCTATTTTGCCGTCATTTTGAAGTTCTGTCAAAGAACGCTTGAACTCTTTTTTACTCAGACCAAATACATCTTTAATCAGTCCTGCATCACTTTTGTAATTGTAGGGCATAATACCTTTGTTTTTTTGCAAAATATCAAACACTTTTTGGGCAGAACTTCCGTCTTTTTTACTGCCGGGCTTTCTAAGAGTCAGGTCAATATTCCCGTCTTTTCGTACAGTTTTGACATAAGCGGTTTTTGTATCGCCCAACTGTATCTCCTCAAAGATCTCATTATGATAAATAAGTCCTTCATATTTACCGTTGACTATACATTTAAAACCAAGCGGTGTTTTTGCAATGATAAGAATCTCAGCCTCTTTGTTCTGTGCCAGGTCTTTGACTCTGCGCTCAAAAAAGTCACCGAGTTTCTCTGTACCGACAAGTCTGTGTGTGCGTTCATCATAAATGACTCGTATAAATCTTTTTTCTCCGACTTCAAAAGGAGTTTTTTGAAACATTTTTGGCACAAGGAGGTCTTTTGGCAGTCCCCAGTTCATAAATGCGCCAAAAGGTGCGACATCTACCACTTCCAAAAGTGCAAATTCATCAAGCATTACAAGCGGTCTGTTGGTATTTGCTACAAGTCTGTCTTCAGAGTCTGTGTATAAAAATACATCTACAAGTGTATTTTCAATCATATCATCTGTAACATACTGACCGGGAAGAAGGACATCATTTCCGTCTTCTGCCATAAGGTAGAGGCCTGGTGCTGTGTCTCTGTCGACACGCAGTGTATTCATTTTTCCCAGTTCCAGGTAAGGGCTTATTGTTTTGTTCATAAGGTTATTCCGTTGTATTAATATTGTCAACATTATAGCATTAACTTAGATGAAAATGTAAAATTCGCTTTGTATTTATCACGGCTGATTCATACAATGGACTAAAAATTGCTTAAACTCCAACATGAAAGAGTTTAACCTACGAGAAGAATTAAAAACACTAAAAGACAAACGCAGAGGGCAGGCACGCCAACATCCAATTGATGTTGTGCTAATGATAACAATAATGGCAACAATGAGTGGATATCAAGGATATAGAGCGATTGGAGACTTTGCCAAAAGATATAAAAAGCAAATTGTCAAATATTTGGAACTTGAAAAAGATAGAGTACCAGCTTATGCTACAGTAAGAAGAGTAGTTCAAGAAGTAGATCATAAAAAGTTTGGAGATATTTTTACTAAGTGGATGAAGCACTATATGAAAAAATCTAACTCTACCTGGATAGCCGTAGATGGTAAAGCGATTAAAGGTACAAAGCAAAAAGAGGAAGATAAAAAATTAGCACATCTTGTTTCATTTTTTGCAAGTGATTCTAAAGAGATACTTATAGCTCGTAAAACAGCAGATAAAAGCAATGAGATACCTTTGGTTCAACCCAAATTATGCAATAGACTTCTTGCATAACCCATTAATCCACCTGAAAACCTCTATCAAAATTGATTAAAGCGCAAATGAGATTAAACCTCAAACCAAATCGTTTTCTACGGTTACGATATTTATGAGCAACTATTTTAAAAGCCTTTATTTTTGCATTTATATGTTCTATGGGTATTCTCTTTGATGACTTCTTTTTGTTCTCAAGTTTGTCTTCTTTTGAAAGAGGATTTTTCTTAGTTTTTTTCTTTGGCATTTCACTGTTTTCATGAAAGTTTGTAATCCCTAGATACCCTGTGTCAACACAAACTTTTAGCATTTGAGGTAATGGAAGTCTTGATTGTTTATAGAGTTTGAAGTCATGAGTATTTGTCATGGCAACTGATGTACAAATGATTCTTAAATTTGAATCAATAACTACTTGACCTTTTACTGTATGTTGCTTCTTCTTCCCACTATAGCACTTTCTTTGCTTTTTTTTGGTCTCTCTATTGGGCACTCTGTAGCATCAATCAAAATATATTCTAAATCAATCCCATCATTTTTGTAAAGTGCTTTTTTACTTGGCAAGGAAAACTTTCCAGATTGGAGAAGCACACTCTCTATCTCTTTGATAGTTCTTGAAACTGTCGATTCACTTACTTCATAGTCAAATGCCATATGTGCCATTGATCGATACTCTCTATAGTATTCAAGCATTAGTAATATTTGGGTTGAAACACTCAACTTGTTTGGTTTGCCTCCTTTAGCTTTTTTCTTCGTATGATATGTTTCACACTCTAGAAGCATCGCTTTAAATGTATCAGGTTTTACACCTGTTAATCGTTTGAATAGTTCTGGTTTTAGCTCTTTTAATTTCTCATAATTCTTCATGCTTGAGCAATAGCAATTTTTGAACCAGTTTGGGGTTATGCAAGAAGTCTATTATGTATCCAATGATACCGATAATGCAGAGTCATTTTTAAAAAAAATACTCCAAGAATGGAGCGTTGAAACAATGCACTTTTATAAAGATACTGCACTTCAAGAAGATAGATGTAAAATCAATAAAGGTGCATTTAGTTTTTCAATTTTAAGGAGTATTGTAATCAATATTCTTCATCTTAATAAAGTTCAAAATATAGGAAGAAAAATTGTTGATACAACTCAAAATTTAGCTGAAGCTTTGATGCTTTTTTCGATGGTCAGATTAGATTATGGATTTATTAAGAGTTGATTAGTATTGGAATAGGCTAATAGGACTTGTTCGAGCAGATAGTGGTTTTTACTCAAATGATTTTTTAAAATGGTTTGAAAATAGAGAGCTTAACTATATTGTTGCTGTAAAGTTTTATCCAAATATTAAATTTGAAATCGGCAAGATTGAAAAATGGGTAGAAGTAGCAGATGGCATAGAAGTGTGTAATATGTACTTCAAGCCTGATAATGGTGAAGAGAGACGATATATTATTGTAAGAAAGAAGATTTTGAATTTCCCAAACTCAGGTGGTAAGCTTCTGTTTGATGAGCCTGCTTACCGCTATAGTGCTTATGTCACAAATCTAAAACTTCCTGTTGATCAAATATACAATGTCTATAATACCAGAGCAGATTGTGAAAACAGAATCAAAGAGCTCAAATATGATTTTGGAGCTGATAACTTTTGTCTTAAAGAGTTTTATGCAACAGAAGCTTCTTTTAGATTTATAATGATGGCATACAACATAATGGCACTTTTTAAACATCAAGTTTTAAACTCAAAAATGCAATTAAAAACTCTTAGAGCTTATTGCTTTGCAATAGGAAGTTGGATAACAAATCATGCTAATGAAGAAGTTCTAAATATTGCTTTACCACAAAAAAGAAGAGCCTGGATGGATGGTTTATTTGAAAATATTAAGCAGTTGCAATTGCCCTATAGATACCCCTGAATAATCTGGATAAAAACGGTATGAAATCAGTACTTATTTATAATATTTTATAATTTTAATGGGGTTCTATTGCATAATTCGGGATTATGCTTTTTTAATATGCTTGTATGCTCTTTGGAAGTGTATTGACTTCCCTGATCTGTGTTAAATATTTCTGGTGCCTTATAGAGTGCCAATGCTTCATTTAAAACACTCTTTACTAATGTCATATCCATAGTATTTGAGAGCTTCCAAGAGAGTATTTTTTTACTATGCCAATCAATGATTGCAGCAAGATATACAAAGCCTGTTTCAAGTTTTATATAGGTGATATCAGTACTCCAAACTTGATTGACCTGTTCAATTACAACTCGTCCTGCGTAATCTCTGAAATCTTTTAAAAGATATGGATATTTATAATGCTCTTTATTGGCTGTAGTCATCTTAGGCTTCGTATATAGGGCTTCTATGCCCATATACTTCATTGCTTTTTTGACAAACTTCTTTCCTACATTGTAACCATCTTTTTGGAGTTGTTTGGTCATTCTTCTGTATCCATAGGATGGAAAATCTGAGTAGATATTATTAATAGCATCAAGCACACTAATATCTTGTGCTGTGCTAAATGGTTTTACAGGTGTATAGTAAAGTGTTGACTTGCTAACCTGTAGTAATTGACACTGTTTGTTAAGGGAGATATTAAGCTTGGAATCAATCATAGATTTTCTCTCTTTAGAGGATGCCAAGCTGTGTAGCTTTTCCACTGCAAAATCTCTCTCGAGTGTTAATTCACCTACTTTTTTTGCCATATTGTCTTTATCTTTTTTGAGTACCTCAATTTGATCTTTGTACTCTTTGACAACAGTGCTTTTATCAAAGGCAAGAGACATATTCTCCAAAAACTGCTTCTTCCACTGTTTGAGGCTTGATGGTAAAACCTCATATGCACTTGCTATCTCATTAATGGTTTTTTCACCCTCTAAAACTTCAAGAACCAACTTTGCCTTAAAATCTGCACTGTAACTTTTTCTCTTTTTACTCATTTCTTATCCCTATATTTTCTATTTCAATTGTAACATTTTGAAATTAAATTTGAAAATTTACTGGTTCGATTTTTGGGGTTCATTATAATTTATTACCGCTTCAAAATTTAAAAAATTCATCTCAAATCTATTAGATTCAATGGAGCATAACTATCAACAACAATTAAGAAATCTTTGTTGTAGTTTGATTTAGGATAGCTATATCAAAGAGTTGAAGTACTGGTTCATTCTTGCAAAATCGGCATCATAGGGATTCATCGCATCCATACTCGCAAACGCAGATCCGGCCAGCAAAGATGAAAGTAACAGGCTACTTACTAGTTTTTTCATGTGCAACTCCTTGTGTCAGCACCCTTTACTGGATGCTGATGTTTTTTGTCTTTTTGGATTCGAGTTTTTCAAGAGTCAGGTACAATCTTCCGTCTTTAAATTTTGCCTGAATTTTATCTCTGTCTATATTGTCAGGCAGGATAAAACTTCTTGAAATCACGCCAAAATTTGATTCACAAAGATAGTAATCATCCTCTTTGACCTCATTTTTAAATTTTCTAACCGCTGTAACAGTCAGATAATCATCTTCGACTTTTAATTCTATATCTTCTTTTTTAACACCCGGTAAATCAACCTCTATAGTAAAGGTATCATTGCGATGTTTTGCAAGGTTGGCCAGAGGAAGGTGTGATGCTACATTGTGAAATGTATCTTTGACAACTTCCAAACCTTTTTCAACTTTCTCTTCCGCTTTTTCCACTAACTCTTTTGATGTTTGTACTATATCCATGATAATCCTCCTTACTCGATTTCAATTTTTTTCGTTGTATCTTTTTCAACTTTCAGTTTTGGTATAGTGATTTCAACCACGCCGTTTTCACCTGTTGCGCGGATATTTTCACTGTCTACTTTTTCAGGAAGGGTAAAACTTCTTGAAAAAGTTCCATAGGCACTCTCAATTCTGTAGTAGTCCTCTTTTTCTTCTTCTTTTTTGACTTCTCTTTTACCTTTGATGGTTAAGATGTTTTTGTCTACACTGATCTCCACATCTTCTTTTTTTATACCAGGAAGATCAAGCTCAATGTAGTAGGCATCATCTCCCTCTCTGGTATTGACAGCGGGAATAAAGTCAAAAACCTCTCTTGGCTCTTCGCTGTTTTGTGTTTCAAGTACATTAAAAAATTCATTTATTAAATCAAATCTTCTTGTATTGTTTATCGGATTTCTATGTCTTGTTACTAACATGGTTCACTCCTTCAGTTTTTATTGAAGAAATGATAGTCTGTTTTGAAAAAGTATTTTGCTACTTAAGTAGCATTTGGGAGGTTTTGTCTAAAAGTTTTTGAAGATTTTTTACTTTTATGTTGCGTCTGCTTGTTTCTATAATGTCATCGGCTTTGAGCTGTTTGATGCTTCTCTCTATAACATGACGGACTGTTCCAAGCAGTTTGGCTATTTCGCTGTTGGAGAGATTTTGCAGGAGTTGATAGCGAAATCTGTGATTGGGATTTAAATTTTGCACCAAAAGGTTTAAAAAACGCTCTTTTGTGTCATACAGGGCAAGTTCGGTAGCAAGCTCCTCGGTGTATCGCATATGTGCAGCCAGATAGGGAAAGAACTTTTTGTTAAAAGTCGCATCATTTTCAAGCCAGTAACGGACTTTTTCAATAGGCAGACGTAAAATACTGGCATCTTCTATAACCTCATAGATAACCTCATGCGGTTTTCCGTCAAGCAGGGAAATAACATCAAACATATCTCCGCGCTTGTAGATGAAGAGTGTCTGCTCTTTGTTTGTCTGAAAGTTTATCTGATATGTTTTGACCCTGCCATCGACCACAATATAAAAATATTTTAACAGATCATCCGGATAAAAAGGGGAGGATCCTTTTTCATATTCAAAAGGTTTGGCATATCGGAAAAACTCTTCTTCAAAAGTTTTGTTTGTATTGTCCAAAAGTTCTAATTGTGTTGAATTGTTTTGCATGAAGAAATTGTATCATATTTTCATGACTGGTGTTGTAAAAAGTGTAACACATCAGTTGTGTTGCCCTCGAAAATAACAGGAAGAGGACTTTTTTTGATTTGGTAATCATACATAGGATCATAATATTTTTCTAAGAGCAGGGCAATCCACTCCATATACAACTCTTTTGCATCTTTGTCTCTCTCTTTGGATGCAGCTTCATCAAAAAGATGGGTGAGCTGTCTGTAGAGTTGGTTTCCGAGACGTTTTTGAATTCTTTTGAGCCTTGATTGGACATCTTGTGCCCACTTGCTGAGCCCTTCCTCACCGTAACGGGTTTTATACTCTTTGCGTGCGGCAAGAACATACTCCTCATAGGTTATCTGTGCACGAACATCAAGCGGTGTTTGGAGCAATACAAGCTGACCCTGCATAAAGTTGTCATATACGGGTTTGGGAATAAATGTTCTGCCGATATTGTGACTTTCATGTTCCAAAATCAGTTTGTTAAAATTTTTATGATGAAACTGTATAAGCCTGTAGGCAAGATTGTTCTCAAAATCAATCTGTGAAGGCTGTGCATTGACAAAGCTGCCAAATGAAGAACCCCGATGATGTGCAATGCCTTCAAGGTCGATGGCATTTTGCAATGTGTTGAGAAGAATGGTTTTACCCGAACCTGTTCTTCCGCCCAAAATCAGTGTGGGGGTTGCCGCACTTATGAGTTGGCTCTGTTGCATAAGAAAATTGCGAAAAGCTTTGTACCCGCCTTTGAGCCTCGGTATCTCTGTGTCGGCTTCTTTGAGCCACTCCTGTGCAATTCCTGAACGTTGACCTCCGCGAAAACAGTAAAGTTTGGCATGGGGATTTGCTGCTAAATACTCCTGCCACATGGCAACTCTTTTCTCTTTTCCTTCTTCTTTTATAAGAGATTCTGCCAGTTTGACAGCTGCATCATTCCCTGCTTCTTTGTAGCGTATTCCTATGAGTCTGCGCTCTTCATCACTCAAAATCGGCAGATTTGTTGCATTGATAAATTTTCCTTTTTCAAATTCAACAGGCGCTCGCACATCAAGCAGCGGTGTTTCATTGAGGACAATAGAGAGAAAATCATCACTGAGAGGAAGAGCCAACTATATGACCTCGACCAAATATTTTGAAGACGGAAGAGTTTTTCCTATCGGGCTTAAATCCAGTCCTGCATCTTTTGTAATGGTTAAAAAGTCGTCAACTGCATCTTTGCGGACAGCACAAAGCAGCCCGCCGGAAGTTTGTGCATCACACAGGATGTCCTGTTGCTGAGGTGTCATCGGTGAAATTTTCTCTCCGTAGCTCTCAAAATTTCGGCGGGTACCTCCGGGAACACAGCCCATATCCAGATATTTTTTGACATTTTTGAGTGTAGGCACCTTCTCAAACTCTACAACGGCACTGATACCGCTTCCCTCGCATATTTCACTTAAATGTCCAAGCAGTCCAAAGCCGGTGACATCTGTGAGGGCTGTAACACCTGCAAGCTTCGAAATTTCGGCTCCGACTGTATTGAGTGTACACATTGTTTCTATGGCAATCTCAATGTCTCCTTCTGAGATTTTCCCTTGTTTTTGTGCTGTTGTGAGTATGCCGATACCCAGCGGTTTGGTTAAAAAGAGTTCACACTCTGCTTCTGCGGTGTTGTTTCTTTTGATATGTTCATTGTTTGCCAGACCTGTGACTGCAAGTCCGAAAATCGGTTCAGGAGAGTCAATACTGTGACCGCCTGCGAGAGGAATACCCGCTTCTTCACAAACAAAGCGTCCCCCCTCAATGACTTCTCGTGCCACATTCGCGTCAAGTTTGTTAATCGGCCAGCCGAAGATGGAAATCGCCATAAGTGGTCTGCCGCCCATCGCATAAATATCACTGAGGGCATTGGTGGCGGCTATGCGTCCGAAGGTAAAGGGATCATCAACGATAGGCATAAAAAAATCAGTCGTGCTTAAAACAGAAGTGCCGTTGCCCAAATCAAATGCTGCCGCATCATCTTTGGAAGCATTTCCTACAAGAAGCTGTGGATAGGTAATTGTTTCGCGTGAACTTTTTAAAATAGTGTCGAGCAGTTTTGGAGAAATTTTACAGCCACAGCCTGCACCGTGACTGTACTGTGTCAGTTTTATGTCTTTCATAATGTATAATATCCTCAATAAATTTTCATATACTAGTCCTCTTTGGCTAAAAGAGAGATTAACAGGAGCAAAGATGCAGCAAAATCTTATAGAAATACCAAATTATAAAACCGTAAATCTCAAACATATCGTTTTGGATTACAACGGTA
>Ga0256840_1002142_pt1 | contig 17642 bp, 10 predicted proteins | sample 355202metaG_FD_185969 | JGI IMG/M metagenome (GOLD analysis project Ga0256840, IMG submission 185969) | Hydrothermal vent microbial communities from Mid Atlantic Ridge, Atlantic Ocean - 355-202 | ecosystem: Environmental > Aquatic > Marine > Hydrothermal vents | place: Atlantic Ocean: Mid... | reverse complement strand
TGACCGCAGGTAAGCGAGCGCAGCGAGACTCCGATAGCCTACCTATGCGGGCAGGCACGACCGTGCAAAGAGGTAAGCGGAGCGCAGCGTAGACTCCGTGCGGTCGCTGTGAGCGCTTACCACGATTGTCGAGGCATACGGGGATCAGAGGCGAATCCGTTTGTCGTCCGGCAACTCCGGGTTGGGCTGGTAGAGGATGATGGTCTTGCCGATGAGCTGCACCAGGGCGGAGCCGGTCCGTTCGGCGATCTGCCGGGCGGCCTCTTTCTTGTGCAGGGGACAGTTCTGGCCCAGTTTCACCTTGATCAGCTCCCGGGCCAGCAGGGCCTGGTCCGCCGAGCGGATCAGGCTTTCGGAGAGCCCTTCGCGGCCGACGTGCACCACCGGGTCCAGGTGGTGGGCCAGGCGGCGCAGGGCCTTTTTCTGTTTGCCGTTCAGGGCCGGAGGTGTTGTCATTTCGTGGTGTGAGGTCATGACTGAAGGTATCAGCTGAAGAGGTTGGTGAAGATGCGATAACCGCCCACCCAGGTGCCGATGGCCGAGCCGACGCCGGTGAGGATGAAGACCAGGAAGACCCGCAGCAGTTTGTTCTGCCACCAGCCGCGCACGGTGGCGATGTCATGTCCCACGGCCTCGAATTCGCGCACCACCGGCGGTCGGGTCATCACCTGGACAAAGGCACAGACGTAACCGGCGCCGATGACCGGCGTCAGGCTGGTGATGGGTGCGGCGGCAAAGGCGGAGAGGATGGTGGCCGGGTGGGCCCAGGCGAAGAGGGCGCCGATGGCCGACGGGATACCGTTGGCAAGGACCCAGTAGAGGGCGTTGGAGCCTGCCTCACCGGCCCCGTGGCGGAAGCCGATGGCGATGACCGAGAGGATGATGGCGGCGGGAATGGACCAGCCCAGGACCTTCCAGGCCCTGGAGATCGGTGGTATGGTGTCGATTTCTGCCAGCTCGTCCGCATGGTCCTCGCCGATCACCCGCATGATGCCCTGCATGTGGCCGGCGCCGACCACGGCCACCAGGTGCCTTCCCGGCGCCGACTTGATCTTTTCCGCCATATAGATGTCACGTTCGTCGATGAGCACCCTCTTGGTATCGGGCAGCGATTCTCCCATCTCCTCCATCAGTTCGGAGAGCACGTCTTTTTTGCGCAGCTCGGCCAGTTTTTCCTCGTCCAGTTCCGTGGTGTCGAACAGGGAGGCGAACAGGGTGGCCAGCAGGTAGCCCTTCTTGAACCAGGAGGTGGCGTGCCAGGCCCTGCGCAGGGTGACCCGCACGTCCCGGTCGCAGAGTTCGACCCGGATACCGTGTTCTTCTGCCGTGCGGGCCGCTGCCAGCAGCTCGGTGCCCGGCATGGTGCCGAGCTGGCCGCCCAGTTTTTTCTGGTACGAGGCCAGGACCAGGTTGACCAGGAGGGTGGAGAGCTGCTTGTTGCGGATCACCTGTTTCAGGTCCAGGTTTTCCCACCGCCGGCGCCTGGAAAGGGCGGCATACCGCTTCTCGTCCAGCTCGATGCAGACCGTGTCCGGTCGTTCCTCTTCGATGATCCGTTCGACCAGGTCGGCGGACTGCCGTGAGATGTGGGCCGTGCCCACCAGAAGAATGATCTTGTCGTCATGGCGGATGACGGCAACGTCATCACCATGGTGGTGGCGCGGAAAGACTTCGTCTGTCATGAATCGATCGGTTCTATGGTGATGACGGTGGGCTGTTGTGCTCTCCCGCCGCCGGAGGTTCGGGTTCTGCGTTGCCGGGCCGCCTGCAGCATGTCCCATTCCACGGGAATGATGATGATGGTCAGGAAGGTGGCCGTGCAGAGCCCGGTGACAAAGGTCGTTGCCATGGTGCCCCAGACCAGGGAATACTCGGGGATGCCGATGGCCATGGGCAGCAGGCCCAGGGTGGTGGTCAGGGTGGTCAGGATGATGGGCCGCAGGCGGATATTGGTGCCGGCGACCACGGCCTCGCGCCTTCCCAGGCCCCGGGCAAAGGACTTGTTGATAAACTCGATGAGCACCAGGGAGTCATTGACCACGACCCCGGTCACTCCAACAATAGCCATGAACGAGTTAATAGTAAAGAGGGAACGGGAAAGAAAGGTGCCGTAGATCACCCCGGTCAGGGCGAAGATCACTGCCGAGATAATGATCAGGGGCTGGACATACGAGCTGAACTGGGTGGCCAGGATGAGGTAGATCAGCAGGAGGGCGATGAGAAAGGCATAGGTGAGCGAGGTATAGGAACGCCGGGTCGATTCGTATTCGCCGGCAAAGTTGAGGGCCACGCCGGGATAGTCTTCCTGGATGCGGGCAAAGTATCTTTTCACCCGGTTGACCACCATCTGGGACGAGACGCCGCTGCCCTCGCGGAGGTTGGCCTTGAGGGTCACGGCGCGCTGGCCCTGGAAACGGTGGAGAGAGCCCGGCTCCACGGTGAATTCCGGCCGGCAGACATCCTGCAGCCGCACCGGCCCCTCGGCATGTTCGATGACCGGTGTGGTCAGGGCCCGGGCAAAGGCGAAGGTTCCCGGGCTCTGTATCCGCACCTTGAGGTCGATCTCCTCGTCCTGCAGCCGGTACTTGCCCACCACCTGGCCGTTGAGTACCGAACCGGCGACCAGTGCCACCTGGCGCGGGCTGAGACCGTATTCGGCAACCCGTTGCCGCAGGATGCGGAAACGGAGGACCCGTCCGGGCTGACCCTGGTCATCCTGCAGGTCGATCAGGGCCGGCCCCAGGGCTGGATCGTTGCGCAGAAAATCCTTGAGACGCGCGGCAAGTCCCTGGACCAGGTCCAGCCGTTTCCCCAGGACCCGAATGTTGAGATCCTTGCCCGCGGGCGGCCCGTCCTTTTCCGGCCGGATGCGCAGCGAGAATCCCGAGTCCGCGAAGTGGGTCAGCCTGCGGCGCATGGTCTCCAGATGGTGGAGGATGTCGTTTTCCGGCGCATCCTCGAACCTGCGTTCCCTGATCGCCGGCAGGGTCACCACCACATGCCCCCTGTTGCTGCCCCACACCGGCATGTAGTCCTCGTTGAGGTAGAATCCGGCCACGCCCTGGGCCGAGGTCGCCATACCCGGGCCATCGGCCATGACCTCGGCGGCGATCTTCCGTACCAGGGCATGGGTCCGTTCGATGGGGGTGCCCACGGGTCCGTCCAGTTCCACGTAGTAGATGGAGTAGTCGTCCGGGAAGAAGGTGACCCGGATCAGGTTCTTCCTGCCGGTGAGCGAGAGCGCCGCGATCACCAGGGCGACAACAAAGGCCAGGCCGAGGATGGTCAGGGTGGGCAGCCGGTGGCGGAGGACGAGTTGCAGCAGCCGGTTGAAGAAGCGGCGGTTGAAGGCCATGAACCAGGTGTCCTCGATCACGAAACTGTGGCTGCCGACGCTGATCCGGTAGTGGCAGCCGCGCTGCATGGCCTGCTGCCGGGCCGGCCCGAAGTCCAGGTAGTGGATGGGCAGGATGAGAAGGCACTCGAAGAGCGATGCGGCCAGGGCATAGGAGACGGCCTTGGGGATGATGGCAAAGAATTCGCCGATGGAGCCGGTCATTATCAGCATGGGCAGGAAGGCGGCGATGGTGGTGAGGGTGGCCGAGATCACCGGCAGCATCACCTCGGCTGCGCCCTCGATGACCGCGCTCCTGCGGTCGCGGCCGGCCTGGATGTGGCGGTAGATGTTCTCCACCACCACGATGGCGTCGTCAACGATGATGCCGGAGACCAGGACAAAGGAGAAGAGCGACAGCTCGTTGATGGAGTTGCCGGTCATGTACATGATGGCCATGGTGACCAGGAAGGCGAAAGGGATGCCCACCGTGGTCAGGGCGGCATTGCGAAATCCCATCACCGCCCAGATCAGGATCGAGACCAGGATGACTCCCAGCAGCAGGTTGAAGCCCAGTACCCGCATGGAATCGCGGATCTTGACCGTGGAATCCTGGGTCAGCACCAGCTCGACGTTTTCGTCCCGGTAGCGGTCCCGGTTGGCGGCCACGATCCTGCGGGCCGCGTCGGCAATGGCGATGGCGTTGCCCTGGCGGGTCTTGATGAGCTGCAGGCTCACGCAGTCGCGGCCGTTGACCGATGACATGACAATGGGCTGTCGATGGGAGAGATAGCTGTCCGCGGCGATGTCACCGATGCGGACAAAGGAGCCGTCGCTGTCAGTACGGACAATGGTCGCCATGACCTGCTGCCGGCTGCGGAACCGTTCATCCACCCGCAGCATGAACTCGCCGCCGCCGGTGGTGTAGTCCCCGGCCGGAACGATGACGTTGGCCTCCTGCAGGGCCCTGGTCGCCTGGGCAAAGGTGATGCCCAGCTTCGCCATCCGGTCCGGATCGAGGACCACGTGGAACTCGCGCACGTATTCGCCGACCAGCTTGACCTCCTTGAGGCCGGGGATCTGCTCCAGGCGGGTCTTGAGATCCTCGGCGATGAGCGTCAGGGCGCGGTTGGAGCGGTCGCCCACCACGTTGACGGTGATGGCCGGAAACCAGTCGTTGACATCGAGTTCGTTGAACCTGGGCGGATCGATGGCAGGCGGCAGGTCGCGCAGGATCCCCTGGACCCGGAAGCGGAGCTCGTCATACCCCAGCTGGTAATCGGTGTCGTCGATGAACTTGACCAGGATCGAGGAACGTTCCCGGTAGGAGTTGGAGAGGATATACTCGACGTTGTCCAGGTCCTCCAGCGCCTCATCGATCCTGCTGGTGATCAGGGCCTCCACGTCCCCGGGCGAGGCACCGGGATAGAAGGTATCGATCAGGACCTTGCCGAAGTGGATGTTGGGATAGCGCTCCACCGGCGAGCGTACCAGGGCCCAGGCGCCGATGACCATGAGGATGACAAAGACCAGGTTCAGCAGAACACGCTGGCCGAGGGTGAAACGGATAAGGGGAGTCACCGTACCTTACCTGGGATGGCCGGGAGTGGGCAGGAGGAAGATATCACCGGCACTGATGTCGGGCGAGATGATACGCAGCCACCTGCCCTGGTCACCGGCGGGCGGCGGCGCCGGCCCCAGAACAATAATCCGGACCTGGGAACCGTCAGGCCTGGTGAGCCAGTTCTCCTCGTAACGCTCCCTGACGGCTGCCGCCGGAACCCGGAGGGCGTGCATGGGGTCCTCCATGGTCAGGCGGACCACGACCCGCAGGCCGCCCTGTTGCCGGGGCAGCCGGGCAAGGGTCTCCCGGTCGACGAGGAGGTCCAGCCGCACCTTGCGGGTGGCCGGGTCGAACCCGGGCGAGATACGGTAGAGGGTGGCCGTACCCGGGAGCCCCTGGTCCGGGAACTCCAGGCGGATGGGCTTTTCCTCCTGCAGTCGGGCCAGTTCCGGTGCCGTGACGGCGAGCGGCACGATGAGGTCGTCATAGTCGCCGCACCTGGCAAGGGGGGTGCCGGCGGTGACCCACTGGCCGGGCTCCAGGTTTCTGCGCATGATCAGCCAGCCGGCCGGTGCCGGCACCGCGTGCCGGGCCAGGGTCTCCTCGAGCCTGCGCCGTCGGGAGTCGAGCTGCTCCAGCTTGAGGCGTGTCTGGTCACGTTTGAGTTCAAGCTGGTCGAGGCGGGCCTGGGACGAGGCCCGGTCGGTGAGCAGTGTGCGGGCCCGTTCCACCTCGCGCTCTTCGTAGCGGAGCTGGCGGCGGGCCTGCCTGCGGGCGATGGCATTGGCCTCCAGTTCGAGGCGGATGAAGGTGGGATCGATCCGGGCAAAGACTCCGTCCGCCGGCACCGGCTGGCCCACATCGGCCCGGACCTCCAGACAGCGGCCGGAAACCTCGCTGACAATCTCCATGCTGGCGCGGGCGCGGGTGAATCCGGTCAGCCGGATGAGGCTCTCGGACGGCAGTGCCGTGCAGGTGGAGTCGGCGTGAAGCGGCAGGGGCAGGAACAGCAGGGCGATGACAACGGCAAACAACCTATATGTCATGGCAGGGGAGGGATCATTGCGCAGCTTCGATAGTGTTGTTTCTTTATGGCTGCGGCCGGATCAGGGGCCAGGGACCGGGAATCGTCATCGTGTGGTAAGCGCTCACACGAACCGCATCTTTGCACGGTCGTGCCTGCCCGCATAGGTAGGCTATAGCGGCCAGGCACGACCGCACAAATCTGCGGCCCCTGAGAGCGCTTACACCATTGTGGTCGGACAAACCGATGGTTAGCCATCCCGTAAGGGGTTACATCGTGTGCCACGGTTCACCGGTTGCGGTGATACAGGCGACCTGCGGGACATGCCGGCCTATCCCTTCTTTATCACCAGTTTTTTCCCGGGGTGGATCATGTTGTTCCGCAGGTTGTTCCAGCGGCGGATATCCCGGGCCGAAACCCGGAATTTTCTGGCAATGGTCCAGAGCGAATCACCGGTACGTACCCGATACCAGGTCACCCGGGTCCGGCTGCCGGTTTGTCCGGCGGGCCGGTACTTTTTCGTTGCATTGAGCACCGGCAGAGCGGGATCATCAGCCCGGGCCGTCTGCAGAGAGCCGCCGCGGGCGCCGCCATCGTCCAGGTAGAGCGCAAGCTGTTCCCCGGCCCGTATCCGCCGGACATCGGCGATATTGTTCCACTGCATGATGATGTGGACAGGCACGTTGTACTGTTTCGAGATCCGGGACAGGGTCTCGCCCCTCCTGATCCGGTGCAGGATCAGCCTGCCGTCCCGGCCGGCCCGGGCGAAACGCGTGTCCGGGGTCTCCCCCTCCCTGAGCAGGATGTACTTGGTGGTCCTGTACGGGATCCGCAGCCGCTGTCCCTTACGCAGCCTGGAGCTGTGCAGGTTGTTGGCCTTGAGCAGGGTGGTCTTGTTGAGACCGTAGAGCCTGCAGATGCGGGTCAGGGTCTCGTTTCTGCGGACAGTGTGGGTCTTGTAGCCGGTGGTGATCACCGGGTGGAGGCGGGACATGTTCTTTGCCACCAGTTGCGCACTGCCATGGGGGATCTTCAACTGGTAGCCGTCCATGCGCGGCGGGGTCAGGTTTTTGCGCAACTCGTTGTTGAGGTGGCGTATCTCCTTCACCGAGGTGCCGGCGGCCACGGCCACGGCCGCGAGATCGGTGCGCGGCGGCACCTTGACCAGTTCGTAGCGGACCGGCTCCTGGTAATCGACATCGGTGAACCCGTACTTTTCCGGGTTGCGGGCGATCATGATGGCGGCGATCAGTTTGGGCACGTAGCGTTTGGTCTCCAGGCGCAGGTAGCGGTGCCGGGCCAGTTGCCAGAAGTCCCTGGTGCGGTAGCGCTTGATGGCCCGGCGGATTTTGCCCTCACCGGCATTGTAGGCGGCAACCGCCAGGTACCAGTCGTTGAATTCGTTGTAGAGACTGGAGAGATAGGCCACCGCGGCCCTGGTGGCCTTTTCCGGCTCCCGCCGCTCATCGACCCAGGAGTCGATGCGCAGGCCATAGTTGCGGCCCGTGCCCCGGATGAACTGCCAGAGCCCGGCGGCGTGCGCCCGGGAATAGGCCGAGGGGTTGAACCCGGATTCGATCATGGCCAGGTAGGCCAGGTCGGCGGGCAGGCCCGCCTGTTGCAGCTCACGGCGGATGAGCGGCAGGTAGCGGGTGGAGCGGGCCAGCCAGCGTCTGAAGTACTTGCGCTGCCGACCCTGGAACAGGTTGAGATAGAACTCCACCTGCCTGTTGACCACCACCGGAAAATCGTAGGTGACCTCCGGTGCCCGGGATTCCTGTACCTTGCTGCCATCCTCCCAGTCGCCGAGCTGGTTGAGGGCGGCCAGCTCGTCCTCCAGTACCTCTTCCGGCTCCACGGTCACATACTGGCTATCCTCGTCGGTGGCACTGTCGATGTCGGCCTCCATGACGCCCGGAGCAGTGGCAATGGTGTTCCGGCCCAGGGGGGAACAACCGGTTGCGGCAAAGAGGAGCAGACAGAGCAGACAGAGAATCGTCCGGCCTGAGGGACCCGCCAGGGTGACAGGCTGGAGACGGGTGGGAGATGGTTCGAGTGGGCTCATGGACGGTATTTTTTCTCAGAAAATCAGGGGTCAGGTACCAGGTTCCAGGTGCCAGGTTCCAGGTTTCAGGGGCCAGGTGCCGGGGGGCTTCGTGCCGGCTTTGGCGGAAAGATGAGGGTTGGCTTCCCGGCGGTGCAGGCGATGTGCTCCGCCTCACCCCCGTTGCATCGCTCTGCGGTGCAACGGATATGCCCTCTGCCTGATTTTCATCGGTTGTCGTGCCCGCACCTGCGGGCATGAAGGTTTGTCCGGAAATCGTTGCGAGCGATAACTTTTTCGTAATTTGCCTGTATTTTCAGGTCGCTACGGAGATTTACCCATGCAACTTGTTATTATCACAAGGTTTCTAACATTAAAGTCCGCCTTTGTACAATAAAAAATGCAACTTTCCGGAAAGTTTTGTCATCGGGACGTGGTATCGGGCTCTTGTGGAAATGCCGCGGATGGAGGGCACCGCAGACGGATCGGGGGAGATACCGCACGGATCAGCGCCGGCAGTGCCGGAAACAAAGAACATACGCAGGCTGATGGGGGCGGAATAGGGAAAAATCTCCGGGTGTCGGGAAAAGCCTCCTGCTGCAGGGAGTGAAAAAGGCTTGCAGTTCCCCTGAAATTATTTATAAACCATCATGCCTGCCTGTGAGTAGAGCAAACGATGAACATCAGACAGAGGGCGTAGTGCACCGCAGAGCGGTGCAATGAGGGAGGGTAAGGCGCGGCAGGGCGCTTTGCATCCGTGCGGCTCGCCTGCATCGCCGGGAGCCTATTCTTCTTCACCTTTCTGCCAAAGGCGGCACGAAGACCCCCGGCCCCCGGTCCCCGGCCCCCGGAACCTGACACCTGGAACCTGGAACCTGGAACCTGACACCTGTCCCCTGTCCCCTGTCACCCCGGCCGTATCCATGCTTCGCTTTCTGAAATACCTCGTCATCACCTCTGCCTTTCTTGCCATCCTCGCCCTTGCCGGCGGTGGTACGGCCCTCTATTACATGGTGGTGGTCAACCCCGGTCCCGAGATCGAGCAAACCAATATCGAGAAGATTCTCGGCCGCGAGAGCCCGGTATTCTACCGGGACGGTCAGGAGAAGATAGGTGTCCTCTTTCAGGGGGTGCATCGTCAGTACCTGACCTATGACCAGATTCCCCGTGACTTCATCAACGCCATAGTCGCGGCCGAGGATGACCAGTTCTTTCACCACCATGGTATCGATTTCCCCGGTATTGTCAGGGCCATGATCGCCAACATCAGGGCGGGCCGGGTGGTGCAGGGCGGCTCCACCATCACCCAGCAGACGGCAAAGAATCTCTTCAAGCGCGAATCCCGCAGCTACCGGGCCAAGCTCAAGGAGCTGCTCTATGCCCTGCGTTTGGAATACCGCTACCCCAAGGAAAAGATCCTCGAGTTCTACAGCAACCAGTTCTTTGTTTCCGGTAACGGTCACGGCCTCGGGGTCGCGGCCAGGTACTATTTTGACAAGGATCCCGAAAACCTGACCCTGGTGGAGTGCGCCTTCATCGCCGGCAGCGTCAAGCGGCCCAATTATTACAACCCGTTCACCAAGAGGAACAGGAACCGGCCCGAGGTGGTGCGCAAGCGCGCCAGGGAACGGGTCACCTACGTGCTGGGCAAGATGCTCAAGAACGGCATGATCAGCCGGTCGCGGTACCAGGAGGCCATGACAACGGATCTGGACTTCAGGCAGGGGCGGATGGCCTTTGCCCTCAACACGGTCATGGATCTGGTCAAGGATGATCTCGCCAGCCCTGCCATCGCTGATGCCCTGGAGGAGCACGGTATCTCCAATGTCTCCACCTCGGGGGTGCGGATCATCACCTCCGTGGACCATGATCTGCAGCAGAGTGCCCTCTATGCCCTGCGCCGGGATCTCTCCCGCCTCGATGTCCGCCTGCGCGGTTATGAACGTGACCAGGTGCAGAAGGAATACGCGGCCCTCACCTACTCCGGGGATTCGGAGCTGGCACGGCGCAGTTTTCTCTTCGGCACCATTGCCGGCATTGAGGCTGATGCCAGGCAAGGGCCGCGGATCCGCGTGAACCTGGGAGACAAGAGGCCGGTCGGGATCATCGACCGCCAGGGGTTGGAGCGGCTGGTCACGGCCCTGGCCAGGTACCGTGACCAGCGGTGGACCAGGGCAAGCGAAAAGGATGTCAGCTATCTCCTGCAGCAGCTCGCCGAGGGCGACCGGGTCTATGTCAGTGTCCGGGAACTCGATGCGGACGGGACCCCGAGCCTGGACCTGGAACGGTTTCCCAGGGTCCAGGGCGCGGCCCTGGTGGTCAGGCAGGGCGCGATTCTCGCCATGGCCGGCGGCATGGAGAACCGCTACTTCAACCGGGCCATCGATGCCAGGCGGCTCATGGGCTCCACCTTCAAGCCCTTTCTGTTTGCCGCCGCCCTCCAGCTCGGCTGGAACACCACCGACCCCCTGGACAACCGGCGCAATGTCTTTGTCTTCATGGACCGGCCCTACTTCCCCCGTCCCGACCATCACAGCCCCTTTGCCTCTGTCTCCATGAGCTGGGCCGGGGTGACCTCGGAGAACGTGGCCGCGGTCTGGCTGCTCTATCATCTGGCCGATCAGCTCACGCCGCCCAGGCTTCGTGAGGTGGCCGCCCGGCTCGATATGGCACCGAGGACCACGGAGGATGGTGAAGAGAGCTACAGCCACTTCAAGGGCCGTATTCGCGACCGGTTCGGCATTGTCGTCAACCGGGACACCCTGCGCCAGGCCGCCTATGACCGGGCCGTGCAGCTCCTGGAGGCGGATTTCCTGTTCGAGGACCGGGCCGGGGAGTACCGGGAGCTGCGGGATCTGCCCTTTGGCCTGCATTTTGACCGTTTCATCGACGAGATCTCGGAACAACTGGAGCAAAAGGACCTCAAGAAGCGTGAGCGGCAGGAGCTTCTTTTCCGGCGTCGTCTCCTGCGGGCCAATTTCCTGGCCCTGGAGCCGGTGCAGAGGGCCTTTTTCAGGATGCCGCTCTATTTCGACCAGTTGCGGCGTCATGAAGAGGACCTGTTTTCCTTTTTCAGGTCCTGGCATCCGCCGGACCGGCCACCGGGCGCCTTTTTTCGCGACGGCCAGGGGCGGGTCGTCTTCACCCTGGCCCGCCAGCCCGAGGATGACTGGTATCCCCTGGATGACAGGCGGCTGCTCGACCGGTTGCTGCAGATGGATCGCGATGAGCGGCAGCAATTCTGGGGCCGGGTGCGTCTTGACGGGCTGCTCAGCGTGGATGCCTATGGTCAGGTCAATGCCCAGATGGCCCGCGAACTGGCCAGCCTGGCCGGGAAAAAGCCCTACAGCATGGAGGTGCTGGCCGAGGTACGCGATTACCGGGTCATGGTCGGCCTGCAGTACCTGGTGCGTCTGGCCAGGGAGACCGGGATCGGCAGTCGGCTTGAGCCTGTCCTCTCCTTTCCCCTGGGGTCCAACGTCGTCACCCTGGCCGAGGCGGTCCGCATGTACGAGACCCTGGTGACCGGTGTCCGCACGGATTCACGTGCCCGCGCCGACGACGGGGATGCCGCCGGCGGGAGCAGCGGCCGGCATGGCCTGGACATCATCGACCGCATCGAGGCCCCGGGCGGCCGGGTGGTCTATTCCCGGCAGGTGGCCGCCACCCGGGTCTTTGACCCCGGGACCTCGGCAGCCATCGCCAATGTCCTGCAAAACGTGGTCGAGTACGGCACCGGCCGCCTCGCGACCAGCAGGGTACGGCTGCACAGTGACGATCCGCAACGGGAGAAGGCCCTTGCCGGGCTCGACATCGCCCCGCCCCTGCTGGGCAAGACCGGCACCGCCAACCGGTTCCGCAATGCCGCCTTCCTCGGTTTTGTGCCCGTGCTGTCCGGGGATGACAGCTCGACCATGACCCTTGACGGGGGGTACACCGTGGGGACCTACGTGGGCTATGACAACAATGTGCCCATGGTCCGCGGGACCACCCATATCACCGGTGCCACCGGGGCCCTGCCCGCCTGGTGCGATATTGCCGGCACTCTGCTGCAACGGGACCATGCCGGCGACCGGGTCGATCCGGTGGACCTGGCATTCAACGGCCTGCGGCTCCGCTATCCCGATACCGGGGAGCTGTTCGTGGCCGTGGATCCTGACCAGGGCGGCCTGGTCCTGGCTGGACGCGGTGCCCGGCAGACCACGGTTCCGCCGTCGTCGCCCGTGGTCCTGACCTATGGCCGGGTGGTGGAAAACGGTGTCTTTGAGCCGGCCCGTTTTTTTCGTCCCTTCTGGCGCAATCTCCGGCAGGAACAGCAGCAGGCCGCGGCCCCTGCCGGCACGGCTGGAACCGATACCGACTGAGGCCCGAGCCCGTCGGAACACGGGAAATTCGTTTTTCTGCAGAAAGCGATTGTCCGTGCCAGCGTTATTTGATATCCTCGGGTAGTACGTATCTGTCCGGGGTCGGCAAGAAAGAAAATAAATGATTACAATCAGTTCTTTTGATGCCGGGCCACAGGTGGACAATTGATTCCGCAAGCCAGGAAGAATCCGCCATGTCGAACCTATCCAGTGTGAAGGCCGCTCCGCTGTTCTTTTCCGGCATTCTTTCCCTGATCCTGCTCTCCGGCTGCGTCACTGACCGGCACATGATCTCGCCCTATGAGGCCAGGGCCAGGCGGGAGGCCGCCATGCAGGAGCAGGCCGTCCGTCAGCCCCAGAGGCCGGTGACGCCCGGGCCTGCAGTCCGTGAACCGGCATCCATCGGCACCGGACAGCCCGAGGAGCCGGTGGCGGACAATGATGTGCTCATGCCGGCCCTGACCCTGATCAATGACCGGATCTTTGCCTACGAACAGAAGCTGAACCAGTGGAAGAAGCTGAAAGACCGGGCCGCGGTCCTGAACCTGGACCAGGAACAGGTGGACCGGATCAATACCTGCCGCCAGGAACTGCAGGATATCCTGCTGGGCTACAATACCCTCCACCAGCGGCTGCTGCAGAAACGCTCCCTCAGCAGCGCCCAGCTCCTGGCCGGCACGGCCCTGCTTGACCTGGAGAAACGTGATATCGCCTTCCTCGAAGGTGACTGTTCCGAATTGCTGGCCGGGGGCGGGGAGACCCCACAGTGGATTGAAGGCTCCAGGAGCAGCGCCGTGCGCAAGGCGGCGGACGAGATCCGCGATGCCGCGGACAAGGCGGACTACGAGCAGGTCATCAGCCTCTACGAAAAGATGCCGCTGGCACCGGGCGAGGAGGCACCCTACGAGGCTACCTACCGCTACGGCATCGCCCTGATGAAGAGCCACCGGGAGGCCGATGCGCGCAAGGTCTTTTCCGATCTCCTGGCCGCGATCAGGAAAAAGGATCAGGCCCAGAGGGAATTCCGCCTCATGCAGCTTCTGGGTGACCTGAACTTCGGCCTGGAGGTCTATGACGCGGCCCGCGACCGCTATGAGGAGATCATGCGGATCTACAAGTCCCTGGGTGAGAAGAACGAGTGGGCCCGCCAGCAGCTCGCCGCTCTCAAGGTCAGCGACCAGCAGGGGGAAGAGGTCAAGGCCTATGCCGCCCTGCTCAGGAGCTATCTTGCCTACAACCCGGACCGGGATGGTTTCAGGGTGGTGCAGCAGGCCGAGAAGTTCGTGGAGACCTATCCCTATTCGCCGGTCTCTTCCAGTGCCGATTACATCGTGGAGGAGTCGCGCAAGCGGGCCGAAAAGTGGTTCAGCGACCTGATGGCCCGGGTGGACAAGCTGGAGAAGGAGAAGAAATTCCAGGAGGCGCTGCTGCTCATTGAACGTATTCCGCGCGATATCCTGCCACTGGACAAGCAGGAGAAACTGAAGACCAGGACGGATGAGCTGACCACGGCGGAATCCATTGCCATCGAGACCGAGCGGCTGGTCAGGGAGCAGACCCTGCAGGAGAACTGGAACAGTGCCATGACCCACCTGGAGGCCCGGGAATATGACAAGGCCATCGAGGGCTTCAGCAAGCTGCTGGGAACCTCGTATGAGGAGCGCGCACGGGCCCGGATCGACGAGGCGGCGCGTCTGGCGGCGCAGGAAGACCGGCAGCGGGCGGCCGAGCTCTTTGTCCGCGCCAACCGGACCCATGACCGGCAGAGCAGGATCAAGCTCCTGCTCGCCTCGCGCAGCCTGCTGCAGGGGATCCTTGTCAAGTATCCGCAATCGGACCTGATCGGCAAGGTGAAACGGAATCTCGGCCGAATCGAGGAGGAACTGCAAGCCATTGATCCGGCCCTGCTCTCCACCCCGGCAACGGTCGGCGGGACCATGCCCGCAACGGCCAGCGAACCGGCTGCTCCGCCCGGCAGCCCGTCCGGAGATTCTGTCGCGCCGGAGGCGGGAGTTACGCCCCGGGGCGGGGTCAGGTGACCTCCCGATTTATTGATTTCGAACTTGGAACCGGTCACAGGGGCTGCGGCCCTGTGATTGTATAATCGCCGAACTGTACGTTGGCACAGGGGCCGCACGTTCGCACGTAACCCCTCGCGGGATAACCAGCCACCGGTTTTTTCGACCACAATGCTGTAAGCGCTTACGTTCGCACAGGTGCCTCAGGTTGCCATGGCGTAACCGTTCACCGCTATCGGTAACTGCTGTGAAATGCATGAACTTTTGCGTCATAGCCGGCTATGCCGCCAGGGGGGGGCGGTGTGAAGGGCACGCGGAGCATGGCGCGGGCAATGGTTCGCCGCCATCGGCAACCACCTGAAAAAGGCCGATATTTTTACTGGCGCGGAACGCGTGCGGTGCCAGTGACGACGTACCGTAAAACCACAGGAAAGCTGAGAGGAGTAGGGGGCCATGAACAAAAATCTGATTATTGCCATTCTGGCGGGATTTGTGATCCTTGCATCGATCTGGGGATCGGTGGGGAACAATAACTCCAGAATACTGAAGAAGGAACTGAAGCAGGCCAAGGCCGAGATCGAGGCCCTGCAGGGACAGCAGACCGAGGTAAAGCAGCAGGAACAGGGCACTGCCGCCCGGCTGCAGAAACAGCTTGCCGCCAGCAGGGAGAAGATCGCCAAGGCGAGGAAGGAACTGGTCGAACTGCGCAAGGCCAACAAGGCCCTGGAGGCGCAGGTGACCGAACGGAACGAGAAACTGCAGAAACTCGCCGCCAAGGTGACCGGCCTGGAAGAAAAGGTTGCCGGCCTGGAGAAGGCGCTTGCAGAGGAGAAGAAAAAGGCCGAGGCAGTGGCTGCCGGCAGCGAGAAGGCAGCCCGGGCTGAAGGTGAAGTGGCTTCCCTGCAGCAGCGCCTGAAGGAGAAGAATGTCCAGGTCGCCCTGATGCAGCAGAAGGTCAGGGAGATGGAAAAACTGGTCAATCCCCTGAAAAAAGAGCTGGCGGAGAAGGAAAAGCAGGTGGCCGAACTCGGCCAGCGGCTCAAGGAACGCGATGGCCAGCTTGCCACGCTACAGCAGGCCCTGGAGGAGGCAAACAGGCGGGTTGAAGGATTTGTCACCCGGCTCGACGAGAAGAAAGCGCGCATTGCCGAGCTTGAGCAGCAGATGAAGACCATGCGGCAGGAGCTGGAAGAGAAAATTGCCGCCCTGCAGAAATCCATCACCGACAACAAGGCGGTCCGGGTGGTGCGGCAGGATCTGGCCGCTGCCCGGGAGAAGCTTGCTGCCGCCGAGGCCAGGGTCAAGGAGCTCGAGAAGAAGCTTGCCGCCGCTGTCAAGGAGGCCGAGGTGGCCCGTCAGCCCAAGTCGATGCTGGAGCGTGATCTCGAGGCGGCCAGGGCGCAGATCGTCGGCCTGGAGAAGATCGTCGAGGAGAAGAACGCCGCCCTCGAGGAGGTCAGCAGCGAGCTCGACAGTGTCAGGATCAACATGAATGTGCTGCTCTCCAAGATCGCTGAACAGCAGGATACTTTGCAGGAGCTGCAGAATGAAAACCAGGAGCTGGTCAGGGAACTGGCAGCCAAGAACGACCTGCTCGCCGAACTGCAGGAGCAGTCGCAGGCCGCTGCGGGCAGTGACAGGAACTGATCACGAGGCTTCGAGCCCGGCCCCAGGGCAGGCCGCCAACGGGGCATGGGTCCGGGCGCCGCAGGACCGTGCAGGCGAGTCTGACCACTGCAGCCTACCTGAGCGGGCAGGCACGACCGTAGAAAGATGCGGTCCTTGTGGGCGCTTACTGATGAACAGGAGGGCCGCGCCAATGACCGGCAGGACGACGTGCCCGCCAAGATGAAGGCGCAGGTGCTGCGCTCCCTGGCTGATCTGGCGGAACATACGGAACCGCTGGATTTCTGCGACGTCGAGATGCCGACACCCGGACCCGGTGATGTCCTGATCCGGGTGTCGGCCTGCGGCGTCTGCCACACCGAACTGGACGAGATCGAGGGCCGCACCCCGCCGCCGCGTCTGCCGGTCATTCCCGGCCACCAGGTGGTCGGCAGGGTGGAGAAGGCCGGGCAGTGGGTGACCAGCCTGCGGCCGGGAGACCGGGTGGGGGTGGCCTGGATCTTCTCCGCCTGCGGCGCCTGCCGGTTCTGCCTGGGAGGACTGGAGAATCTCTGTCCGCAGTTCATGGCCACCGGCCGCGATGCCGACGGCGGCTATGCCGAGTACATGGTGGTCGGTGAAGCCTTTGCCCACCCCATCCCCGACAGTCTCGGCGATATCCAGGCAGCGCCGCTGCTCTGTGCCGGTGCCATCGGTTATCGCTCCCTCCATCTCACCGGAATCGAAAATGGTGAGCCCCTTGGCCTGACCGGTTTCGGTGGCTCCGGCCACCTGGTCCTCAAGATGGTCCGCCATCGCTTTCCAGATTCCCCTGTCTATGTGTTTGCCCGCAGCCCTGTGCAGCGCGGCTTTGCCCTGGAACTCGGCGCCGCCTGGGCCGGAGACACCGAAGATACCCCGCCAACACCCCTGCAGGCCATCATCGATACCACCCCGGCCTGGAAGCCGGTCCTGGCCGCCATGGAACACCTGTCGCCGGCCGGCCGTCTTGTTATCAATGCCATCCGCAAGGAATCCCGGGACCGGGATGTCCTCCTCCAGCTCGACTATCCCCGCCATCTCTGGCTGGAAAAAGAGATAAAGTCCGTAGCCAATGTCTGCCGTTCCGATGTTCGTGAATTTCTCAGTATCGCGGCAGACATCAATATCAGTCCTGAAGTGGAAACCTATCCCCTGGCCGATGCCAATCGTGCGCTCATGGAGTTGAAGGCCGGTCATTTCCGTGGCGCAAAGGTCCTGGTGATGGAATGATGAATTCCATAAAATACTGCTTGATATCTCGATAGGTGGAAAAAATTGAGATCAAGATGATAAATGGAAAATTTATTGGTGTTTTTTCCGTCTTGGTCCGATTAATATTCTGATATATGGAAATCAAGGGCATCTATAAGGTCCAATATGACGGAAAAAGTACATATATCAACAATGTTATCAGAAGGTGGTACCACGATGTGGGATAGAATTTCAGGATTCCCGAGAACACATACCACAATGTAGGGATTTGTGCCACAGCGTGGCAGATAGAGGCGGACGAAAAGGGGAAGGCGCGAATGGAGCGATGTTGTCGATAATCCGATGTTTTTCGGTGGATGGCAAGGGGGGAGTTGCTTAGCATGGTTTGAGATATGTGCTTATGAACAAGGGAGAGGTGCAAGCCGCCGCCCAGGA
>Ga0256840_1002141_pt1 | contig 17648 bp, 18 predicted proteins | sample 355202metaG_FD_185969 | JGI IMG/M metagenome (GOLD analysis project Ga0256840, IMG submission 185969) | Hydrothermal vent microbial communities from Mid Atlantic Ridge, Atlantic Ocean - 355-202 | ecosystem: Environmental > Aquatic > Marine > Hydrothermal vents | place: Atlantic Ocean: Mid... | reverse complement strand
CGAGTAGTCAATGCCGGTAAAGTGAGTGTTGAAAAAGTTGGGTGAGAGCTGCTGAATCAGTTCAAACTCATCACCGCTGTTAATACCAAGGTTGAGAACATGGCGCCGTTTGGATATGTTAACGGCATGAAGGGCTTGCGCATAAGCATAGACAAAGGCGGGTTCTTCATTTTTGTTAATCTTTGAAAACGGTGAATTGACGCCATATTTTTCAGTAATATCATCGACATGCATTGTATGAAAAGAGTCTTGAGTGTCGAGTCGTTGAAACCGTATGGTGACCGTATGTTCGCTATGTTTTAGAGGTGTTAACATCCTGCAATACAGAAGCTGTGCCAAGTCGGTCCATGCTTTATAGCCACGGTAAATATAGCTAAGGTCATTATATGTTATGATGCTACCTGCATAAGTACTGCAACAGCAGTCCGGGTCGATGACTACAAAAGTGAAGATGTCGTGAGCGTGAACATGTGCCAGTTCAGATCGCAAGATCGTAATAATTTCATGCATCGATTCCGTCGTGAAATGTTTCATAAGAGGCATATTACACTAATTTACATGTAAAAAGGGATAGAACATTGGCGTTTACTTTAGAAAAAACCTTAGTGATTGGAATCTCTGCGACGGCGCTGTTTGATCTAAGCGAAGCCGATGCACTGTTTCAGGAAAAAAAGGCCAACGATCCGGAGCATGCCGTCGCACACTATAGAGCGTATATGCTTGAACACGAAGAGATACCGCTAAAAGAGGGCATCGGGTTTCCTTTGGTACAGGCACTTTTAGGATTGAACCGCTATCAAGACGAACACGATGCTCCGTTGGTCGAAGTGGTCATTATGTCACGAAACAGCCCCGATACCGGTATTCGAGTACTCAACACCATTCGTACTTTAGAGTTGGGCATTACCCGTTCTGCTTTTACGGCAGGTGAATCTACCGTCGATTATTTGGAAGCTTTTGATGTCGATCTGTTTTTAACCACCGATGAACCCGATGCTCAAAGTGTCATAGATAGCGGCGTGTGTGCTTCTGCCGTACTCTCAACACCGCCGCAGTATCGGTGTGATACCTCTGACGGACAGGTACGCATTGCTTTTGACGGTGATGCGGTACTGTTCGATGAGAGCAGTGAGTTGCTTTACAAAGAACAAGGCCTTGATGCCTTTCAGAAACAAGAACATCAAAAACAAGATATCCCTATGGACGAGGGGCCGTTTGCCGGTTTTCTGAAGAAGTTGGCCGCACTGCAGGAGCGGCTGCCCATGAGCATGGAAAATTCGCCGGTGCGCATTGCCATTGTCACTGCGCGCAACAGCCCTTCGGAGATGCGAGTCATTAAAACGCTGCGTCACTGGGGCGTTTATGTGGACGAGGCCTTTTTTTTGGGAGGTATTGACAAAAGTAAAATTCTCAAAGCGTTTAAGGCGCATATCTTTTTTGATGATCAAGAGGTACACCTTAAAAACTCGTCACTGGTGGTACCTTCGGGAAAAGTGCTCTATCCGTCACATTCAGCGTTAAAGAATCTGTCATGACCAACAATACCTTAATGCAAGAAGACTTGCGCTATATTTTTCACCCCTGTTCACAAATGAAAGACCATGAAACCCTGCCGCTCATTCCCATTAAACAGGCAAAAGGATCTTATATTGAAGATTATGAGGGGAATCGTTACTTAGATTGCATTAGCAGCTGGTGGGTCAATTTGTTTGGGCATACCAATGCGTACATTAACGCCAAAATAAGCGAACAGCTCGAAACGCTCGAACATGTCATCTTTGCCGGGTTTACACATAAACCCGCTATTGATCTTTCACGCCGTCTTGTTGCGCTGACACCCGAGCCGCTTCAAAAAGTCTTTTTTGCCGACAACGGATCGAGTGCCATTGAGATTGCATTAAAAATGTCTTTTCAATATTTTAAAAACCAAGGTGAGAGTCGACCGCTGTTTGTCTCTTTGGAAAACTCCTACCACGGAGAGACCATGGGCGCATTGGCAGTGAGTGATACGGGGCTCTACAAAGAGATCTATACCGATATTCTCATTACAACGGTACAGGCGGCATCACCGGCATTGGTAAGCGAGGATGAGGCCATTGAAAGTATGCGTCGTGTACTGCAAAAGCATCAGGGAAAGGTCGCTTCGGTGGTCATTGAACCGTTGGTGCAGTGCGCAGGTTCGATGATGATGTACAATGCAAGCTACATTACCCGTCTTAGAGCTTTGTGTGATGCCTTCGGTGTTTTTTTGATTGCCGATGAAGTAGCCGTGGGATTTGGACGTACCGGCACCATGTTTGCTGTTGAGCAAGCCGGAATATCTCCGGATTTTCTCTGCCTCTCCAAAGGGATTACCGGCGGTTACATGCCCCTGTCGGTCGTACTCTTTAGCAATGAGATCTATAACGCCTTTTATTGCGATTATCATGAGGGTAAATCATTTTTAGATTCACACAGCTATACCGGTAATACGCTGGCCTGTGCCGCTGCCAATGCGGTGCTTGATATTTTTGAGAACGAGAATATTATTGAGACAAACCGTACCCGTATTGCGCTTATGCGTGAGCAAACTCAAAAATTTCGCACACTTAAGAATGTCAAAGAGGTACGTCAGCGCGGTATGATTTGCGCCATAGAGCTTCAGGGCTATACGGCAGAAGAGCGTATTGGATTACATGTATTTCAAGAAGCACTTGCAAAAGGGGTGTATCTGCGCCCTTTGGGGCATGTCATCTATTTTATGCCGCCATACTGTTTCACGCCACAGGAGTTGCACACTATGATAGCGGTAACCTATGAGATTGTCGATGCCCTCTGTAAACGCTAAATTTACATGTAAAATCTGTGACGATGCATTATGATCTGATCGTAATTGGTGGCGGTGCGGCAGGCATAACGGCCGCCATCTCTGCAGCCCGTCGAAAGCATCGGGTCCTACTACTTGAGAAACTTTCGCATATCGGTACAAAACTCAAAGCAACCGGCGGCGGACGATGCAATCTAACCAATACGCTGGATAACGAAACATTTATGGCACGGTTTGGACGGGAAGGGCGATTTATGCGTGACGTGCTGAGAACATTCGACCACCGTGCATTAACCGATTTTTTAGCACAAATCGGTGTGGCTACGCATGCACCCGACGGCTATCGTGTTTTTCCCGTCACGCACAATGCCCTGAGTGTTGTCAGGGCGCTCGAAGCAGAGATGCAGCGTCTGGGTGTCGCGGTTCACTGTGCTGAACGTGTGGAGTCACTTGAGGCAAGCGGTGATGCCGTTCATGCGGTACATACGACAGCGGCACGTTATGAAGCTGCACATGTGATCATTGCTACGGGCGGATTAGGCTACCCGAAACTCGGTGCCGAAGGGGAGGGTTATGTACTTGCTGATTCTCTCGGACACCGTGTTAATGAGCCGTTTCCCGCCATGATGCCGCTGCATACCAAAGAACATTGGGTGCGGCACTGTCGCGCCGATACCATTGCCAAAGCAGAAGTACGAATTGATCTGAAGAGAGCGAAAAAAACTGTTGCCGTAGGCGACCTTATTTTTACGCGATCGGGCATTCGCGGTCCGGTTGTGCTCGATTTCTCTCGTGAGATTACACCGTTGTTACAACGCTATGGTAGTGTTCCTTTGCGTATTAATGTCGTACAGGGTAAGAGTGAGACGCAGTTGCACGAGCAGATGAAACAGCAGTTGCAAACTAATCCGCATCAAAGTACGCTTGAACTGCTTCAACCGCTGCTGCCTCAGTCATTGAGTCGTGAACTGTGTCAATTGGCAGAGATTGACCCTGCGTTGAGTTGGAGCCGTCAGAAAGGGTGTCAACGTGATGCGCTGGTGCGTCTTATGGTTAAGATGCCGCTTACCGTTGTCGGTCATGACGGTTTTGCTATGGCAATGATAACGCGCGGCGGCATCACTTTAAAAGAGATTGAACCCAAAACCATGCAGAGCAGGCGCATTCGCAATCTTTATTTTTGTGGTGAAGTTGTAGATTTAGACGGTCCGTGCGGCGGTTACAATCTACAGTGGTCTTTTGCCAGCGGATGGGTTGCGGGGATGCTGGGCGTGCGTGAGTGATTTACATGTATTTTATCTGCCGAGGCAGTAGCGGCAGGTATTATGCCAGCTGTGCCATAATATTTTCTTGGACTTCGGCAATATCTTTGGTGCCGTCCACACGAATATATTTGAGTGATGCATGATCGGCGGCGAGGTTACTGTAGTAGTCAATGAGCGGGCGTGTCTGTTCATGATAGACACGAAGCCGGTCTTTAACGATGGCTTCGGCATCGTCGTCACGCTGAATCAACGCCTCGCCGGTAAGATCATCTTTGCCCTCGACTTTGGGAGGATTGTACGCTACATGGTAAGTGCGCCCCGAAGCAGGGTGAACCCGACGACCTGACATACGCTTGACAATCTCTTCGTCGGCAACATCAATTTCAACTACCGCATCAATGGCAATACCGGCATCTTTAATAGCATCGGCCTGTACTACGGTACGTGGAAAGCCGTCAAAAAGAAAGCCATTCTTACAGTCAGGTTGTGCAATGCGCTCTTTGACCAGACCGATAATAATCTCATCGCTTACAAGTTGTCCCGCATCCATTGTCTGTTTTGCCAAAGTGCCTAGCGGTGTACCCTCTTTTATAGCGGCACGCAGCATATCGCCGGTTGAAATCTGAGGAATATCGAACTTTTGAGTTAAAAACTGCGCTTGCGTTCCTTTACCCGCGCCCGGTGCTCCCAGTAAAATAATATTCATAATATCTCCCGTTTTCTAGTTAATTTGTGATTGAATGAATGCGTCCATATCATCGACGACTGCATCAATACTGCGTTCTCCGTTAATGCGGTGCAGCAGTTTTTTCTTAGTATAAAATGATTCAATAGCCGCTAAAGGTTCCGTATAGATCTTCATACGCCGCTCAAAAACATTGCGTTCATCGTCGGCACCACGTGCCCGTCCGACAACACGTTCGTACGCCACGGTCTGACTGACCTCAACCTCAATGACGCTCACAAGTGTTATGCTGTTATCGGTTTCAAGAAAGTTTTCAAGCGCTTCCATCTGTTCAATACTGCGTGGGTAGCCGTCTAAAAGGATGACGGGTGTCGGAGCCGTTTTAATGGCATTGACAATGGTCTTCATAGCAATTTCAATAGGAACAATGCGCCCTTGAGAGATAAACGAGTCAATGATTTTTCCCTGTTCGCTGTTACGCGCCACTTCATCACGCAGCATATCGCCCGTTGAGTAGTGGGTAATGGTCTCTTGATGCCGCGCGGCAATATGTTCGGCATCGGTTGTTTTTCCTGAACCGGGTGCACCGATTATTAAGATGAGCTGTTTCACGTTTTAGAACTTTCACGCAGTCGAATGTGCAGCTCACGCAGCTGCGTATTGTCCACAGGACTCGGTGCTTTGGTTAGCAGGCATGAGGCTTTTTGCGTTTTTGGAAACGCGATAACGTCACGTATATTCTCTTTTTTCGCCAAAATCATAATAAGCCGATCCAGACCCAGAGCAAATCCTCCGTGCGGCGGTGCACCAAATTTTAAGGCATCGAGTAAAAAGCCGAATTTCTCTTGTTGTTCCTCTTCGCTGATGCCAAGTAGATTGAAAATTTTGCTTTGTGTTTCCTCTTGATGAATACGAATTGATCCGCCGCCGAGTTCCACGCCGTTAAGCACAATATCGTAGGCAATGGATTCAATATCTTCTACATGTTCATGATTGAGATCACGCGGCATGGTAAAAGGATGGTGCAGGGCTTTGACCCGTCCGTCTTCAATTTCAAACATTGGAAAATCTACCACCCAGACAAACTCAAAGCGATCGTTGTCAATAAGATCCATCTTCTCATGTTCGGCTAAAAAGATACGAAAACGCCCCATATAGTCGAGTACGGTTTTTTTCTCACCGGCACCAAAAAAGACGACATCACCGACTTCAAGCTCGGTACGCTCAATGAGCAGGGCAATATCGTCATCGCTAAAGAATTTTGTCAACGGTCCTTTGAGGCCGTCCTCTTTCATTTGGAAGTAGCCCAGTCCGTGGGCACCGAATTTACGAACATACTCCTCAAAACCTTTCATCTCACGTTTGGAAAAGATAGTGTCGCCTTGAGGTACTTTCAGTGCTTTAATGCGATTGGCCCGCGGGTTTTTGGCTATGTTGGTAAAAATTTCATTGTCACAGCGTTCAAAAATATCGATAACGTCAACCATGGAGAGGTCATAGCGCAAGTCGGGTTTGTCCGATCCGTAGCGCTCCATTGCCTCGTTGTAGGTCATGCGGTTAAACGGCGTGGTTACCTCATGGCCGGCGGCTTTGAAAATGTACTTGAGTAATGTTTCGGCGACGTCAATGACCTCTTCTTGTGTGCAGAAACTCATCTCGACATCGATCTGTGTAAATTCGGGTTGACGGTCGGCACGCAGGTCTTCATCGCGAAAACATTTGGCAATTTGAAAATAGCGGTCAAACCCGCTGACCATGAGCAGCTGTTTAAAAAGTTGCGGCGACTGGGGTAACGCATAAAATTCACCGTCATGGACGCGTGAAGGTACCAGATAGTCTCGGGCACCTTCCGGAGTCGATTTGGTTAAAATAGGGGTTTCAACCTCTAAAAATCCCAGCTCGTCAAGTATGTTTCGAGCAGCTATAGAAGCTTTGGAACGCAGTTTAAAGGTGTCGTAGGAGTCTTGAGAGCGTAAGTCCAAATAGCGGTATTTCAGCTTGGTCTCTTCACCGACGTTTTTATCGCCGATGACAAACGGCATGGCAGCACTGCGGTTTTCAATAATGAGCTCTTCGACAACAATTTCAATCTCGCCGGTTTTAAGGCGTGGATTAACCAGTCCTTCACCGCGGGCACGAACCGTTCCTTTGGCAATGAGAACATATTCGTCTCGTACGTCGTTGGCAGTTTTATGCGACTCGGGACTGTCCGCCGGATCACAGGTCAGCTGAATGAGACCGCTTTTGTCACGCAGGTCAATAAACACAATACCGCCGTGATCGCGATAATTGTTTGCCCAACCGCACAGTGTGACGCGTTCTCCTATATTGTTTAGCGTTAAATCAGTACAGTAATGACTTCTCAATAGGGAGTCCTCTTAAATAAAATTTTCGCGATTATAGCGTAGTGATGCTTTTGCTTTGCTAATGCAGCCTCTTAGTTACAAGCAGGCTGTTACATCGCGGGTCTGCGACGGTGATGATTTTTGTAAAAGTAGTCGGCACTCTGGTAGTAGGTGACGGCATGAAGGATATCGTCGGCATTTGGAGCTATAAGACGGTAATCGGCGCTTTGGAGTGTTTGATTTTCAATGCGGTAGGTACGGGTTTGCTTATTGGGAAGCAGTATGCTTAAGCGGTTTTCTTTTACGTAGCCGAGTTGTTGATAGTTGCCGATAAATGCACGTTCTTGAAAATTTTCAGAGAGTATATTGTTGCCGTAGAACATACTCTCATACTTAAAGCGTAACAGTGCCATTACCGTAGGCATTACATCGATTTGTGAAGCGAGTTTATGAACAGTTTGCGGTGCTATAAGATCCGGAGCATAGATGATTAGCGGAATTTTATAGCGCCATATCGGCAGTGATGTTTTGCCGGCACTGCCGCCGTTATGATCGGCTACAATGACAAAAAGCGTGTTGTTAAACCATGCTTTGGTACGGGCTTTTTGCAAGAATTTTCCGATGGCATAGTCGGTATATTTTACGCCGCCGCTACGACCGGTATGTGAGGGAATGTCAATGGCTCCGTCGGGATACGTGTAGGGGCGGTGGTTGGAAGTTGTCATAATAAAATTGAAAAAGGGCTTGTTGTTCCGATAGCTTTTCTCAGAGGTCTGAAGTGCTTTGTCAAAAAGATCTTCGTCACATACGCCCCAGACATTGGCGAAATGAATCTCGTTCTGCGCAAAATCGGTTCGATCAATCACATTAAAGCCGTTGTGTGAAAAAAAGTCGTTCATATTGTCAAAATAGCCGTGACCGGCATAAATAAAGTTGGTGTCATACCCTTTGTCCCGAAAAACAAATCCGCTTGAAAACATATTGTGATTATCGGGGCGTTTGACAATACTGCGCCCCGGTGTCGGAGGAATGCTAAGCGTTACTGCTTCCATGCCGCGTACGGTACGGGTGCCGGTTGCGTACAGGTTGTCAAAAAACACAGATTCTTGTGCCAAGCGGTCAAGATTGGGTGTGAGTCCTTCGGTGTTGCCGTAAATACCCATATATTTTGCACTGAGACTCTCTACCATAATGAGCATGATATTATAGTGCTCTTCGTTGCCGTCACTTTGAATTTGCTTGAGGTGTGTGTCATTGAAGTGCTCAAAGCGCTCAAGGTTTGACATGACGTTTTGAATCGTATCGGTCTTGTAAAATTCGGTATACTCCAGTGTATTGTGTCGAAATGCCGAGAAGAGAGAGTAAAGACCGTTTTTAGCGAGTTCATTATTGTAGCTGTTCGATGAGATATCGGCTAAAGACTGTTTATGGAGCAGCATGAACGCAAGCAGGGGAATCATTAAAAAAACAGAACCGGTTTTAACTCTTTTTCTCAAGTGGCTTTGCTGTATGTTGACAGAGGCAATGATGTTACTTCGATGAAAGAGAAAAAAGAACAATACCGCATTGATCACGGCAATAGTGCTTAAAATAAGGGGAATTGGGTACGACTCTAAGATATTGTGAATGACTTCATGAGTGTAAACCAGGTAATCTACGGCAATAAAATTAAAACGTTTTCCAAATTCTTCCCAAAAGAACCATTCGCTGACACCGTTAAAAAGCATCATATAACTGGTTATAAAAAGCAGAGCATAGAGAAAATATCGATGGATGGTAGTATTAAAGAGTTTCGACGGCATCATAATAAAGTAAATAACCAACGGGATAAAGTAGTAACTTGCGGCAATGGTGTCGTAAAACAGTCCTACGCCGAAAATTTTAATCAGCTGAAACAGAGATATATCTACTACCGGTAAACTTGTTAAGAGCAACATGAGTCGTATCACAAAACCGGTGGCAAGAAACAGAAGAAACATAGTGAGAAGAAGTGAAAATCTACTATTTTTATATTGCATTGATACAAAAGCCTTTTGTTGTTATATTTTCAATCGGGACTCTACAAAACAATAATGAAGTTACGATGAAGATTTTGTGAAGAATCGATATAAAAATACATGTAAATTAAAAGTTGAGCTATAATTAACAAAAAAATAGGGAATGATCACTGTGAAACTGAAACAATTTCGTAAAGTCGGCATTATTCTTCGACCCTCAACCCCCACGCTTAAAGAGGTGTTTTTACAGAGTAAAACACTTTTTGAACGACGTGGTATTGAAGTGCTTATTGATACGAACAGCGCCAGTATGATCGGTCTGCTCGGACAACCTTTTGAACTTTTGTGTAAAACGTGTGATATTCTTCTGAGTATCGGCGGTGACGGAACCCTCATTTCCGTAGCACGCCGTTCACACAGTTACGGTATTCCGGTGTTGGGCGTTCATGCCGGCAAGTTGGGTTTTATGGCAGATTTGCATATAGCAGAACTGGAAGACTTTATAGAAAAAATAGAAAACGGCAACTACCGTATTGACAAGCGGGCAATGCTTGAAGCTGTTATTGTAACAACAGAGGGAGAGCGTCAGGTAATTGCTTTTAACGATATTGTCCTGACCCGCCCCTCCATTTCAAAAATGATTCATTTGGACGTAACTGTTGACGACAAGGCATTCAATACCTACTACGGAGACGGGGTTATTGTCGCTACGCCGACCGGTTCAACGGCTTACAATCTTTCAGCCGGCGGACCGATTCTCTTTCCGCTTACGAATGTGTTTGTGCTGACTCCGATCTGTCCGCACTCATTGACGCAACGTCCTGTGGTACTTCCGGGGCATTTTCAAATGGAAGTGCGAACACCGGAATCTACGGTACTTGCGATTGTTGACGGACAAAATATTTATGAATTTCATGAGGGAGATTGTATTCGTATTAAACTGGCCGATGCGCAAGCGCACCTGCTTCATAAACAGGAGTTTAACTATTTTGATGTGCTCAAAGAGAAGTTGAGCTGGGGTGATTAGATGATTGAGCGCTTTTATCTCAAAAATCTATTGAGTTTTGATGAGCTGGAGTTGCACTTCTCAAAAGGGCTTATTGTCTTTACCGGACCCAGTGGCAGCGGAAAATCGTTGTTAATGGATGCGATCTTGGCAACACTGGGTATTCAAGATGCACAAGCGGCACTCAGTGAGCTGGATGTAACGTGGCCTGTTGATGAGGAACGCTACGGTATTGAAAATTGTGAGACCAATACCTTTCGTCATATTAAAAAAGAGAAAGTCCGCTATTTTATCAATGCGCAAAGCATTCCTAAAAAACGTTTAAAAGCATTGAGTACGCACTATCTTAAGCACCTTAGTTTGCGTGATTACAGCGATTTTGAGAGCCATAGCCTTGTCGCGCTTGTCGATACTTTTGTGGCTCAGGAGATACCGCAACATCAAGAGCTTCTTCAATATTATGCAACACTGTATGAAGAGCATCGTTCTGCGCTTAAAGAGCTTGACCGGCTTTTAGAAGAGCAACAAAAAATAGTGGAACTTCAAGAGTTTGCCCGTTTTGAGATTGAAAAAATTGCTCAGATTGATCCGAAAGAGGGTGAAGATGAAGCGCTTTTGGCACGTAAAAGAGCACTTTCGAAAAAAGAGAAACTCGAGGAGCGGCTTCATCAGGCGGAGGCAATTTTTCAACATGAGCATGTCGTCCATGAGGTATTGACGCTAATGGAGCAAGAGAGTGCTTTTTTTGATGATACCATGAATGAGCTGCGTGCGGCATTTGACACGGCACACGAACGTCTGGAGGATTTAGAAGAGACCGACATTGAATCGCTGCTCGATCGCATTGAAGCGTTAGCATCTTTAAAGCGACGTTACGGGAGTATTCATGGAGCATTGGCCTATCAAAAGAAAAAACTTCAAGAACTTCAAGAGTATGAGAGTATAGACAGTACTATTGAGACATTACAAAAACGCGTGAAAGAGTTACATGTAAATGTAGAAGACTCCGCAGCAGAAATATCAAAGAATCGTAACAAGCTACTGCCCCGACTGGAGTCGATTTTAAATGAGTACCTTCAACAGCTCTATCTTCGTAATGCGTCGCTTCGTCTGGTTAAAGCAGCGTATAACGAACAGGGATGTGATCGGATAGAGCTACAACTCAATAATACTATATTAAATAATATAAGTACGGGTGAATTCAACCGCCTGCGCCTTGCGCTGTTAGCGGTAAAATCAAAGTTTACGGTACTGGAAAACGGGGTGCTGATGCTTGATGAAATTGATGCAAATCTTAGTGGTGAAGAGTCGATGAGTGTAGCAAGAGTACTGCGGCAACTGAGTCAAACGTATCAGATTTTTGTCATCTCGCACCAGCCGCAACTTACCTCCATGGGTGAAGAACATTTTTTGGTTTACAAAGAGAATGAGCAGAGTCGGGTCAAGCAACTGCAACCGGATGAGCGAGAAGATGAGATTGCCAGAATGATTAGCGGCAATACCGTTTCGAAAGAGGCACGGCTTTTTGCCAAAGAGCTGTTGGAGAGTGCGGCATGTGCTTTGTCATAGCCATAATTGCATTAGTACTGGCGGTGCAGTTTGCACTAAAATCACTTTACATATACGCAATATTAGCCGGAATTACGGCACTTGTATTTATAGCATTCATGGTACGAAATATTTACAAAGTCAACAAAGAACGTTTAAAAAAGGATACAAAAGATGATAATTGATACGCATATTCACCTTGATGACGCGCGTTACCGAGATGATTTAAATGCCGTACTGTCGCGTGCCAAAGAAGAGGGTGTACAACAATTTATTATTCCCGGAGCCGATCCGAAAACAATTGCGCGTGCGGTGGAGATTGTAGAGCATTATGACGCGGTTTATTTTGCCGTAGGGGTGCATCCTTATGATCTCGAAGCGTACGACACAGACACACTGCTTCGCTATATTGAGCATCCCAAATGTGTTGCCGTCGGTGAGTGCGGTTTGGACTACTATCGCTTAGAAGGAAGCAGTGAGGTAAAAGAGCGTGAAAAAGTACGTCAAAAAACACTGTTTCGCACCCAAATTGCTCTTGCCAAGGAGTACGGCAAACCGCTTATTGTGCATATTCGTGATGCAAGCAGTGATGCAAAGAATATTTTAGAAGAGGAGGGTGCCGCAGAGGTGGGCGGAGTGCTGCACTGTTACAATGCTGACGAGCAGCTCCTTTCTTTGGCAGATCAGGGCTTTTACTTTGGTATTGGCGGGGTTGTCACGTTTAAAAATGCACGCAAACTGATCAATGTACTGCCTAAAATTCCGCAGAATCGGCTGCTCATTGAGACTGACGGTCCCTATCTCACGCCGCATCCGCATCGCGGAGAGCGTAATGAACCGGCATATACGAAGCTCATAGCTGAAAAAATGGCGGAACTGTTGGCGTTGTCATGTAAGGAGATTGAAGCATTAACCACACGAAATGCTGTAAAACTCTTTAAGTTTTAGCATCTATAATTACATTATTAACACTTTTTCGCTAAAATAAAAGCTTTAAATTTTAGCGTTGAGGAAGCATATGCTTAAAGGTCTTTTTTTTACTGTATTGTTTGTTTCTCATTCGTTATTTGCGGCACTGATTTACGACTCTAACTATCACAACGATATTAAAATTGTAGAGTCGTTTGACATCGACTCTACGTTTTTAAACGATAGCGTGTTAAATCAAATATTGCAAAAAAACATTAGTCGCTCTCGCAATCGACACTTTTTTAACTCCATGATGGATGCTTATCTTTTCATTCCCACAATTAAAAATATTCTTACGGAGGCCGACATACCCTCGGAGTTCTTGTATTTGGCTATGGCAGAGTCCAATTTTTACCTTAAAGCAGAGTCTCATAAAAAAGCGGCGGGTCTGTGGCAGCTCATGCCTAAAACCGGAAAACTTTTAGGACTAAATATTGATGATTACGTTGATGAGCGACTGGATCTGATTAAGTCGACGAAAGCAGCGGCAAAATATCTTTCGTATCTGCATAAACGATTCGGAAAATGGTATTTGGCGGCATTGGCCTACAACTGTGGTGAAGGTCGTGTCAGCTCGGCCATTAAAAAAGCGGGGACGGATGATTTAAAAACGCTACTTGACCCCGAGAAAAAATACCTGCCTTTGGAGAGCCGTATCTATATTCGAAAAATTGTAGCGTTTTCCATGATGGCGTCAAATGAACTTTTTTTGCTCAAAAGCGAATACCGCTATCTGCTAAATCGTGCCAGCGCTTACTCGCTTTCAGTGGTCAGTGTACCCAAAGGTGAGCGTATTAGTCGTGTTGCCAAACTCATAGACATGCCCGTTGACGAGCTTAAAGCACTGAATTCACATCTTAAATATGACTTTATTCCTCCGTATGAAGAGCGTTACGATCTTTATATTCCCTATATTAAACTTGCTGATTTTAACCAAAAATACCAACCTGCCGATCTGCAGCAGATCTATAAAGTACATACGGTGGTTCGGGGTGACAACCTCTCAAAAATCGGTAAAAAGTACGGAGTGCGTTACGGCATTATTAAAGATTTCAATAATTTGACAAGCAATAGACTCTCCTTGAAGCAAAAGCTTATTATTCCAATTGATGCCAAGAAAAAAAGAGCGCGTAAAGCGTCACAGCACAAGACCTATGTTGTCAAAAACGGTGATACGCTTATCTCTATTGCACGGTTGCATAAGCTATCGGTGAAACAGCTTAAGCGAGTCAATAACAAAACCGGCAGTATGGTTCGAATTGGCGAGAGGTTGCGTATTAAATGATACGCCATTCATTACTGTTGCTGCTGCCACTGCTCTTTTTTGGCTGTAGTACGCGAACTTCCAATACGCCGCCACCGTATGAGTATTCAAAAAAACACTCAAAGCATACCAAAGCGACCATGCGTCCATATACAGTTCACGGCAAGCGCTACTATCCTACCGTTGTCGAAGTCGGTGAAATTATGCGAGGACGCGCGAGTTGGTACGGGCCTAATTTTCACGGCAAAAAGACCTCAAACGGAGAGACCTACAATATGCACTCCATGACGGCGGCGCATAAAACATTGCCTATGAATACCATTGTACGCACTACGAACAACAATAACGGCAAGTCGGTCGTTGTGCGCATTAACGACCGAGGGCCGTTTGTAGAGAGCCGCATTATTGACCTTTCGAAAGAGGCGGCACGACGTATTGGCATGTTGGGAACCGGTACGGCACCGGTAACGGTAGAAATTTTAGGATTTCAAGATAAAAATGCGCATTATATGCCGACATCACAAAAACTGCTTCAGGGGCCGCGACGTAAAACCATGAGTTCCTATTATGTTCAAATTGCTTCGTTTGAGCGAATTGAAGGGGCGATGGCAACACAAGAAAAATATAATAATACACAGGGATACAGCACAATCATAAAAGATACAGAGTATAATAATAGAAGATTGTTTCGCGTCTGGCTCAAAGGTTTTAAGAGTGAAGATGAAGCACGTGATTTTATTGCATCGGGCTATTTTCAGCACGCATTTATTGTAAGGGATTAAGAGATGGTAGAGAAATATCGCAAGACTAAAGAGACGGAGATTACGTTACAGCTTGATCTTTACGGAGAAGGAAACAGCTCGATAGCTACGGGCGTAGGTTTTTTTGACCATATGCTGGAGAGTTTTTCAAAACATGCGCTTATAAATCTTGAGATTACATGTAAAGGCGATACACACGTCGACGATCATCACAGTGTTGAAGATGTCGGTATTGTTCTTGGGCAGGCACTTCATGAAGTCATCTATCCCATTCAAAACATTGAACGTTTCGGCAGTGCGGTTGTGGTGATGGATGAGGCAGCAGTGAGTTGTGATCTGGACGTCAGCAACCGGCCCTATTTGCATTATGAGATCGCTTTGGACGGAAAGGTCGGTGATTTTGATGTAGAATTGGTTGAAGAGTTTTTTAAAGCATTGGTTCTCAATGCCGGTATTACGGCTCATGTGGTCATGGTTCGGGGGAAAAACCGCCACCATATTATTGAGGCTGCTTTTAAATCTGTGGCTGTGGCACTGCGACGCGCCGTTACCAAAAATGAACGCACTGGCATTCCCAGCACCAAAGGCGTGCTTTGATTAAGCTCATAGTCTTGGATGTTGATGGCTGCTTAACAGACGGTAAAATTATCTATAGTGCCCAAGGCGATGAGATTAAAGCGTTTCATGTCAAAGACGGTCTAGCCATTGCAAGCTGGATAAAACTGGGACACGATGTTGCTATTATTACGGGGAGAAACTCCGATATTGTAGCGCGTCGTGCTAAAGAATTAGGCATTGCACATCTCTTTCAGGGTGTCAAAAACAAAGATGTCGTGCTTGAGGCATTGCGAATCAAACTTCATTTGCAGTGGGAACATATTGCCGCAATCGGTGATGATTTAAATGATTACAAAATGCTTCGGCGTGTCGGTCTCTCTTTTACGCCAAAAGACGGCTCTATCTACATTCAAGAGTGTGTGCATCACACGCTGAATCGTTCCGGAGGTGCGGGTGCTGTGCGGGAGATGATTGAGTATATTCTCAAAGAAAACAATGAAGAAGGTGACTTTGTAGCATTATGGCAGTAACTATTAATACGTTTTTTTTGCTGGTTTCACTGCTGCTCATTGCCATATTTTTTCTGTTTAAGCCAATGGATATTGAAACCTATGATAATAACGATACGGCAATGTTGGAGTTGAAGAACTTTCAGCTTTATGATATTGGTTCTGAAGGCTTAAAAATGATGCTGCAAGGGGAGTTTGGAAAACGGTATGCTGAGCGCTATGAAGTGTATGCGATTAACTACACAAGCCATGTAGATCACAATGAGCAGAATATAGCGGCACAAGCGGCTGTATATCAGGATAACATTCTCTATTTAAGCGGTAATATTGTGTACCAAAAAGGAATGGACTTTATGTTTAGAAGTAATGAAGCGCAGTATGATGAAAACCGTCATATGGCTACGACTATGGGTATGTTTGAACTCAAAACCGGTGAGGGAAGCTTTAAAGGGCATGCATTGGAGTATCATACTGAAGCCGATATTGTTCGGGCAAAAACAGTGAGCGCGCTGTATGATTTAAGCAAGGCAGATTAACATGTTGCGAATTTTTGTATTCATGCTCTTCTTGTTTATAGTCTCTTATGCAGAAGAGCTGAAAATTTCTGCCGATCTTTTTGAAAGTGATGAGAATAAAGGCGTTACACTCTTTAAAGGGCATGTTGTTATTTTAAAAGGCAGGGATGAGTTACGTGCCGACAGTGTTGAAATTTTTACCGATAAAAAGCGCAAACCGACCAAGTTTATTGCTAAAGGCGAGGTGACATTTACCATTCATGCCAACAATGCGGAAGCGTACAAAGGACGGGCCAAGAAAGCTGTTTTTTTACCCTTGATCAAAGAGTATCATTTTTATAACGATGTGTTCTTAACGCAACTTGGTAGTGATAATACGATTCAAGGTGATACGATTATTGTCAACCTTACAAAAGGGACGGCAACGGCACAAGGGGACAGCGATAAACCGGTGACGATGACGTTTCAAATTAATGATGAGCCTTCAGATGATTGAGATCGTCGATTCAACGTTTGTAACTTCTGCTCCCAACGTCGCACTCTCTCCGGAAAATGCGCTGCATAACGAGGTCGTATTTATGGCACGCTCAAATGTAGGAAAAAGTTCATTGCTCAATACTCTGAGTGGACGCAAATCACTTGCAAAAGTTTCGGGTACGCCGGGAAAAACCCGTCTTATTAACTATTTTAAAGTAACGTTACTCAATCGTGAAAACAGCCGCAAACAGGAAGCTTTTTTTGTCGATTTACCCGGATTCGGGTATGCCAAGGTATCGAAATCCATCAAAAAAGAGTGGGAAAAAAATTTAACACAGTTTATTGCTCAGCGTTCCCAGATTAAACTTTTTATTCATCTTCGTGATGCCCGACATCCGGATCTGGAGATTGATGCATCGGTCGATGATTTTTTACAAGAGAGCTGTCGGGAAGATCAGTATATTGTGCAGGTCTTTACTAAAATAGACAAGCTTAACCAAAAAGAGCTCAATCGCCTCAAGAATGCTTACCCGAATGCTTTGATGATATCTAACAGCAAGAAAAAAGGTATAGGACAGCTTTTACATATAATTTATGAGACTTTATTGATGGAACAACCGCATGATACACTATAGAAAAGCACATCTCAATGATATTGCCGCCATGCAGAGACTTGTGAAGCCCGAAATTGATGACGGTGTTATTTTGATTCGCAGTGATGATGAAATATCGACCAATATTCGCTCTTATATGCTCGCTTTCGATGACGAACAGCTCATTGGTTTTGTTGCATTGCACATCCATACACTCACCCTTGCCGAAGTCCGATCACTTATTGTAGAGGCCGCTTATCGCGGTCGGCAGGTCGGCAGCAAGTTAGTGAATATGTGTGTTGAAGAGGCGAAAACACTGGGTTTGAAGAAAATTTTATCTTTGACCTATG
>Ga0256840_1002140_pt1 | contig 17652 bp, 17 predicted proteins | sample 355202metaG_FD_185969 | JGI IMG/M metagenome (GOLD analysis project Ga0256840, IMG submission 185969) | Hydrothermal vent microbial communities from Mid Atlantic Ridge, Atlantic Ocean - 355-202 | ecosystem: Environmental > Aquatic > Marine > Hydrothermal vents | place: Atlantic Ocean: Mid... | reverse complement strand
AAATAGTCTAATAGTGACTCGCTTTAATTCTTTTCTAGCCTCTGGTGTTAGTGTTCTTAAGTCTATATTTTTCATGCTACTATTATAACATAATAGAGCGATATTATCTAGCTAGGTTAATAACCAATAAAAATGAAAGTATCTATTATGTGGACACCTACGTAAATGTCCTACTTGAACAAGGTAAATCACAGCAAGCAATGCCATATTTAAAACGCATGAAAAATACTGAAGGTTGGCCAAATGTAGAATACACCAAGTATATTGAGAAATACCACATCAAAGAAGAGTAGCCAAGCTATAATGGTGGATATGAAAACTCGAATTATAAATTGCATCAAATACGGCAAAGATCAACAAGGCATGGACTATGTGCCCTATCCAGGTGAACTGGGAGCACGAATTTACAAAGAAATTTCACAAAAGTTCTGGCAAGAATGGTTAAGCTATCAAGTCATGTTTATCAACGAGAATCGCCTATCACCGATAAAACCCAAGGATAGAAAACGCATAGAACAAGCCATGCAAAAGTTCTTCTTCGATGGGGGTGTAGAACCAGTAGAAGGATATACGCCAGAATCATAAAATAGTGCAATAAAAGTTTGACAGCACCTATATTGCTCAATATAATGCGCGTTCAATTCAGGTTGTGAAGATTTCTTCTTTGCAAATGATGCGAAAAAAGATGCCCGGTTAGCTCAGTCGGTAGAGCAGAGGATTGAAAATCCTCGTGTCCTTGGTTCGATTCCGAGACCGGGCACCATTTTTTGGTTTCAACCCGTTTCAAATCAGTTCAAAAACCCTTATATTTACTAGCTTTCAACCACTAGGTTGTTTCAGCTTGTTTCACCCTATTTCATGGAATTTCAGTCCAAATGGTGCTATATTTGGTGCTATCACTCAGTTCAATTTATATAGGTAGCACCAAAATGGCATTGACAGATATAAAAATCAAGCGGACAACCGCGAAAACAAAGGACTTTTGGCTTACTGATGAAAAAGGATTAAGGCTATTAATTAAGAAAAATGGGGCAAAGTATTGGCGTTTAAAATACCGCTTTGGTGGTAAACAAAAAACTTTAGCCATTGGTGTCTATCCTGAAATATCTTTAAAGATGGCAAGAGACTTGCGAACCGAAGCAAGGCAACAGCTTAAAGAAGGGATAGACCCAAGCCAAGCCAAGAAAGAAAAAATGTATAGTATGATTATGAATGATACCAATACATTCTCAAAGATTGCCTTAGATTGGTGGAAACACGAGAAAGTGACGTGGACAGAGGATCACGCCAATAGACTATTACACCGATTAGAAAAAAACGCCTTCAAGTATTTAGATAACAAACCAATGGATAAAATCCTCACTAGAGATATTTTGATTGTTATTAAAAATATTGAAAAGCGTGGTGCTTTAGATATTGCAGGGCGTGTTTTACAGGACATACGCAGGGTTTTCACCTATGCGGTAAGACGTGATTTATTAAAATTCAATCCTGCCTTAGATTTAACAGGTGTTGTAAAATTAAAAAAACGCCAACATCAACCATCCATGCAAAATGAAGAACTCGGTCAGTTTATGTATGAGTTAGAGCAGTACAGCAATAGAGGGCATTTATTAACTCAATACGCCTTACAACTTTTAATCTATACATTCACACGTTCAGGTGAAATTCGTGGTGCTACATGGGATGAATTTGATTTTAAAAAATCAATATGGAAAATCCCTGCCGAACGGATGAAAATGGGTACAGAGCATTTAGTACCACTTTCAAAACAAGCATTATCGGTATTGGTCAGTCAAAGTTCAAGAAATTTCAGGCATTGAAAAATTATTGTTCCCCATGATAAATGACCGTAACAGACCCATGTCAGATAACACCATGCGTTGTGCCATGCGAAGAATGGGCTATGATGGAGAAACCGAAGGAAAATCAAAAGCAACGCCCCACGGTTTTCGTGCCAATGCTTCATCAATACTCAATGAAAAAGGTTTTAACCCTGATGCTATCGAAAGACAATTATCTCACATGGAAAGAAATTCAGTTCGAGCCGCCTATATTCATCATGCTAGATATATGGAAGAACGCACCACAATGATGCAATGGTGGGCTGATTATTTGGATAAAGAAAAAATGAAAGTATGATTTTTATTTGTCATCTTTTCACGCTTTTCTAATGGCTTGTGCAATAGCTAAAACTTCTTCTTTAGTAGAAGCCTTTAATAAGGCTTCTTGAAGTTCTTGCAATGATTTTGATTGTATTATTTTCTTTTTCATTACAATTAATCATTACTTCAGGCGTAATTCGTGAATAAACTCTTAACAGCATTTCTTTTCTTCAGTCTCGTTTCATGTAATCAATCAGATATTAATTTCACTGATTCTCATAGTATCGTAGGAGAGTGGCGCGGTGTTTTACAATCTCCAGGTGGTGAGCTACCCTTTGGTATTGAAATTACAAATGAAAATGGCTCTTATACAACAAAAATACTTAATGGACCTGAGCGCGTTGATACATCAAGTACAACTTTTGAAAACAATCATTTACAGATAAACATGTCGTGGTTTGATGCGGTTATCGAAGCAAAAATGATTGATGGAGGTAAAAAATTATCAGGAAAGTGGAAAAAAACAGCCTCAGGTAAAGATAAATCATCTAGCCTTCCTTTCACCGCATCACGTCAATATGAGTACCGATTTAATCAGGAACTAAATCAAGCCAAAGCCACACCAATAAATGGCTCATGGAAAGTTATATTTGCCGATGAAGACAGTGAGACTAAAGCCGTTGCTGAATTCTCTCAACAAGGACAAATTGTTAATGGCACTTTTTTAACAGCCACCGGTGATTACCGTTATTTAGCCGGTGTAGCCAATAATGGCAAGCTAGTATTATCGGCTTTTGACGGAGCGCATGCCTTTTTATTCAGCGCTGAGGTGAATGAAGATACAATCAGCAATGGTCACTTTTGGTCACGCGATTCCTATCATGCCACATGGGTCGCGCAAAAGTCAGTTGATGTCAGTGGTTACCTACAAAACAGTTGGGAGATGAATAAAGCCACAGGAATGGTCGCCTTTACCTTTGAAGATATTGAAGGAAAGTCTGTGTCATTAACGGATGAACGATTTAAAAACAAACCTGTTTTGATAAATCTATTTGGAACATGGTGTCCAAACTGCAATGATGAAGCGCCTGTTTTAGCCAAGTTGTACCAGCAATACAACCCAAAAGGTTTGGAAATTGTTGGACTTGCATTTGAATTCACTGAAGATGTACAACGAGACAAAAAACAATTGGCTATTTTCAAAAAACGCCACGGCATTAATTATCCACTTTTACTCGCTGGAGGAAACGACAAAAGCAGTGCCACCAAAGTATTGGGATTTCTTGACAAGATCAAGTCTTATCCCACCACTTTATTCTTGGATAGAAACCATGATGTGGTTAAAATCAATACCGGTTTTTCAGGCCCAGGAACTGGAAAACATTTCACCCGATTGGTTAATGAACTCGAGGATGAAGTTAAAAAACTATTAAATTAGAAAGCACTGAAAAAAGAGCAACTAAACTAACGACGATTAAAATTAAACCAAGCAGTTGCATAACAAAACTACCCGCGTATTTATAATCGATGGAAACATGCGCAGCAGCATAGCTCCCCAGCAATACTAAAGCGAGTGTTGTAACAATAATAATTAAAGTCAAAGGTGATAACACCGCTAAACTCGCCACAAGTATTAAAGCAAGTAAGCCAATTGTCATTAAGTTTTTTGAAATATACATTTTCTTCTCATTTATATTGAATAAGCCTACTTTAAGGTTAACTATTCTCAAAACATGAGAATGAATTAAAATATTTGTTAATCTTGGCTATAAAATCACATTTTATATATTATTTTCTATACAATTAAACCTTTAGAGACTTCTGCTGTATTAACTTTATGAAAAAACTGTTTAAAATCTTGTGGTTTTTTACAAAATTGGGTTTGTTTTTTGCACTTTTGGGCATTGCAACTCTTTATGTAACCTACAAAGTAATGGAAAAGGACTTGCCATCAGTTGAGTCTATTCGTGAATACAAATTGCAAGTGCCACTGCGCGTCTATTCCAAAGACGGTAAATTAATCCGAGTTTTTGGTTCAAAAAGACGTTCACCTGCTGCCATCAAAGACGTGCCACAACACCTCATTGACGCTTATATTGCAGGTGAAGATGCCAATTTTTACAACCACTACGGTGTTGATCCAAAAGGTTTGTTTCGAGCAGTTTGGGAACTGATTACTACGGGACATAAAAAAACAGGTGGCTCAACCATTACCATGCAGTTGACCCGTAATGTCTTTTTATCACTCAAACAAACCTACACCCGTAAACTCAAAGAAATATTTCTCGCCATTAAGCTGGAACAAACCATCACTAAAGATGAAATATTAGAGTTGTATTTAAATAAAAATTTCTTGGGTCATCGCTCCTATGGCATTGTTGCAGCAGCTGACATGTATTACGGCAAGAAGCTTGACGAACTAACACTAGCTGAGTGTGCCATGCTTGCTGCTCCTCCCAAAGCACCATCAACCATCAATCCCATTACTAACCCTGAGCGTGCCACTAAACGCCGCAATTATATCCTCAGGCGTATGCTAGAGTTGGGTTACATCAACCAACAAGAACACGACCAAGCGGTGGCAGAAGTTGATACCGCTCGCAAACATGAGCCTGCAATTGAATTAAACGCTCCGTGGATAGCGGAGATGGTTCGTGCCGAAATGCTCGAAAAATACGGTGATGGTATCTACACCGATGGTTATGTCGTGACAACAACTATCGATTCAAAATTGCAACAAACAGCGGAGCTCGCGGTTCAAAAAGGCTTGCAAGTATACGACAAACGCCATGGTTACCGTGGAGCAATCAAACATTTTGACCTTGATACCCGTAGCGAAACAAGTACGCAAGAATCAATTAACAAAGCATTAGATGCAATCAAAAGCATCCCCTCTACAGCAGGTTTACAAGCGGCTTTAGTGACATTTGTCGAAAAAGATTCCATGATAGTTCGACTTCTTGACGGGCAAGATGCAGTCATACAATTTGAAACCTCAAAATGGGCAGCTCCCTATATTAGTAATAAAAAGGTAGGAAACAAACCCAAGAACATGAATGACATAAGCCAGTTAGGCGATGTGGTGATGGTGAAACGAGACGAATCTGGAGAATTTGTTTTGGCTCAAATTCCACGTGTTCAAGGAGCACTAATCTCATTGAACCCCAATACTGGAGGCATGAATGCCTTAATTGGTGGGTTTGCCTTTAACTTAAGTAAATTTAACCGAGTAACGCAAGCCAAAAGACAACCCGGCTCTGGATTTAAACCCTTATTGTATTCAGCCGCTCTTGATGCTGGCTTAACCGCATCGACATTAATCAATGATGCTCCTATTGTCTTTGACGACAAAAAACTCGAAGATACGTGGCGTCCACAAAATGCCAACATGAAATTTTTAGGACCCATTCCATTACGCGAAGGAATAGTGCACTCTAAAAATCTAGTCTCTATACGTGTACTCGAACGCATTGGCATTGATAAGGGTCGAAATCACATGCTTAAATTTGGTTTTAATCCCGATGACATTCCTCGTAATTTATCAATTTCATTAGGAACACCCAACATCACGCCATTAGAAATGTCTCGTGCCTTTTCTGTTTTTGCAAATGGCGGCTACCTTATCGAACCTTACTTAATAGAAAAAATCACCAATCAGAGTGGAGAACTTCTTTTTCAACACCCCAAGGTCATTTTATGCGATAACTGCCAAGAACAAGAAAAACAAACAACAAAAGACCAAGCCACAAATGAGGAAAATCAAGAAAGCCAAGATAACAACGACAAAAAGAACACTCTCAACGCAGTTAATCCTCAAGACGAACTGGAAATTATTTACCCTCCACGTGTTATAAGTGCCGCTAACCAATTTATTATAGAATCATTTATGAAAGACGTTGTAAAACGAGGAACTGGCTACAAAGCGATGGCACTCAAGCGGCAGGACCTGGCAGGGAAAACGGGAACAACAAACGATCAACGCGATGCATGGTTTAATGGTTATCAACGCACTATTGTTACTCATGCCTGGGTCGGCTTTGATACCCCAGAAGAAATGGGGCGTGGAGAATATGGTGGGCGCGTTGCCTTGCCTATTTGGATTGATTTTATGCGCGTGGCACTTGCCGGTGTTCCCGAATACCAGCGCCCTATTCCACCCGGAGTTATTGCTGCTAAAATCAATCCAACAACAGGAAAATTAGCCGCTCCAGGTAAAAGCAATACCAAGTTAGAGTATTTTCTTGTGGGTCATTTGCCAGAAGAAGAAAGCACTGAAACTCAAGCCATTGAACTGGACGCAGAAACAGAGGATGATTTATTTTAGAATATTTTGTAACAATTATTTATAACTGAGGTTTTTGTGACGCAAGTCACACTTTATTTTGTCAAATAAACTACAATGGACGCAGTTGTAATGACTTTGAATAGAACCCCCATTCCCTATTAGTTCTATTTTAAAGTATGACTACCTTAAAAGGCTACTTCCACACACGGTAGCCTTTTTTCTTGTCTAAAATTTGTGTAATTTTTCCAATGACGTCATGTATTCTGAATGCCTATGTTAAAATCGGCAAATTATTATTTTCACACCCTAAAAATGCAAAAACAAACCAAGAATATACTCACTCTTATCGCTTTAGCTTTTCTTTTTATTACTCCCGTTATTGTTGCAATAATAATGAACTCAAAGCTTATTGATTATTCACCAGAATCTTTTAAAAATTACGGCAACTTTATCAGACCCCCGATAAAAATAACCACTAAAGAAAGCTTAAAACCTTTTGAAGATTATTGGACCATTATTTATGCGCATACCGGCGATTGCGATGAGGATTGCATGAGGATGCTAGATACACTTTATAGAATTCGATTAACCAAGGGACATAAAATGAAACAAGTTAAACTGCTTGTTCTTCATCCCGATGATGACAAACTCATTATTCCTTCTCAATACACTTCAATTGAACAACAATCTTATTCAGCAACTGAAGATTTAAGTTCGATTTTATCGACACTATCTTCACAATCTTTAGGTAATGGAAACGGCTTGTATCTGCTAGCTCCTGAGGGGTTTTTAATGATGTCTTATCCAAAAGATTTTGAACCACGAGACGTGATTAAAGATTTAGGTTTGTTATTACGCGCTCGAAAAAACAACGGTTAACCCTCGATTAATGAAGTTATCTCACCCGCTTTTAAAACAAATGATTGACCCGTTGTTAAGGGCATCCAATTTTCATCATTGAGAGGAACACTTGAAACTAAAACAACGTTTTTGGAATACGTTTGCTTAATATCTAATCCATCTATTGCGGTATCACCTGAATGAGTTTGACAACTGCGCTGCAACAAATACAAGCCAGGAAGAGTCACGGTTTTTTTCTTATCTTTTTTGTCCTTAACTTCTCGCTTATCACTAAACACAAAGGTGTATTGACTATCTGAATAGATGAAATTAGCCAAACCTAAAGATTGCATCTCGAGAGCAAAGAAATTAAAAACTTGAAATCGTTGAGGCAAGGTAGGAAAATCTGGAGCATCCCAAATGGCAGTCATCTGAGTCATTAAATAGCAAAAAGCTGCTTCTGAATCCGTTTGCCCTAGTGGCATAAAACGCCGCGACTGGTATTTTGGATTATTCACGAGACCTTTCAAATCCCCATTATGAATAAAGACATGTTCACAACCGCCCAGTTCTCGTGTAAAGGGTTGGGTGTTTCTGTAACTGATTTCTCCTTGTGTGGCGTATCGTATATGAGACATAATGATAGAACTTTTCATGCGGTAATTTTTAATAAAATCCAAGCACAAACTATCACTGGCTTGATGGGCTTCTTTAATGATTTTTACCGCATTTTCTTGGTAATAGGCAATACCCCAACCGTGTCGGTGGTGGTCTGTTAAACCGCCATGTTTTGAAAATATATCCAAAGAAAATGAAATTTCAGTTGGCATCGAACTGGATACAGCAAACAATTCACACATAAAAATGACCTAAATAATATTCAGTTAAAGAAATAATACTTCCAATGAAGTAAAATCAAACGTCTTAGTACTATTATACATTAATTTATATCACATGAAAAATTATTCGAAATTGGCATGGTTTGGCGTTTTATTTGCCTTATGCGTTATTGTCCTTGGTGCCTATGTGCGCTTATCCGATGCAGGTCTTGGTTGCCCTGATTGGCCTGGTTGCTATGGTCAAATTGCAGTTCCAACCCATGTTGATGATGTTGCCCAAGCCAACCAAGCCTTTCCAGAGCGTGCGGTAGAAGCGCATAAAGCCTGGAAGGAAATGGTGCATCGTTATTTTGCAGGTACGTTGGGGCTTATTGTATTAGCACTATTTATCTGGGCATTTAAAAAGCGCGATGAAATGCCAATAACCCTACCTTTGATGTTAAGTGTTGTCATTTTATTCCAAGCCGCTCTTGGCATGTGGACAGTAACACTGCAACTCAAGCCTATTATTGTTATGGCACATTTGATGGGAGGTATGCTGACCCTCACCTTGCTCACATGGCTGGCATTATCCACCTCCAATACTATCCGTCCTTACCGATATGGAGGGCACGTAAAACAATCCATGGTGGTCTTTGCATTAATTTTAGTGGTGCTACAAATTATGCTTGGTGGTTGGACAAGTTCTAACTATGCGGCTCTATCTTGTGTTGGATTTCCTTTATGTAATGGACTCGTGATTCCACCCATGGATTTTTCACAAGCTTTTGTCTTGTGGCGCGGACTTGGTATTAATTATGAATATGGCGTCTTGGATGCGCCAGCTCGAATAGCCATACAAATGACGCACCGCATGGGTTTTATTCTTGTGTCTTTGTACTTAATTTGGTTATCAACACGCTTAATGAAAAACCGTGAATTAATGCCTTTAGGCATCACTGTTTTATCCCTGTTGGTTATTCAAGTTGCACTGGGGATTTCAAACGTAACATTGGGTTTACCTCTGCCCATAGCCGTTGCGCATAATGGTGTGGCTGCTTTGCTGTTGTTGTCTCTGGTAATTTTACTGTATAAAACCCGCAAAACATCATGAGCCAATCAAAATTTAATCAATACCTCGAATTAACTAAACCTAAAGTTGTATTGCTTATTGTTTTTACCGCATTAGTTGGTATGTTATTGTCGGTTGATAATGGCTTGCCTCCTTGGGATAAAGTGTTTTTTGGGCTAGTTGGGATTGGCTTTGCCGCCTCTGCCGCGGCTGCCATTAACCACTGGGCCGACCAAAAAATTGATGCCATTATGCTGCGTACCCAACACCGACCTTTACCTCAAGGGGATTTAACTGATACTAATGTGATTGTTTTTGCAGCATTGTTATGTGCGATTGCTATGGGTTTTTTGGTGTGGAAAATCAATGTATTAACAGCGGTTTTAACCTTTTTATCATTAATTGGCTATGCCTTTATCTACACCTTTTTTCTCAAACGCATCACACCACAAAACATCGTTATTGGCGGTGCTGCAGGTGCAGCTCCTCCCGTGCTTGGTTGGACCGCTATTACGGGCAATTTGACGGGCGATGCCTTGTTATTATTTGGCATAATTTACCTGTGGACGCCACCGCATTTTTGGGCGTTAGCAATCCACCGAGTCGATGATTATGCCAAAGCCAAAATTCCCATGTTACCAGTGACACATGGCATTCAACACACCTGGTTGCACATGGTTTTTTATACCATTTTATTGTTTTTATTGAGTGTTTTTCCTTATTTAGTCGGCATGAGTGGTTGGGTTTATCTCATTGGGACAGTTATTCTGGGGGCGCGTTTTTTACAACTGGTTTGGCAAATGCGCACATCAACTGACCCAATGCTACCATGGAAAGTGTTTAAGTTTTCGATTTGGTATTTGATGATTTTATTTGCCTTATTGATTGTTGATCATTATCTGCCCGTACACGACTTTAATCAGAAGGTATTCCAAACACCTTTATTATAATTCAGCAAAATGGATAGACGATAGATTTTATAAATATGCTTAGGGCGTTCCTCTTGTAGCTGTTTTGAACTTGATTCTGCTCAACTATAATACAAATTCACTGTCCACCTCTTACCAATCTCACATAAACACTATTGCTGCGAAAGCTACCGTTATCCCGTCCATTGTTGAAACCAAACCTCCAGGAATCACTAATACTGGAAACAACGGGAGAAGAGCTCCAAAAAAAGCTCACTGGAGTATTTGGGAAAACATCGCTATTTATTACTGGACTAAATCGGTCATAAGCCGCTAGCGAACGTAACTCTTTAATATTAGGTAATCTCCAATCAGAAAATCCCGCAAATGTGCTGTTATTTGCCAAGCTTAGTGCTTGTTGCCAATTAAGCGTGGTTGCACTACCTGTGGTGCACGTTGAGTCACTTAAACCTTGAGCGCATTTTTTCCATATTAGTCCTGTTTTTTTATCCAATACGGTATCATTAGTATTGATGATGTATCTACTGTTTTCCCAATTGTGTATGGTATTAGGATTGAAAGTTTGTTGCGCTAAAGCGGAATTACTAATAATTAATACAGTCAGTATTATTAATGAATTTTTCATATTTTCACCTTATTCTATCAATCGGTTGCTAAGTTCTAGTATTTCTTTCATTAAAATCATTGGTTTAACTGTCCACCTCGTACCAATCGCACATAATGGTCATTGCCACGGTAATCGTTGCTATCATTGCCATAACCAAAGTTCAAAGTCCGTGCATGGCTTGTATAATTACCATAGGGGTAAGAACTCCAAAAATGGTTGAAGTTAGTATTTGGGAAATAGTTTGCATCTATAGCTGGGTTAACTATTCCTCGATTAGTAATGGAAGAAAGTTCATCAACATCTGGCACACGCCAATCTGTTTGACCACAGAGACTTTGCGAGTTAACCCTTGCTGCAAATGCTTGAGTATTGCAAAAGGTTGAACTGTCTGATGCGTTGTAACCGTAACAGATATTGCCATCATCGTCTGCTTTACCAACCGCTCCGCCGTTAGTGGTTGGATCGGTATTGTACCAATTATAGGTGTCATTTTTATCATGTAAACCGCCATCAACAGTCTTAACTTCCCAAACCAGACCTGTGATATTGTCTTTAACACATGCCCAAACAGTGGTGGCATAATCGACAGTTTGGTCAGGAAGTGGTGTACCTGTAGCATCAAGCTTGGTAAAACTAAAGCCAGCATGCCCATCGCTGTCACCATTGTGGGTGTCATCTCTGCCTTGGTTGCAGTCTTGAGGTGAGCTTAGGTTACTGGTGCAAGTTGTGTTGTTACCTGATGCATAGTTCCCACCCCAAGTTATGCCGGTGTCATTGAGTCTAGCAAGAAACTCAAACCCATTTTTGAATAAGTCATCCGTTTGTGCATTAACAACGCTAAAAAATACTAAACTTGCTAAAATAATTAATAGTTTTGGTTTCATTGATATTTTCCATTTATCCACTTGATGGGTGGAATTATACAAAATAACAATCAAAAACGGAATGAGTTTGCAGAGTTTGCCACGATTATTTTTTTCTTACTACACTTATGTGTGTGCATTTTTAGTTTAGGTCAAATCTGAACATTTCTTTTGCTACTATGCAGAACTTTAGGATGTATTAAGGTTTTAATGACTGAATATGTTAAACTATGCCTCATGATTGATGCCCATATTCACCTTGATGATGAACGATTTGATAACAATCGTGGTCAACTCATTGCGCAAGCTCAAGAGGCAGGAATAACACAGTTTATTGTGCCTGCCGTTATGTATTCAGGCTTTGAAAAACTCAAAAAAATCAAACAACAATTTGATTGCATCATCCCGAGTTATGGTTTGCATCCCTATTTTATCAAACAGCATTCTTTGCAAGACATTGATTTATTGGATAACTGGTTATCTGCAAACAAATCATGCGCTGTGGGAGAATGTGGTTTGGATTTCTTTTTAAAAGATTTAGATAAAGACATTCAACAAAACTATTTTGAAGCGCAAATCGCACTGGCAAAAAAACACAAATTACCATTAATATTGCATGCACGAGGAGCCGTTGATGCGGTGTTTAATGCATTGAAACAAGCCGATTATTTCCAAGCCATGATTCACAGTTATAACGGCAGTATCCAACAAACCAAACAGTTATTGGATAAAGGCATTAAATTTAGTTTTGGTGGCACACTCTGCAATCCCAATGCCCACAAATTACACAAGCTTGTACAATATATACCAACCGATGCCATAATGTTTGAAACCGATGCACCCGACCAAAACCTTTATCCTCATTTTAAAGCAATAAATACACCAATAAATCTGATTAAAATCATACAAAACTACTCTTTTATAATAAAACAAAACCTTGAACAAACTAAATCCAAAAGTCAATTAGTTACTTCTACTTTCTTTAAGGTTTGACAAATTACTTGTCAAGTTAACTGTAGCATCAATTTATTTAAAGGCTAAACTATTATATTTATTATTTAAATAATTTTATGACGAATATTAATTTTCAAATCCAAGCTCTAAGAAATACTGATTTTAGTCACCTTTTCAACTTATCAGATAAAGAACTAAAAAAAATAAATGCCTTCAAAATAACAGTTGTTGAGCATCCTGGATATCCATGTAGAATCAGCCTTGAAGATGCCAAAATTGGTGAAACTATCATTGCATTGCCTTATATGCATCACGATGTTAACTCTCCTTACCGAAGTTCAGGTCCTATTTTTATTCGTCAAAACTGCCTTTCTGTAAATTTAGCGACTAATGAGATACCGGCTGTTTTAAATAATCGTGAATTGTCTTTACGTGCCTACAACAAACACTCACTGATGATTGATGCACTTACCTCAAAAGGAAAAGAGGTTAAACAAAATATAGTTAACTTATTGTCCAATTCTAATGTGGCGTATATTCACATCCATAATGCAAACCCTGGTTGTTACAGTTGTCGTGTGGAACGTGTCATTGAATAAATTTTATACCTCAGGGTATTATCTCGATTAACTGTAGATTATAATCAGCACTTTTATAAAAGATAGGCAATGACTCAGACAAAACAACGCTTTGGTGGCGTGACTCGCTTGCATGGCGATGCTGCCTTTGAAAAATTGGCTCAATCGCATGTGTGTGTGATTGGTGTCGGTGGTGTGGGTTCGTGGGCTTGTGAAATTTTGGCTCGCAATGGCATCGGACAAATCACATTGATTGATGCCGATGATGTTTGTGTGACCAACATTAATCGCCAAATCCATGCGCTGAGCCAAACCATCGGTCAAGAAAAAGTCAAAGCCATGAGCGAGAGAATCAAGAGCATCAACCCCAATTGCATCGTGCATGAACAAACCACTTTTTTCATGCAGTCCTCCGCAGATAAATTACTTAAACCTAAATATGATTTTGTTATTGATGCCATTGATAGCATTAAACACAAAAGTTTGTTAATCGCCTTGTGCAAAGAAAAACACATTCCGATGATTACCATTGGGGGAGCAGGTGGCAAAATCAATATAGCTGATATTCAAGTCAGTGACTTAGGTCGCAGTTATGACGACCGATTGTTGTGCAAACTGCGCAAAGAACTGCGTAATAAGTATGGTTTTCCTCGCTTTAAAAAGAAAAAATTCCACGTGATGTGTGTGTTTTCACCCGAAATGCCAAAATTACCGTGGTGCAATATTGAAGATAAAAACGATAACGAACCTAAAACCAGCCTCAAACTTGACTGCAACAACGGCTTTGGAACCGATGCCGCAGTGGTCAGTGTGTTTGGTATAACGGCAGCTCATTATGTTATTTCTCAAATAATTAAAATCTAAAAATATTCTCATTATAATTGTGGCATTCATCACAATTTAATACAGCTACTGGTAATAAGCTTGAATAGCAAATTTAATCTTAAGAGAAATCAAAGTGAAATCCATGTTCAGTTTCAAACAAAAACCACAACCAAGAAAATTTCGTTACACTCTGATTATTATTCTACTCTTTTTTCAAAACAGTGTGGCACAAGCTAATAGTTTAGGTCAAATAAAAGGTTCTGCTGATCTTATTTATAGGAATGGTTTTGAACCGATTACTGAGCTACTGGTTAATGCCGGTATTGATCGAGTCACTCAAGTGAATCAAACCATTACAATTGTTGGTAGTGGCAGTGACACCTCTGGTGGTGTTATTTTTTATCAATGGCAAGATGATGGTGTGGTTGTTTCTGGCAGTTCTTCTTTTCCATATACTCCAACAACCGTAGGCAATCACCAATTAACACTGACTATTTCAGACACCAATGGCAATTCTGCCAGTGATACGGCATTGGTCAATGTCGCTCCCTCCTCAAGCGCTGAGAATAATCCACCCATCGCCGATGCTGGGTTGGTCACTTATACCGCTCTTAATCAAGCCAAAACCATAACTGGCATTGGTTCAGATAGTGATGGTGTGATTACCTCTTATCAATGGAAGTTAGGCTCCACGGTGTTATCCACCAATGCCACATTCGATTTTACCCCAACTTCACTAGGGGAAAGCATTCTGACTTTAACCGTAACTGATGATGATGGCGCAAGTGCCAGCGATGATTTGGTGGTTTTTACCATCGGTGGCAACGCAACGGGTATAACCGTTAATGTCACCACGCTTGGTGGTGGCGGAAATTACCAATGCGATGGTATTGATGATGAGGTACAAATCAATCAAGCCCTGTTTGACGTTGCCAATGCGGGTGGCGGAACGGTTCATATAGGTGCTGGTATTTTTACCATTAGCAATCCGATAGAAATTCAAGGCGATCACACCATTTTAGCAGGCGAAGGCATGGAAAATACCACCATCAAGCTCAAAGACGAAGCCAATTGGGGCGAATTGGTCGGTACAGGAGCGGCGGCTCAATATTTATTAGCCGATCCTATTATTCGCAACAATGGCGGTTTGCACAATCTTACTTTGCGAGATTTTAAAGTCGATGGCAACAAATACAACCAACATTATAATCATCCCGTTGATGGGCAAGTCTTGGTCTCAGATGGTGTCGGTAATTATGATGGCGTTCGAATTGCCACCAACCAATCTGGAGAACGGGTGAGCAATATTCTCATCTCTGGTGTGTATATGTTTGAAAACAACAGCGATGCTTTTATTGTTTTCAATGGCAGTCACATTATTGTTGAGAACAGTAAAACCGTCAGGATTGGTCATTCTGCCACCTACTTTTTAGATCCGTTAGTGTCTTTATCAGAAAATAACGACATTACTATCGCTGCCAACTCAGGCATTCGTTGGTACGATGGCAATCATATTATTGTGCGTAATAATTTTATTCAAGGCAACCCCAATAAAGACGGCAACTCCAACTTTGCCATCGAAGTCACCAGCGGTCAAACCGCGCGAGTATTGGATGATTTAATTATTGAAAACAACACCATACGGTTTACCGCAGGGGCTGGCATTGCCTTGGATGCCAAAGATCCGGTGCAAGCAACTGGAGCCATAATTCGCAATAACCTTATTTATCAGTGTGGCAACATCGGCACTTTTGTTAATCAACGTGAGACAGGTGCGATTAACCTCAAAAACTTCACCAACACCCTCATCGAAAACAACACCATAGTCAATAATATTGGCAGTGCCATAAGAGTTGGTGGCAATGTTGGTTTTAATGACGAATGGGATGAGGTCAAAGGTCTAACAGCAACCATTCGCAACAATATTATCAGCGACACCACTGATGATGACACCACTGTACAACAAATTGAAGTTTACGGTATCGACATCGCCACGGGTAACAGTGCGGTTTGTACCTACAACAACTTATGGAACAACCACACCGCTGATTATAAAAATTGCCAAACAGGAATTGGCAGCATATCCTCCGACCCCAAATTTGTCAGCATTCAATTAGGCACAAATTTCAACAACACCAATGACACCACCGCCGATTTACATATTCAAAGCCAATTAGGACGCTGGGATGTGATCACAAACACATGGATCAATGATGCACAAAGCAGCAGTTCTATCAATGCAGGCAGTATTGCCAGTGATTATTACAACGAAGTTTTACCCAACGGCAATCGCATCAATTTAGGAGCCTACGGCAATTCACCCTACGCCTCCAAAGGCATCCAGTCGCCGCCCGTTGCCAATGCGGGTAAAAATCAATACTTGCGAGCCGACAATAAAGGTTATGTTCGGGTTAATCTTGATGGCAGTTTATCCAGCGATGATGGCACAATCACCAGTTACCTATGGGAAATCAATAGCATATTTCTTGGCACAGGTGAAACATTAAATGATGTGGTCATGGGCATTGGTCTGCATGAAATAAAACTAACCGTAACCGATAACGACAACCTTTTTACCGCCGATAAAACCACCATCCGCATCAACCCCAACACCAGCAACCAAATTCCACTTGCCGATGCAGGTGCCGACCAAGTGGTCACCGACACCGACGCCAGCGGCAGCAATTTAGTGCTACTACGAGGCGATGAATCACATGATGATGACGGTGTCATTGTGTCCTATCAATGGCAAGACGAAAATGGCAACCCACTGTCTGATTTTGCCACCACCGCCCAAGACTTAGGCGTTGGCATTCACCAATTAAGCCTAAACATTATGGACAACGAAGGTGCAACTGCCACCGATACGCTCCAAGTTGAAGTCAAACCCGAAAACGATTATGCCCTGAATTTTGATGGCGGAGAATTTGTCGTTATCGAAAATGCCAACATGCCACAAGTCGATTTAACCATCGAAATGTGGATAAAACAAGACAGCAGCTCAGGTGACACCGATGGACTGATAAACCTAGGAGCCAATGATGGCAAACGCCTCATCTTAAAAACAGGCGGACTGCCCGCTTGGGGATTAAACAATTATGCCGATACAGGCATCAGTATTGGGCAATGGCAGCACCTCGCCTTTGTGGTCGAAAACAGTTTATTAACCCATATTTACATTGATGGCGTATCACAAAACCTTATCGGTGATGGCATTATAAATATGCCTGATGCTTATATGTCGGTCGGTTCCTTCTACCAAGGCGTAGCCTCAAACTTTGACTTTAACGGCACAATTGACGAACTGCGAGTCTGGGATATCCCCCGCAGTAACGCAGAAATCAACGCCAACAAAGACATCGAACTCAACGGCAACGTAGCCAACTTAGTCGGCTACTGGAACTTCAACGACGGCAGCGGCACAAAACTCACCGATAAAGCCGGCAACCGCGATGGCAATCTCACCAATATGCAACAAACAGACTGGGTATTGGGCGTCATTAATCCGCATTAAAGCCTTTTTGATTAATAAAGAATGTATATATCCAAATCCCGATATAGAAACGCGAATTAGAGTGCAATCAATTGGTGCGTATAGCAAATCAATAAAATTCGCAGTCACCTTATTGGTGATAAGATATTTTCTTGGGGTAGCGTCCAGATAAGTGTGTCTAGTTGAGTGGTTTTTGCCACGAGTTATAATTAAATCACATTGATAATGATAAAGTCGATTGTTTTTTTGCTTTAGAATAGAAAATAGTCATCATAGCGCCGCA
>Ga0256840_1002139_pt1 | contig 17655 bp, 12 predicted proteins | sample 355202metaG_FD_185969 | JGI IMG/M metagenome (GOLD analysis project Ga0256840, IMG submission 185969) | Hydrothermal vent microbial communities from Mid Atlantic Ridge, Atlantic Ocean - 355-202 | ecosystem: Environmental > Aquatic > Marine > Hydrothermal vents | place: Atlantic Ocean: Mid... | reverse complement strand
CGCTTTAGTTCCAAAACGGCGTCAAAGGGACAAGGCTGAGACGCATTATCAAGAAGACGTCCCTCCTCTTACTGTAGAGGCTGATCCAGAATCAGAGATTAAACTGACAGACATTTCTGAACGTCAATCGAACACCAAAATAGGTGAAGTTAATAACTCAGTTAAAACTGAAAATACTTCAAAACTAGAACTTGCTGAAGCGTCCTTAATACGTCAGAGCGAAATAGATAAACTATTAAAAAAGCTTCATAATATCTCTCAGAACAACCATTTGTCTTCTAAAGGAAAACAAAACAATAGACAAGCAATTAGATATCTACTTAAATCCCCTATTGAAGCCAAGCTGAAAAAAAAATCTGTACTGAGTTTAAACAGCAACTTAACAGTATTAGTGCTAAATATTAGCAGTAAAGGTGCTATGATTGAATTGAAAAAGTCGCTTAAATTGCGGGGGAAAATAACTCTAACTATTCATTTTGATTCTCAACATATTTTTGTAATTCCTGCGCGTGTTGTCAGAAGAGAGAATAAAATTGTCTATGGCCTGCAGTTTTTAGATTTTCAGCATAAATTAACTGATTATCTAGTCAACTCAAGTAAGTACGATCTTACTTACTTATCTAGCCTCGATAATTAATGTGTACTTGTATAGTTTCACCACGGTATACTGCAATATGGTCAAGTGAAACTGGACACTTTCTTAGGGCCTATTTCTGATGGAACTCCACGCTCAAACTCTAAGGGCGATTTAGAGTGTGTCAGCTTACCATTATAAAAAGCTAAGTAATCAATAACACTTAACTTAGTCGCTTCTTTTATTCGTAACCGTCAATTAAACCCACCTAGCCTGTAATGGTAAAGTAAAACAGGACACTTTCTTAGACCTCTTTTTTATGGAACTCACGTTCAAACTCTAAGGGCGATTTATAGCCTAATTTAGAGTGTGTCCGCTTACCTTCGCTGAAAATCAGGGAAACGGAGCGATAGCGAAGTGATGATTTTTAGTCCGCAGTAGGCGACAGGGAAATTCGCCAATCCGAAGTGCACTGCGATAGCAGTGCGCGAGGGAGGCTAGTAGTTATCCCGACAGCCGTCAAGCCATTTGAGGTAGCTTTAACGTAGCGGCTTTTGTGCGAAGTTGAAGCGGACGCAGGGCGTACTGGGGCTTATCCAGTTCGCTCCGTATGTGAATGAATATTTGGCGACAGGAGTCCCAAGTATTTCATGAGGTAGGATGGCGCGCCTATCTTATTCGGCTTCTTTCGCAAAGAAGACGGCGGCCTTTTTTAATATTTCGCGCTCCATACGCAATTGCTTATTTTCTTTACGTAATTGAAGCAATTCATCATGCCCACTCAGGTTTAAGCTGGAATTATTTTTAATGGTTTTCTCTTCAGGGCCTTTCTCGGCTTTTACCCAACGTCTAATGGCGCTTAAAGAAACGCCTAAATTATCCGCAGCTTGTTGCTGCGTGTATCCATGTTTAATGACTAATTTGGCCGCATCCTGTTTAAATTCAAGTGTGTACTTAGGTTTTGTCTGTTTGTTTTCGTTACTCATATTCACCTCTAATAACATTATAAATCAGCCTTTAGAAGTGTCCTGCTTTATTAGACCAATACAATTGGAGGGGGCTTGTGCGATGGTACTCCTCCTATGTTCAACGGTGAGGGTGTACAATATCCAAAAGATCAATCAGGCTCAGCTCATTAAATTCCTACCCTTAATAAGTGGCTAGATAAGTAATAAAATAACCTTATAAGAAAAAATATGACACTCGACGTATATTTATCTATTTTTACCTTAATATTCTTTTCCCTGGGAATTAACATCCTTTCGCTGAAGACACGTATTCCTTATACTGTCCTGCTAGTCATTGGTGGCTCTTTGCTGGTACCACTTTCAAATATAGAGGTCTTTTCTTTTATCACTAGCTTTCAACTAACTCCGGAGCTGTTGTTTTTCGTTTTTCTACCGATCCTAATTTTCGAATCGGCCTACAATATGAAAATTCGTAATATCCACGAAAATAAATTTGCGATCAGTATGTTAGCGATTGTCGGCCTACTGATTTCAACTTTTTTTATTGGCTATGTCGGTCGTTGGGCATTTGGGCTACTGGGTTTTGATATTCCGTTGCTAGTTACTTTACTCTTTGGTGCTATTATTTCTGCAACAGATCCCGTGGCCGTTTTATCTTTATTTAAAGAGTACGGCGCTCCGCATCGTTTAACTTTGATATTTGAAGGCGAAAGTCTATTTAACGACGGAACTGCCTTTGCTACATTTTTAGTCTTCTTGGAAATTATGCTACATGGTTTTCATGGTATAACGACTGTTTTACAAGGGGTTTTTGCATTCTTTACTATGATTGTGGGAGGTGGGTTCTTTGGTTTGTTGATGGGTTTTTTATTTTCTAAACTCATTGAATGGGTGAAAGGCCATGAACACCTTGAAATTACCTTGACCTTACTGGTCGCCCATTTTACTTTTCTTTTAGCGGAGCTTATTTCTGAAGAACTAGTCATAAATAACTATCATATTCAAATTTCTTCTATTATTGCCACACTGGTTTCTTCTATTGTAATGGGGAATTTTGGACGTTATAAAATGTCTGCTGGCGTTGAAGAGTACATGGAAAAATTCTGGTCTTATTTTGCTTTTCTCGCTAACTCTCTCGTTTTTATTCTAATGGGCTTGTTGTTTACCAGCCTTTCCATTGCTCTACATGTTGCGATCCTGCCAATTTTGATCACAATTATAGTTGTTGTCGTAGCTCGTGCAGTTTCTGTTTATTGTTCAATAGGCATGGCGAATCTCAATCAATCGGAAGAAGATATTCCTGTAAACTGGCAACATCTACTCTCTTGGGGCAGTTTACGGGGTGCTATTGCCGTTATTATGGTTATGCTTATCCCTGATGATTTGAGTCTCCCTAATTGGAATTACGAATTTACAATCAAAGAGTTTATTACTGCCATCACTATCGGTAGCATTTATTTTACTTTGATTATTAAAGCGACAACGATTGGCAAGGTAATACACTGGCTAAATATTGATACTTTGTTACCTCATGAAAAAATGAGCTACTTTAAAAGTAAGGCGCTCATTTATCAAAGTTTAAATGCTCGCACTAAAGAGCTTTTTGAGCATCAATATATTAATGAAGCACAGTACAAGTCTTTGACAGAAGAGCATCAAGCTTTATACCAAAATATTTGTCGGCAATGTAATGAAAAAAATAAAGACTCTAGTCATGTAGTTGAAAATATGTTGCGTATTTATACCTTGGCACTACAGAAAAGCGAACTGAAAGAAATTTTTAGGCGTGCCGAAATTAATGAGAATATATACAAAAAGAATTTGTTGATTTTAGAAACACAAACAGAACGGATTGAACAGGATCAGCCTCAATTAGAATCACTTAATATGTATCTGGACTCATGGATAGGTAAAATAAATCTTATTATCAAGCGTTTTTTCTCGTCATCTAGCAATTTAAGTGAAACACAAGAGCTTTACCTCTATTATCGGACGCAATATAAATTGGTTTGCAAAGTAATTGATGATCTGGCTTTAATAAAAAAATCGCCCTTAATCGAAATCTTTGATGACCCTACAGCTTTTCAGAATGTCGAAAATATTTATCAATATCTGCAAAATAAAACCGTGCAGCAAATGGCAAATGAAATTAAATCGAATAAAGACCTAGTGGATGAGATGAATGAGCAATCCGCAAAAGCTTTACTCAGCATTACTCAGGCAGATACCCTAAAGGATCTACATAAACATGAAATTATTTCCAGTAAATTATATGTTTTGCTGAAGAAGGAATTTAATGATGCGTGATTTTCAGGGTATGAGTTAATAACTATTTGAGGATAACCATTCACCTCCCGTTGTAAAAAATATAATAAAAACGGGAGGTTATTTATTTGGCCATTAAAATTTATAGCTAATATCTGCTTGTATATTATGCGTAAATAAATTACTGCCTGAAATAGTGTCTACATACTGCCCCATATAGCCTAATTTCAATCCTACCTTCTGATTTGCTTGATAGCTTAAACCTGTAAAAATACGATTTTCAGAAAAACCTTGTTTACCAAAATGGTTTTTATTTAGGTAAAACAACACCTCATCCCCAATGTAAGCACTCAAGCCATCGGCAAAGGGTAAGGCATGACTGATTTTTAACAATTGTCGTGGTCGGTAAGCGTTAGGTCCCCCCGTACGTAAATGCATGCGCTCATCCATACGGGTGCGACTAGTGAAATTAAATTCCCCGAAACTCTGTTTCCAGACAAAATCCTGATAGATACGGTTTTCATTAAGCGTTGTTTTATTTAAAGGTGCAATCCAGTCATGTACATAACCCAGCCAAATCGAAGCATGTTTATTTAGTTGATAACCGATTTGAGTGAATAATAAGTTTTCTGTGAATCGTGTACCTTGGTCTGAATCATCTCGGGTACGCGTTTGATTCATAATTTGCCAGTGAAATTTTTCTAGTGAAGGGGATACCGCTTTGAAATCACCTTTTAATGTGACGGAGCCCCATACACCAAAGACATTATTTGTGCTCGCAGGAGCATTCGAAATGGGTGGGATAATTGCTTCAGCAGCAAAGCCAGATATTGGTAAGGTTAATAGGCTGCTTAATAGGATTGTATGTTTGATTTTATTCATGCGTTTATCTTAATCATATGAATTATGAGCCAATCAATTATTGGCTTCTTCAATTAAATTTTAGGTAACTATTACGTAGACTATGCAACGCATAATTTATTGCACAGAAAGGAAGTTAATGCACATTCTCTTCTCATACTTCGCTTTTCCAGTGAGGGAGTGAACTGGCGATTTTGTACAAGCAGTATTAATGCCAAGTACGTATTTAGTTGAAATTAATCTTGATAACGCTGTGTTTTTGCAACAAACTTGTATTGATCAAGGGATTTTGAAAGATAACCGATAGAGAGTTATCATCTTTTTATGGTTCATATAAACCGCCTAGCCTGGTTTATATAAACCACTTTATTTTATCTCTAACGCGTAAAGGAGAGCGTTAAAGTTAATATGTCTATATAATCAATAAGTTAAATTTGTAAATAGTGATGGCACAAGGATTGCTTTTGTTATTCTAATCTTTATTATTTAATATTGGAGGTATCTATTTTGAATGATTCTACTTTACAGGCTGTACCGGAAACAGGGGTTGCTGGTTTAAAAAAATACTGGCATCAAGATTTAATTTCTGGTTTTCTTGTTTTTTTGATTGCCTTACCTCTCAGCTTAGGTATTGCAATGGCTTCGGGTTTGCCACCTATGGCCGGTATTCTCAGTGCCATTGTGGGAGGGATGTTTGTTTCGCGCATTAATGGCTCTTTTGTTACCATTGCAGGGCCTGCTGCGGGTCTAATTGTAGTGATATTGGATGCCGTACAAACGATGGGTGGCGGTGATCCAATGGCCGGTTATCGGTATACTCTGGCCGCTATTGTCGTTGCGGGTTTATTACAGATTGGTATAGGATTTTTAAAATTGGGCAGCTTGAGCTCATTTTTTCCTACTTCGGTCGTTCACGGTATGCTGGCGGCAATTGGTATTATTATTATCACCAAGCAAATTCATGTCATGTTAGGTGCTACGCCAGAGCCAGGAAGCCTATTTTCCTCTATGGCACAAGTACCGCATAGTATTATGAACATGAATAGTGAAATTGCCTTTATTGGTATTGTTGGTTTACTGATCATGATTTTGTGGAGTAGGCTACAGCAGCCCTTACTGAAAAAAATACCCGCCCCTATTATCGTTGTACTTTTAGGTATTGGTTTAGGGATGTACTTTGATCTAAATCATACCCATATTTATCATGTGCCACATCAGCTCGATATGCTAACGGGGCATTTAGTGCATGAAGGTCAGGTAGGCCCTAATTATCTGGTTTCAATTTCAGATCATTTTATATCTAGCTTTTATTTCCCCGACTTTTCTAAAATTACCGAAGTGGAATTTTGGGTGGCTGTGATAAGTATTTGTCTCGTGGGCAGCCTGGAAAGTCTGTTGACAACAATTGCCGTGGATAAACTTGATCCTTATAAGCGCCGTTCAAATTTAGATAAAGATATTATAGGTATTGGTGCGGGTAATACGCTTTCTGGTCTGATTGGTGGTACTGCGATGATTTCTGAGGTGGTACGGAGTTCGGCGAATATTAATAATGGAGCGAAAACGGGTTGGGCTAATTTCTTTCATGGCGCAATCATGCTGTTATTTGTGGTGTTATTTCCTGAAGTAATTCATAGCATTCCTTTATCAGCATTGGCTGCATTACTGGTTTTTACTGGTTTTAAACTGGCTGCTCCAACTGAATTCAGCAAAGTATTAAAAGTCGGTAGCGAACAGTTTTTTATGTTTATTGTGACTATTATTGGCGTGTTAGCGACTGATTTATTAATCGGTGTGGCGATTGGTATTGTGGTTAAACTTTTAGTACATATCTTGCGTGGTGTCTGGTGGAACAATTTATTTAAAATTTATTTCACTATAAAAGAAGAGGCGGGTGAGCAGATCACTCTGAAATTAAATGGTTCGGCTTTATTTGCTAATTTTTTACCAATGAAAAAAGCACTGGATAATTTACCGAAAGGTAAAAATATCATATTAGACTTAACAAATGCGTATTTAATTGATCATACAGTTATGGAGTATATGCATGATTTTATCCATGATTATGAAGCACATGGGGGGCATTGTCAGCAAATCGGTGATGCTATTCATACTTTTTCTGATCATGATTTAGCGGCCCGACTTATGACGGCTGATGATCGTAAACATTAAGCTAATTATTCTTTTTTAGTGCATGCTGTGTCAGTGTTTATTTTGTTGAGCACTGGCATAGTATATTCATATTTTGTGATATGACACTTCAAAAAAATAATTATGGGGCATGCACTTGCATCTCCAATTCCTTTTAATTTGAGAGAGCTCTTATGATTCTATTCTTAGCTTATGCAGCGGTGCTACTCAGTTTTTTGTCAGGTATACTGGCATTGCTGATGCGGCAACATTGTAGCGTGATAAAGTGGGTGCATTATTGTTGTACCAAGCGGCCTGATTGGCAACAGCGCTTAAATAACTGGCTAGAACAATCTGTCTATCCGCAGCGCATACAGCAACTTAGCTTTATATGTTTGGGCATGGCAGGGGTGTTTGCCATGATTGCAGGAGTAGGTGGCTTAATGAGTGAACAAGCCATGACAGCACAATTACCCTTAGGACTGCCTTGGCTTCCTTGGCATGTACGCTTTGATAGTTTATCTGGCCTATTTTTCCTCATTATCGGTATCGCTATTTTTGCCGTCAGTTGCTATGGCCCTGGCTATGTTAAAGGTAATAATGAGCAGGAACACCCTTTTGCAGTATTAGGTTTATTCAGCGGCTTATTTATTGCTGGTATGTTGTTGGTATTATTGGCTGATGATGCTTTCTTTTTTATGATTTCATGGGAATTAATGTCGGTCGCTAGTTATTTCCTGGTGGCTTTCCAACATGAAAATTCTGCTAATCGTCATGCGGCTTTTATCTATTTAATTATGGCTGAGGGGGGGGCGATAGCCATTATTTTGGCATTTGGGGTATTAGCTAGCTTTTCTGACGGCGGTGCGTTTACCTTTGATGCTTTACGTAATGCGTCACTCTCTGATACATGGGCGAGTGTCGCCTTTGTTTTGGCGTTAGTGGGTTTTGGTATGAAGGCTGGCTTGGTACCGTTACATGTTTGGCTGCCTGAAGCGCACCCCGTTGCCCCTTCGCATATTTCCGCGCTAATGAGCGGTGTTATGTTAAAAGTCGCTGTCTACGGTTTAATTCGTTTTAGCTTTGATTTACTCGGTGACATTCAATGGCAATGGGGAGTTGCACTAATGATTATTGGTGCTATTTCCGCCTTAGGTGGGATTTTATATGCCATGATGCAACCAAATTTGAAACGTTTATTGGCTTACAGTTCGGTAGAAAATATCGGTATTATTTTTATGGTACTGGGTTTATCAATGATTTTTGTCGCCAAAGGACATCCTACTCTTGCGGCTTTAGGCTTTGTTGCCGCGTTGTTTCATGCCTTTAATCACGCTTTATTTAAAAATTTATTATTTCTTGGTGCAGGCATTATCCAGCATCAGGTACATAGTTTAAATATAGATGATATGGGGGGGTTAATTAAACGTATGCCACACACCAGTAAATTATTTTTGATCGCTTGTATGAGTATTTCTTCATTGCCTTTATTTAATGGTTTTGTTTCTGAATGGCTGGCGTTTCAAGCTGCCTTGCAAGTGGGAGTACTGGATGATGCGGTATTACGCAGCTTGGTTCCGGTAATGGCCGCAGCTTTAGCTTTAACAGCCGCCTTGGCAGCCGCTTGTTTTGTTAAATTATTTGGTATGATGTTTTTAGGTTTGCCACGTACACGCCATGCGGCGAAAGCAGAAGAGACACAAGACAAAGGGATGCTATTTAGTTTGAGTCTATTGGCTGGATTATGCTTTTTATTCGGTATATTTCCGGGCTTAATGATTAACCTGCTAGATAATGTCGCTTTGCAATTATTAGGGCATAGCCTGCCGAATGCAACAGCCGCAGGCTGGTTATGGTTAACACCTGTTTCCGCAGAAAAAGCATCCTATTCCGCGCCTATCGTTCTGTTCTTAGCGGCTATTGCTGGTGGCATTAGTTATCGCTATCTACGCCGTGATCCGGCAATGGCATTACGCGAATCAGAGACTTGGGATTGCGGGTTTGGTGGGCTTACCCCTCGTATGCAATATACCTCTAGTGCTTTTACTATGCCGTTTAGACGTATCTTTTCTAAAGTTTGGATAATTGATGAAACGATTACAAAACAGCCTGGAACTATGCCTTTACAAGTCACTGACATCCATTATGAGTTGCATGTTAGCGACCATAGTTGGCCGAAACTATATCAGCCGATAGAAAAGTCTGTAAACCGTATTGCTCGACTGGTTAGTCGCATGCAAACTGGGAATATCCGCGTTTATTTAAGCTATTCTTTTTTTACATTAATTTTCTTATTATGGGTGATTAGCTAATGAATGTCTTATTCGCCATTATTCAAACATTATTATTTATCGCCTTAGCGCCGTTATTAGCGGGCTGGGTAAAGTGGTGTAAATGTCATTTACAAAATCGTAGAGCACCCTCATTGCTCCAACCTTATCGCGATTTGATTAAATTGACACATAAACAACCTGTGGTTTCTAAAGATGCTTCTTGGTTGTTTATTATTGCACCGTATATTATTTTTTCTACTACGGCTTTAGCCGTCAGTGTGGTGCCACTGCTTGCGGTAGATTTACCTACGGCAAGCAGTGCTGATGTGATTGTACTCGTTGGTTTTTTAGCCTTTGCACGGTTTTTTTTGGTATTGGCTGGCTTAGATGTCGGTACTGCCTTTGGCGGTATGGGTTCTTCACGAGAAATGACGATTTCTGCTATGGCAGAGCCCGCGATGTTAATGGCGGTCTTTACTTTAACGATGACAGCCTCAACCACTAATTTATCTTTTGCGATAGACCATGTTTTGCAAGAAGGCTTAGTCTTGCGACCCTCATTTATTTTTTCCTTATCAGCCTTAATGTTGGTAGCTGTGGCAGAGACGGGGCGTATTCCGGTGGATAATCCTGCGACTCATTTGGAATTAACCATGATTCATGAAGCCATGATTTTAGAATACAGTGGCCGACATTTAGCTTTGATTGAATGGGCCAGTCAGTTAAAACTGATGCTTTATGGCGTGTTAATTGCCAATATTTTCTTCCCTTGGGGCATTGCAGAAACTTTTTCACTTTCAGTATTAGGCTATGGACTTTTGGCGATTATGGGTAAGCTAGCGCTATTGGTAGTGGTGCTAGCGATCTCTGAAACTTTACTAGCGAAAATGCGCTTATTTCGTGTACAGGAATTTTTGAGTTTTGCTTATTTATTGGGCTTACTCGGTATGCTTAGTCATATTATTTTGGAGGCAGCACACTAATGGGTATTGAAAATTTAGATCACTATTCACAAATTATTTTGTCATTGGCCGCTTTGGTGATGCTGAGCTCTTTTATCATGCTAGCGCAAGGGCGTTTGCTACGCTTGGTATTTGTGTTTGCAGTACAAGGCTTTATGTTGGTATCGGCCACTGCTATCGCGGCCTATAGTTTTAATAACCCACACCTGTATATTTCTGCTGCCATTACTTTGGCATTGAAAGTGATATTTATCCCTTGGATGCTCAGGCGGCATATTTTGAAACTCAATATGCACCGTGATGTTGAAGCATTAAATAATAAAACAGCCATTATGATGGGCGGTGCAAGCCTTGTGGTCTTTAGTTACTACGTATTGCACCCCATTATGCAAAACTCCTCGATGGTTTTATTGAATGCGTTGTCTTTGAGTCTTGCGGTTATTTTATTAGGTATGTTACTGATGATTTCCCATCATCAAGCTATTGCTCATGTGGTTGGCTTTATGTCGATTGAAAATGGTTTGTTTTTTGCGGCAACTGTTTCAACGAATGGCATGCCCATGGTGGTGGAATTAGGGGTTGCCTTTGATGTGCTAGTAGCAGCCGTATTATTTGGTATTTTCTTTCTACATATCAATAGCAGTATTGATTCTTTGGATGTGGATAAAATGAATCGTTTAAATGAGGTGGATCAATGATTCCAGCCTATTTGTTATTATTATTACCCTTGCTTGGTATTCTTTATTTTGGTTTATTAGGGCATAAGGAAGACGTCGGTAAGCAAAATATTCGCTTTAATGGCGTGACTTTACTCCTGTCTTTATGGCTTGCGGTGAATGTCTTTCTGTCAGGTACGATACTCTCAGCTGATCAGTATTTTATTGTCGATTCCTTTAATGTCTACTTGATCGTCTTAACGGCTTTTGTCGGCTTTACCACGTCTATTTTTTCGGCACCTTATATGGCGCATGAACAAGAGATTGGTAAATTGACTGCCAATCGATTAAGACTATATTACTCGATGTATCAAGGTTTTATGTTTGCCATGTATCTGGTATTGACCACGAATAATATGGGCATTATGTGGGTTGCTATGGAAGCAGCTACTTTGGCTACAGTATTGTTAGTTAGTTTATATCGTACCCCCGAGTCTATTGAAGCCGCGTGGAAATATTTTATCCTTTGCGGTGTCGGGATTGCGCAGGCCCTGTTCGGTACAATTTTATTATACTACGCAGCGATACAAATTAGTGATGTTGACAATGCCTTAACGTGGTCGGTGTTATATGAAAATGCCAAGTTGTTAGACCCTGAGATTCTGGAAATTGCCTTTGTCTTTATGCTAATAGGTTACGGAACTAAGATTGGCCTTGTTCCTTTGCATAATTGGCTGCCAGATGCACACTCAGAAGGGCCAACGCCCATGTCAGCGGTTTTATCTGGGTTATTATTGAATGATGCCTTGTATGCCGTAGTACGTAATAAAATGTTGATTGATGGGGCTACCGATAGTCATATTGCGGGTTATTTAATGATGGGGTTTGGCATGTTGTCATTTCTAGTCGCGGCATTTTTTCTGCATCGGCAAAAAGATATTAAACGCTTGTTTAGCTATTCTTCTATTGAACATATGGGCTTAATGACCTTTGCCTTTGGTATCGGAACCCCATTTGCTACCTTTGCCGCGTTATTGCATATGACTGTGCATTCGCTGACTAAATCCGCTATCTTTGTGACCGTGGGCCATGCCGCACAAATATCCGGCACGCAAAGTATTGAAAAAATTCGTGGTTTAATTAAAACGCAACCTCAAGTCGGTTGGGGCTTACTGATTGGTACTTTAGCCATTGCAGGTTTTCCTCCGTTTGGCGTATTTGCCAGTGAGTTTTTAGTGTTACTGGCAACTATGCAAAGTTACCCATGGCTGGCTCCTTTTCTATTATTAGGAATTGGTATTGCTTGTGCAGGTTTATTTAGAAATATTCAACCTATGGTTTATGGTGAAAAACCTGAAGGTCAGCAAGCTGTTCAAGCCAATTTATGGCCGGTAATGATTCATTTAGCTATTGTTTTATGGCTGGGTCTTGCGATGCCAGATTTTTTAGCTGACTGGTTTACCCAGGCGACTATTTTAATTTCAGGGAGTGCTCCGTTATGAGTGAAGTCCATTCTAATTGGCAGTTAGCCTTACAGTTAGCACTGGAAGCTGAAGTCATTCCACACAATAGTACTGTTGTTAATAATTTAGCACGGTGGACAATTAGCGCTGATGACTGGCTACGTTTTGCCACGATTGCTCAGCAACACCACTTACGCTGGGTAGCCGGTTGGGCAGAACAAAGGAAGGATACTTTTGTTGTTAACGCCTGTTTTGCAAGTCAAACAGGATATTTATGGTTACAGACTGAATTGCATATTGAGAAACCTCAACTGCCTTCACAAGCCACTATATACCCAGCAGCAAGTCGTAGTGAGCGTCATACGCAGGATATGTTTGGTATTCATTTTGTTGACCGCCCTGATTCCAGAAAGTGGACGCGGCATTGTGCTTGGAAAAAGCATGATTATCCTTTGCGCAAAGATTTTCCTCTTCAGGGGATGCCTGAAGTCATTACCCCAGCGAATATGGATTATCAGTTTGTTAAAGCCCGAGGTGCAGGTGTTTATGAAGTGCCAGTGGGGCCAATACATGCTGGCATTATTGAGCCAGGACATTTTCGTTTTCAAGCAGTTGGTGAAACGATTTTAAATCTTGAAGAGCGACTTGCCTATGTACATAAAGGCATAGAGAAACTGGCTGAAGGTCGAACGCCTGAAAAACTAGTGCGTTTAGCGGGACGCATTTCTGGAGATAGCACCGTGGCACATAGTTGGGCCGCTTGTCGCGCAATGGAGCAAGCGGCTGGTATTACTATTCCAGAACGCGCGGCTTTTATTCGCGGGATCTTATGTGAACGTGAGCGTATTGCTAATCATCTAGGTGATATAGGTGCTATTTGTAATGATGTTGGTTTTGCTTTTGCACAAATGCAATTCAGTCGTTTACGTGAGCAATGGCAACGTAATTCGGCTAGTGTGTTTGGCCATCGTTTATTAATGGATAGGCTTATTCCGGGGGGCGTTAAGGTTGATTTATCTGTAGCAGATTGCACCTTACTAACGCAAGAACTAAAAGTTTTACGTAAAGAGCTAGATGAGACTATCCCTGCGCTAGACTTAAACTCTTCTTTAGAAGATCGTTTATTTACTACGGGTTATTTATCGCCCAGTACCGCTGCGACTTACGGAGTAGTGGGCTATGTGGCTAGGGCGAGTGGTCAAGATTTTGATGTACGCCGTGATGTATCTTATACGCCCTATAATCAATTAAATATTAAAGTGGCTGTAGAAGAACAAGGCGATGTAGCCTCTCGAGTCTGGGTGCGTATAAAAGAAGTGTTTGCCTCAATTAAGCTATTAAGCCAAATGTTAACTCAATTACCGGAAGGCGAGTTAGTGACGGCATGGCAAAAACCTAAGGAATATAGCGAAGGCTTGGCCATGGTTGAAGGCTGGCGAGGTGAGATTATGACTTATGTGCGCTTTAGCAGTGATGATAAAATCAGTCGTTTTTATGCGCGAGATCCTAGCCATTTTGGTTTTCTAGCTCTGGAAAAAATTGTACTGAATAATATCGTACCGGATTTTCCCGTCTGTAATAAATCAGTTAACCCTTCTTATTCCGGAAATGACCTATAGGACACCACAATGTTAAGACTTTTTGCGAAAACTTTAAAAACTGGCATTGTTACTGAAAAAATAAAACGCCCTGATGCTTCTGAGTTAGACGCCTTGGGCATAGAAGTAAAGCGCCAGGTAGATAAATATTTTTCGGGTAGTATTGCCATTCGCGCGGTCGATGCGGGCTCTTGTAATGGCTGTGAATTAGAAATTCATGCGTTAAATAATCCTATTTATGATGTTGAACGCTATGGTATTCATTTCGTTGCTTCACCCCGGCATGCGGATGTTTTATTAGTCACTGGCCCTGTTGCACGACACATGCAAACCGCATTGCTGCGTACTTATGAAGCAACGCCAAACCCAAAATGGGTGATTGCGGTGGGGGATTGTGCCGCCTGTGGTGGTGAGTTTGGTGTTTCTTATGCCAGTTGTGGTGCTGTTGCTAATGTCATTCCTGTTGATATTGTGATTCCTGGTTGCCCACCCACACCGGAAACTTTGGTTAAAGGGTTACTCAGTTTGATGAAAAAATAGTGCCCTGATGAGAAAGTGGTGACTCTTTTGCCTAGATGCCACTATTAAAGTATGAGTCTTAATAACTTTGATTATGAGAGAATTTGTGAGAGGTGCTTTTAACTGCTATTGCCTGTAAGTTGCGGTTAAAAGTGCCCACTCACATTAGGCATTAATTTATGGCAATATCAGTATTCTCGTTAGTCATACCTGGGTATTTAATTCGGAAAATAAAAATTTAATGCAATGGCTAAAAAGAAAAAAACAGCAGTAATACAAGAAAAGACAGAAAGTTCAAATTTTAATAGCAAAAGAATGAAATCTTTTTATGCTTGGGATGGGGATATTTTAGTCTTGAATGTTTTAGGTACTCCGAGTGCTAAGCGCGATATTATTGGTAAACCTAAAGGTAATCAATTGAAAATTAGCGTTACGGCTAAACCCGTTGCTGGCAAAGCAACAGACTATATGGTGCGTTTTTTGGCTAAAGAGTTCGGGGTTAATATTAAAGATATTGAAGTCGTTTTTGGACGGATGAATATTAATAAGCAATTACGTATTAAAGCACCGAAGGTTTTGCCTCGTAGTATTGCTAAATATGCAAACTGAGATGCACCGATCCACTTAAAAAGAAGATAAACCTATGCGCAAGCTATTATTTAAACCCGTTATTTTTGTTAGTATTCTTTTAGGTTTATTTATTATTGGTGAGTTTATTGCCATTGGTGGGCTGACCTGGCGCAATCATCAACGCTTAAATGCATTGCAAAATGATATTCGTAATGGCCACCGATTAAATGAAGTTATTTTTGTTTTACTCCATAACCAATTACAGCCCAGCAAGCAGGAGGGCGCACAAGTACAATTACAAAATAGCTTACTTGCTGGTTATATAGATAACCCTGAGATTGCAAGTGAAATACAGCGCTTAGAGACTTCATTTGATAAAGCATTGCAAGGTGATGCGGATAGGTTAGTACAAGCAATCAATACCACACATCAGTTGTTTTTGCGGCAAGCTGATGAGGAAGAGGAATTATTACAGAGAATTGCTGAAGATAGCCAATTAGAGCTACAACTTTCAATCATTTTGCCATTATTGTCTTTCGTTATTATTTTTATCATTGCGCGGTATTTTTTTAAACGAAATATTCTATCTCCGCTTGATTCCTTAAAAGACTTTTTACAAATGTTAGCGGCAGGTGATCGTCAACCGATTCGACAGAAAGCTGCCGATCCCGCGATGCAAGGTTTATTTGATAATTATAATCAGTTAGTGATGCGACTGACAGAGTTAGAGAATGAACACTTGAATTATACTGGCGAATTAGAACAAGAGGTACGCCGTATTACCTCCACTTTGCTGGAGCAAAGTCAAGCCATAGCACATAGCGAACGCTTATCGGTTGTTGCTGAATTAGCTGCCAGTACAGCACATGAATTACGTAATCCTCTAGCCGGAATTCAGGTAGCACTGGAAAATATTTTACAGGATTGCACTGATGATGATTTATCGGAACGAATTCAAGCCGTTAATGCTGAAGTCAAACGCTTAACCTGTCATTTGAATGATTTATTAGCATTAACGAGAAGCTCATCAAATACTGCGACACAGGTCGATATGCAAGCACTTTGTTATGAATTACGCCAATTTCTTAAATATCAGGTTCCCGAAGATGTTAGTTTGAATTTTGCTATAGAAACGGGGTTAAATACTTTTCTTCCTGCGACTGAATTTCGTTTAGCCTTATTAAACTTACTTCTTAATGCTCAGCAAGCCATTGGTAATAACCCCGGTCAAATTCAACTCACGGCTCAGCAAGATAAACAGCAGATTATCATCAGAGTGGAAGACACGGGTTCTGGTTTTGCTCCAGACTTTTTAAAGCATGGCATCAGACCTTTTATTAGTCTAAAGGCAAAGGGTACAGGTCTAGGTTTGGCTATGGTACAACGCTTTGTTAAGTCTCAGCAGGGAACCATCAAGCTGAGTAATACTTGTGATGGGCATGCCTGTGTCACCTTAACCTTACCTATATTAAAGTCATGAAAGATTGTTTATTGATTATTGAGGATGAAAAATTATTAGGTTTAGAGTTACAGCGTTTTTTTAGGAAACAAGACTGGGAAGTTGAGTGGGTTGAGTCGCTGAGTAAAGCTAGGCATATTTTATTAGCTCAAAAAATTGATCCTATTGTGATCTTGTCGGATATGAATTTACCTGATGGTAATGCGCTGGATTTCTTAGAAGAAATGCGTGACAAGCCCATTGAATGTAGTGAATGGCTGTTTTTGACAGGCTATGGCAGTATCTCAGATTCGGTACGAGCCTTACGTCTAGGTGCTTTTGATTTTATTGAAAAGCCTTGTGATTTAAACCGTTTGAATTTACAAATTGAAGGGGCTGCTCGTAGTGCTAAAGCTCAGCGTCGTTTATTACAAGAAGCACAAAGTAGTCATACAAAATATTCGGTTAACTCTTTTCTAGGGAGTAGCGAAAGTAATAAAACCTTGAAGTCGATGTTAAGCAGAATTGCTCAAGTGCCTTTTTCTAGTTTAGTCATTAGCGGTGAAACTGGTGCAGGTAAAGGCTTATTAGCAAAAGTTTTACATTACAGTGGTAACAGAAGCACAAAACCGCTGGTGGAGATTAACTGTGCCGCTTTGCCGCATGACTTATTAGAATCGGAATTATTTGGTTTTGAAGCTGGCGCGTTTACCAATGCAAAAAAAAGGCACAGGGGATTATTTGAACAAGCCCATCAAGGCACTTTGTTTTTGGATGAAATCGGTGAGATGGAATTAGGTTTACAAAGTAAACTCCTTAAAGCCGTTGAAGAATTGAAAATTCGCCGCTTAGGTAGTGAAACTGAAATTGATGTGGATGTGCAGATTATAGCTGCGACTAACCGTGACTTATCGCAACAGGTAGCAGAGGGGAAGTTTAGAGAAGATTTGTATCATCGCCTCAGTGTACTCTCGGTTAATATTCCACCTTTAAGGGATCGTTTGGAAGATATGAAAGAACTTGTGCCCGCGTTTATTGCCGAATTTAACGCTAAATCAGGCAAAAAAGTAAGTGCTAATTTATCCCCAGAAACATGGGCTCAATTACAGGCTTATCATTGGCCAGGAAATACGCGTGAGTTACGTAACGTTATCGAACGTTGTGTGTTACTAGCTGAAGATCAAGAGTTCCCATTGCAATGGTTACAATTACAGAGCAAAAAACAAGCGGGTGAAATGTCTGTGTCAGCTGAAAATTCTCAGCAGTTACATATCCCACTGGATGGTAGTTTGACTTTACAAGATATGGAAAAATATATCTTACAGCAAGTGCTAGAATTGACCGATTATAATGTGGCAGCTGCGGCAAGAATGTTAGG
>Ga0256840_1002138_pt1 | contig 17659 bp, 13 predicted proteins | sample 355202metaG_FD_185969 | JGI IMG/M metagenome (GOLD analysis project Ga0256840, IMG submission 185969) | Hydrothermal vent microbial communities from Mid Atlantic Ridge, Atlantic Ocean - 355-202 | ecosystem: Environmental > Aquatic > Marine > Hydrothermal vents | place: Atlantic Ocean: Mid... | reverse complement strand
CTTCTTACACAGCGTATCCATTCACAGCAACGTGGTCGGCGACGTTTACAGGGGTCAATGCGACATCTCTTGCCCAGGCTACAGTTACTGATCTCGCTGGTATTAGCGTAACTGCGACGAAAGTCATCGGATTTGATAACACCAAGCCGACGATAGTAGCACCAGCAAGTGCACCAGCTACGGTTGCGGGAGCGGCGACATTCACAGTTACAGTTCATGCGACTGATAACTTGAGTGCTATTAAGTCGGTTAAGATTGGTGGAGTTACAGCTGCACTTCAATCCACAACCACAGTTAACGAGTTTGGTGTTCTCAAAGGAACTTACGTTGCAACGCTTACCGCTCCGGATTATACAACATCTGGTCCAGCAACATTCGATATAGCAGTGCTTGACAATGCTGGTAACGAAGCAACATCTTCCGTGAGTGTGTACGTTGATGTTACAGCTCCAACGATAACTGTCCAAATTGTAAGTAAGAATGCCACCGAAACTATAACTAACGGTGCTAGTGAAACCAATTATGTGGCAACACCTGCGACGTTCACATGGGATGTCAAGACTGATAGCGGTACAACAGCAACAGTGAAAGTAGATATCACTGGGCTTGCAACAGGTGCTACTGATGTTTCAAGTGCTGTCTCAGTGTCTGCATCTGGTCAATACGTGATAACCATTACGGCGACGAACCCAATAAACAACAAGGTTGAGACATTTGTTGCTACAAAGACTGTTGTGATTGACAATATATCGCCAAATGTCTCTGTCGCAACGCCTGCAACTGTTATAAGCGCAGATACTAGTGCAATTGCAACGTACACAGCAACAGATACGTACTTTAAGTCAGCATACCTTAAGGTTTATGATACAAATGGAACGTTGTATTCAACCACACTTGTTGCACCAGTTCAAGGGGCGACTGTTGACTTGAGACCATATCTTGATGGAGTAAATGGGACAACGGTAACAATTAGTTTGGTAGCAACGGATCTTGCACTTAATAGTGCGTCTACTTCAGCAACATTCTACGTTGACACTGTTGATCCAACTATAACTAATGTTTACAAAACAAAGTCCGGTAGTGGTACTATGTATATACAGCTGAGTGAGCCAATCGCAACAACAACGTCCTTTGTGGCTTCAGATATCAAATTTGTCCAGTCTGGCTTGACGTTCTATGCAACACAGGTTGGAACCTATGTGACATTTGACAAGCCAAACGGTTTGATAGTTATCACAGAGTTCGTTGACAGCAATGGGAATGTTGTCTATCCAGAAGACATAGGCGGGACTTGGAATGTGTATGTGAGTAATATTACCGATACGGTTGGGAACCCAATTGCAAACAGCGGTTCTGCGTGGTACATAGCAGCACCAGCAACTCCGAAACCGATCAATCCGTAAATTTTAGCAATAAACGATTTTTAAAAGCGCCCCACAGCGGGGCGCTTTTTCTGGTATTTTTTGTATAATAAGAAGTCGAGGCAAAAAAGGAGATGAATTCATGAAAATAGGGCTTGCCCTTGGAAGTGGAGGCGCGCGAGGTATTGCACACATAGCACTGCTCGAAAAGCTTGAGACTTTGGAGATAAAGCCATCCGTTGTAGTTGGATCGTCTGCGGGAGCTGTTATAGGTGCGTTTTATTGTTTGTTTGGACTTGATGGGCTTTTAGAGCGAATGCTTGAAATTGTGGATTTAAACAGGGAATTGATTGCAAAAGCGAACGAGCTCATGGGAAGGAAGCACAAACTCAAAGATGGTGTTGTTGAAATATCGAAAATAGTGTTTGCCCATTCTCTGTTGGCTGGGGACGTGATATACAATTCTTTAAAGCGTCTTTTTGGAGCTAAGAAATTTTCGGATTGTAAAACAAAATTTGTAGCAGTCGCATTTGATATCGGACGTGGAAAAGCAATTGTGATAGATGAAGGGTTCATCCTTGATGCTGTTGTGGCAAGCTCATCTGTTCCTGGTACTTTTCCACCTGTTAGACTTGGAGGTATGCATCTGGTTGACGGCGGAACAACACGTGTTGTTCCTGTCAAAGAAGTTAGAATGTATGGTGGAGATTTTGTTGTTGCCTCAGATGTTTCCCCTTTCATTCCGGATCTTTCAACTATGCTTTCTCTTCAATACACAGTGGACGATGTAAAAGGAAAAATTCTGGCAGATCTCGATCTTCAAGAAGCGGACATAGCGGTGAAATTCAACATTCCTCGTATTCAATGGTATGAATTTAACAAGGCAAAAAGCATATACAAAATAGCGAAAAAAGAATTGGAAGATGTGGATTTCACCGCTGTCTCTATGAAGTGATATTGAGGAAATGAGATCCTGAAAAAATGCGAGATCCCGGAGCAGGTCCGGGACGACCTGCGGTCGGTTTAGCATGACAAACCAAAACGTCATTGCGGGCTTGACCATCACAGTAGAGTCTTTGACTTTAACGTCATTGCGGGCTTGACCCGCAATCTCATCCTAATTAGGTAATCTTGTGGTATAATATAAACGAGAAACGGGGAGCCGGTGTAACCGGCTGAGAGGAGGCTGAAAGCCTCGACCCTTTGAACCTGATCCGGGTAATGCCGGCGAAGGGAAAGAATGGGCCGTTCCCCGTTGGGAGCGGATTTTTTTATTTTAAATAGGAGGTGGCGTGTATGAAAAAGTTCGTCTTATCACTTTTTCTTGTGGCGTTGATCGCGACTGGGATCTTTGCTACAGAAACTCTTACGGTTTACACTTACGACAGTTTTATATCTGGTATGGCCAAGCAAGTTGGACCAGTGTTTGAGAAGATGTACAACTGCAAAGTTAATTTTCTTTCTTTTGGAGATTCTGGAAATCTTTTGTCAAGGCTGATTTTGGAGAGGTCACATCCAAAAGCAGATGTGGTTGTTGGACTTTCACAGAGCCAAATACCACGCGCTTTGAAAGAAGGGCTTTTTCAGCCCTACAAACCATCTAATATTGCCAGTGTGGTTAACAAATCTTTTCTGATTGATCCAGAATATCGGGTTATTCCATTTGATTATGGTGCCTTGGCAATCGATTATAACCTCAAAACTGTAAAAACCCCGCCACTGAGTTTTCAAGATTTGCTCGATTCACGCTTTTCTCATTCTTTGGTTGTAGAGGATCCAAGGACGTCGTCGACAGGATTGGATTTTCTGTTGTGGACAATAGGAGTGTACGGGAATAATTGGCAAAGTTATTGGAAAAAATTGATGGGTTCGATTAAAACAATAACCAGTGGCTGGGACAGTGCATTTGAGATGCTTGAAAAAGGAGAAGCTCCAATGATGGTGAGTTTTGCAACGGATAAGGCTTACGATTATTACTACTATAAAGGTTCAACTATTGGAGTTGTGATACCATCTGAAGGTGCTTACGTTATGGTTGAATATGCCGGAATTCTCAAAGGCGCAAAGCATGTAGCACTTGCGCGCAAATTCATGAATTTTGTTCTTTCAAAGGATTTCCAGAGTGCAGTTCCTCTTAATCAGTGGATGTATCCAGTAACGAATGTGAAACTTCCTGAAGTTTATAAATACGCACCTAAGCTTACAAAAATTATTTTCATAAGTCCTTCCAAAATTCAGAAAAACCTTTCTAAATGGCTTAAAGAGTGGAATGCGCTGATCGTTCAATGAAGAGAAAAGACATACTTGAAATGACACCTGCCACTGTTTTTATGGCAGGTGCCTATCTTGTTCCCTTTATTCTCATAGTTGTGTATGCTGTGAAGCTTGGGGGTGAGATTTCGATATTCACTCCCTTAAATTCGCGCATTGTCTCATTTACATTCTATCAAGCGGTGCTTTCAACGATTTTGGCTATTGTTATAGGGCTTCCAGGTGCTTATTTAATTGGACGAACGAATTTCAAGTTCAAATACGTTTTCAGCGCTCTTTCCACAGTTCCTTTTGTCATGCCTTCTATATCAATGGCTTTAGGGTTTTACACCTTTTTTGGTCATAATGGGATTCTTAACTCTTATTTTCTCTGGCCATTGTTTCATTTGCGATTTGAACCGCTTTTTTCACTCTTGGGTATTATTATGGGTAACGCTTTTTACAACTTTCCGCTTATCATGATCGTCGTTGGTGGAGCGCTTTCCACTCTTGACCCCATTTATCTTGAGGCTGCTCGTGTTGATGGGGCCACAAGGCTTAAAGGTTTTTTACATATAGAACTTCCAATGATACTTCCTTCTATTGCAACTTCTTCTCTTTTGGCTTTTGTATATTGTTTTACCTCTTTTGCAGTTGTTCTTATGATAGGTGGGGCAAGGTATGCTACTTTGGAAGTACAGATATACATGTATTTACGAACTTTGCTTGACTTTAAAGGAGCAACGGCGCTTACAATTTTACAACTAGGTTTTGTCGGAATTTTCACATTTCTTTTCTCGATTTTGAGAAAATCTGCCGGGATCTTTTCGGAGGAGATTTCAGGAGCACGGAGTCGTTTTCCAAAGTGGGGATATATTTACGTTATTGGTATGATCATTTTTGTTTTTGGGCCCATTTTTTCACAAATCATTTCAGGATTCTGGAATTTTCAAAGTTCAAGATTAACACTCGAATGGGTTAGCAGGCTGTTTTCCGGGACGGTTAATTCATATATAGGAAATTCAGCCGTATCTGCGATAGTTTGGACGATCATCTTTGCCACATCGAGTGCCATTATCGTTGTTTTGCTATCGATCACGGGAGCTCACGCTGTTCAAAAAAGGCATGCGTCAGTTTTAGAAGCACTTTTTACTTCTCCTCTTGCCGTTTCTCCTATAACTCTCGCCTTTGGATATATAATTTTGCAAAATTATTTCTTTCTTCCATTTCCCGTAGAAATTATAGCGATCTACACTGTTATCTCTTTTCCAATAGGTTTTCAAGCTCTCCTATCTGGTTGGGAAAGGTTTCCAACAGAGATCGATGATGCAGCTTCTGTGGATGGTGCTGGATTTTGGACAAAAACGTTGAAAATTCGCATTCCCATTCTGAAACCTCAGATAATTTCCGCTTTCCTTTTTTCTTTTGCAATAGCAATGGGAGAAGTAAGTGCCACCATGCTGCTGTATGATCCACGATATCCCACGATATCAATAAGCGCTTATAGGTTATTTTCTTCTCGACACATTCCTGAAGCTCAGGCTTTGAGTGCACTTCTCACTGTTGCGACGTTCTTCATTTTCTACTTTTTAGAAAAGCCATTTTCGAGTGAAAAAATATGATTTTAGACTGTTTTCAGCAACTAAACTTATTTAAGACTACATAACTCGCTCATTCTTCGTTTTCCTTCGATATCCGCGCTGTATTTTGTTTTTGAGCAAAGTTGGTGTATGATCTTCAATGTGTTCAGAAAGGAGCGGTGAATGATGCAAGTTGGCAATTGGATGGAAAAGGAGTTTGAAAAAATTCCGTTAGGTTTAAGTGTGGGAAAGGTTAAAGAAATTCTTAGAAAGGACAATTTGAGCTGTGGGATCGTGTGCGATGGAGAAAAATTTGTTGGAATTGTAAAAGCAGATGAAATACTTGGAGTTGATGATTCTTTTTCTGTTTCAAATTATGTTGAAAGGGTTGTTTACACACTCGATCCACAAGACACGTTGGACGAAGCATCTGTTTTCTTTTTAGAAGCTGATATAGAAAGACTTCCCGTTTTGGAAGATGGAAAGATCGTTGGGGTTCTTAATCTCTTTCAGATATTGGATGCTTTTACGCAAATGGCTGGATTTGGAGAGGGTGGCTTGAGAATGGAGATAGAGCTCGAGGATACACCTGGTGAACTTAAGAAGGTGATCGACGTGCTTTATGCCCATTCTATGAATGTTCTTTCCATTTTAATCCATCCTGCAAGAGAAGCAAGAAAACGGATTGCGATACTGCGTGTTCATGGGAAAGATGTCAAAGATCTTTCCAAAATCCTCGATTTAAATAATATCTCTTACAGATCCATAATCAAAGAAGAAAAGATATAAAGGGGGAATTGATGTGAAAGTTGCGATAGTTTCCTTTGAGGTTTATCCTTTGGCAAAGGTTGGAGGGCTTGCCGATGTTGCTGGCGCTCTGCCAAAAGCTCTTAAAAAGAAAGGCGTGGATGTTTCCGTATTCATGCCCTTTCACAAAAAAGTCAGAGAAAACATGGAAAAGTTGGGACTTACGTCTGAGATCGTGCTTGATGAATTCGAATTGGGACTTGCAACAAATGAGAAAGCGAGCCTTCATAAAACTAACCTCCCCGGAACAGATATTCCTGTTTATCTTGTTGCCAACGATCGTTACTTTTCTTCCGAAGATGTTTACGGTGCTCCAGATGGAGGAGAACAAGCCATCTTTTTTACGAAAGGCGTTTTGGAATCCATCAAAAGAATGGGTACACATTTTGACGTCATTCATGCAAACGATTGGCAAACAGGATTGTTGCCTGTATACTTGAAAACAGTTTATCAAGATGAGTCAGCCTTTTCTGGTACGGCAACGCTTTACACAATTCATAATCTTGGATATCAAGGGCTCTTTGATAAATCATACATGAATTTTGCGAAATTGCCTCAATACCTGTTCAACGTTGATGGAATAGAGTTCTACGGACAAATAAATTTCATGAAAGGTGGCATATTATTTTCAAGCATTATCAGTACTGTTAGCCCAACGTATGCTGAAGAGATAAAAACTTCGGACTATGGAGAAAGGCTTGAGGGAGTTCTTCAATCCAGAAGTGATGTTCTTTACGGTGTACTAAATGGAATCGATTATGAGGAAAATGATCCTGCTTCTGACAAGCGGATCACGTATCATTACACGGTAGATGATTTGGACGGCAAGTGGAAAGATAAAGAAGAACTTCAGAAAGAAATGGGGCTCGAAGTTAACAGAAATGTGCCTGTTATTGGTCTTATAAGCAGACTTGTCGATCAAAAAGGATTGGATCTTGTCAATGACATTGCGCGATATGTGATGAATTGTGGCACGCAGTTTGTGCTTCTTGGAACGGGTGATCCAAAATACGAGGAGTCATTCTCCAAGCTTGCCAAAGAGTTTCCAGGAAAAGCTGGCATCAAAATCGGGTTCGACATTACATTGGCACAAAGGATATACGCAGGTGTCGACTTCTTCCTGATGCCATCCAGATACGAGCCTTGCGGATTAGGGCAAATGTACAGTCTTCGTTATGGAACCATTCCAATAGTTAGATATACCGGAGGATTGGCAGATACCGTTGTTGAGTTTGACGGTAACAAGGGAAACGGTTTTGGTTTTAAAAAATATGATTCTGCCTACCTCGCATACACAATTTTAAAGGCACTTTATCATTACCACAAACCTGACGACATGAAGAAGCTCATTCGTAACGCGATGACCACCGATCTCTCTTGGGAAAGGTCGGCAGATGAATACCTAAAGATTTATGATCTTGCGTTGAGAAGCCATTGAGGTGAGATAGATGCCAGAATTGAGAAAAGATCCTATCGTAAAAAGTTGGGTAATAATATCCACAGAGCGTGCCAAAAGGCCTCATGATTTTGCAAGGCCAAAGACAGAAAAAGTTAGCAAATTTTGTCCGTTTGATCCTGGAAATGAGTCAACTACTCCCCCTGAAGTTATGGCTTTCAGACCAGCCAACACTAAACCTGACACAGCTGGTTGGTGGATACGCGTTGTACCGAACAAATTTCCAGCCTTGAATCCAAATTTGGAATTGAAAAAACTCGGGCATGGAATATACGATTCCATGGTTGGTTTTGGAGCTCATGAGATCGTAATAGAGACACCAGATCACAATGCTACTCTTGCAACTTTGGACTATAAGCAAGTCGAAGAGGTTATATGGGCTTATCGCGAAAGATATAATGCTCTTCTTAGAAAGAAAGGAATTAAGTATGCTCTGATCTTCAAAAATTACGGAGCAGATGCCGGTGCATCACTCGAACATTCCCATTCTCAAATAATTGCAACTCCCACTGTGCCAAGTAGGATTATAGAGGAAATAGAAGGTTCCAAAGAGTATTACAAATTCAGAGAGCGCTGTATATATTGTGATATAATTCAAGAAGAAAAAATGGAGAATACCAGAATTGTGGAAGAAAATGAGGATTTCATAGCCATAGAACCTTACGCGTCACGTGCTCCTTTTGAAACATGGGTGCTTCCAAAGACTCATCAATACGATTTTGGACAAATCAGCGAAAAACATGTCAAGTCCTTTGCAAACATTTTGAAAAATGTTCTTCTTCGGATGAGGCTTTCATTGGAGGATCCACCTTACAATTTTATGATACACACGGGAATGCCATCTGGCGAAGGCAGAGACTACTATCATTGGCATTTGGAAATAGTTCCACGTCTTACCAAGCTTGCAGGTTTTGAATGGGGTTCTGGTTTTTACATAAATCCCACTCCTCCAGAAGAGGCTGCAAAATATCTTAAAGAAGTGGATATTTCAAAAGTTTTGCAGCCATGAGGAAAATTAAGTTATCAATTACAAAATCTACCGTCTCGGTTAGCACAACCGGGACGGTTTGCGCTTTGAATTGCAAACATTGCGGACGTCATTACCTTGAGCAGATGATACCTTTAGCTAAAAAGGAATTGATTCCAGAAGGAATGAAAAGCCTTCTTATAAGTGGAGGATCGACTTTAGAAGGCAAAGTTCCCCTTTTGGAACATGTTGATGAAATTAAAGTTCTCAAAAGCAAAGGGTATCGTTTGAATTTTCATGTTGGCCTTGTGGATGAAAAAGAAGCCATTGAAATTTCTAAAATCGCAGATGCGATCTCGTTTGATTTTGTTGGAGATGATGAGACGATCCGGTATGTTTACAACCTCGATAAAACAGTTGAAGATTATATAAAAACCCTTGAGCTTTTGAGGAAGTACACAAGAAAGGTTTATCCTCATATAACCGTGGGATTAAAATGTGGGAAGATTGGACATGAATTCAAAGCCATCGACATTCTTTCTCGCTATGATCATGAAAAGATCATATTTATAGTATTCATTCCCACAATTCATACGGCGTTTGAAAAATGTTCTCCTCCATCCATTAAAGATATAAGAAAGGTTTTCAGCTATGCCAGAGCAAAATTCAATTGTGAATTAAATCTTGGCTGTATGTACCCTAAGGGGAATCTTCGAGATAAAATAGGTTTTGCCGCGATTGATAACAACTTCAATACAATTACGCAACCTTCACCACCTGTGATTGAAAGGTTGAAAAACGAAAATTACCTGATAGAATGGTCTGATGAGTGCTGTGTGTTTTAACATTATTGCAGCCACCGAGCCGTTGAATGGAGTCCTTGACCACAACGTCATTCCGGGCTTGACCCGGAATCTAAGGATGAGATCCCGGAGCAAGTCCGGGATGACATGTCGGTTTAAGACTCTACCAGATGAATCAAGTTCAGGATGACATGTCGGTTAAGACTCTATCAGATGTATTAAGTACGGCATAGCGTTAAAGAATCGGACCTGACGAGAGAGACTTCGAAAGAAATTATATGACCGCTTGCAAAGCAAAAAATAGATAAAATTCAATTACCCACACTAAATCGATGAGAACCTATTTATTTGATTAAATTTTATGAGTTGTAAAAATGGCTCACAACGTGGGTTATTTAAGACCCTGGTAGAATCTAAAGTAAGGCTCGGGATGTTAGCCTCAATCAGATCGTGAAAGCAATCATGATGAAAAGTTGAGATATTAAGCACACGGCGCCGAGTACATCACCAGTATATCCATCGATATTTCTATTTGAAGCCATAGCCATGAAGTATCCAACAAGAAAAGACAAAATGCTTGATATTAAGAATGGAATTGGTTTAAGGGCCAATGGTAAGGTGAAAAGGAAAGAATAAACGATGTTTGATCTCTTGTAAGGTGAGAGTAGCATTCCCAATCCACTTTCTTTAGCAGGTTGTGAAAAGAGCAGTAGCACATTCATGGAAAGTCTTCCAAAAACCGATGAATAAATTGGCACCCACCATTTTATCAAATGAAAAGAATACAAATAAAGCGAGAAATACAAAAATGCAAAGAAAAATGCGAAGGGTCCTATGTTACCTTTAGACATTATTTCCAGCCTTTTTTTAGCGTCAGATTGATTGAAAAACCCGTCGAATGTGTCCAAAAGCCCGTCAACGTGAAAGAGATCAAAAAGGTAAAACCCAACAGCTATTGCTATAACATTGACAATAAAATTTGAGGAAACGAGTTTAAACGAAGCGTACACCGTTCCAGAAAGGTAACCCACAACTATGAAATAACGTGGGATGTTGTTAATTTCCCCCTTGCCACCCGCAGGGATCCTGGATAAGAAAGAAATCGCAAGTCTTAATTCCTCTAAAACTTTTGTGATTTTTTAACACCCCCAGAGACTTTTTATCATTTCAATTCAAGTACCTTAGGATGGAGTTGTTCCTCTCACTTTATCTTCATCTTCAATCCGGATACCATGAAATAAACTTCATCTGCCATTGAGGCTAAACGTGCGTTTAATTCTCCAAGCATGTCAACATACTTTCTTGACAATTCATTGGTAGGTATGACACCAAGGCCTACTTCGTTCGTCACTATTATTTCTTTTCCGGAGATAGTGTTTAAAAGTTCTTCTATAAGCAGTTCGATGTCAAAGTCATAGTGGAATAGATTTCCAAGATAAGTTGTTATACATTCCAAAATTATCGTATCATACTTTGGAGATATGTCTTTCAAAACCTTTGGAACATAAACTGGCTCTTCGTAGGTGTCAAATAAATTTCCCCTTTCCCGTTTGTGTCTTTCAATTCTCTTCCTCATTTCACTGTCGATTGGTTCGGCGGTTGCTATGAAGGCGCGTTTTTCATATTTCATCGCTAATTTCAAAGCCTGAGAGCTTTTTCCGGATTTTACTCCACCAGTTATGAGAATCATTTTCTTTCCTCCCTCCGAAACGGTCTTTTTCGATTTTTCCTTTTTTACTAATAAACTCACATTGTGCGTCAACTTCACAACCTATGAGTATTTATCGAATAAACATCGCTTTTCAAGCGATAAAGAAATTTTTTCGAAGTCTTATCAAGACTAATTCTGATTCTTTAACGCCATCCTGAACTGACCATAGGTCATCCTGAACTTGATTCAGGATCTCATCCTTAGATTCCGGGTCAAGCCCGGAATGACATTATGGTCAAGGACTCCATTCAACGGATCGTAGGCCGGAATGATGTTATGGTCAAAGACTCTATTAAAGCACACTGCATACCTAACACCTTTCGTCGGCTTCGCCGCCACCTTCCTCAAGGAAGGATTAAGTCCCCTCTATCAAGAGGGGTGCCTGAAAGGCGGGGTGTGTTTTATACAAATCACACCACCCACTATCTTCGATGGCTCCCCACTCGGCTACCACCTCGGTCATGAAAGTGGGAAAACATTGTGCACCGCACAACCCCACTCCTCATATCTTGTGAGCTTTTAGATGGCGAGCTCATATGTCTTGATGAAAACTTCGAGTAAGATGCGAAAAACCTCTTTCTTTATAGGTTGGGATCGTCTTGTAATGTTCGTGCACGATCTGAGTAATAAATTGTTTAGACACTTGGAAAACTGTTCAGCGATTGGATGAGTTTAAAAAGTTTGTCATTTTCTTTTGGCGTTCTAATTGAAATTCTAACATAATCAGTTATTCCAAAAGATTCGCAACTTCTAACGTGTATTCTGTTTTTATCGAGCAATGCTTGAATTTCTTTGGCGTTTTTAACTTTGAGACACCCAAAGTTCGCATCTGTAAGAACTCCAATATTTTTAAATCGTTCTGATTCTTTCCAAATTTTTGGGAGACTATGTTTAAGAAAAATTCCTTTATCTCTCAAGAGGTACTTTAAAAAGGCGTAGCCACATGCTCCAATAGCCCAAGGAGCTCTGTAGTCTTCAAATGTTTTTTTGAATTCCTCAGTAAGAACATATCCCACTCTGATCCCTGGCATTCCATACGATTTTGTAAAGGTCCTCAATCTTATCACTCTTGGATTATCGATGGTGTATCGCTCTTTCACAAAATCTATAAATGCCTCATCGATGATTACGATCACACCTTTGCAACTTAAGTGGTAGATCCAATCTTTGATTTGTTCTGAAGCATACGAGCCTGTTGGATTTGTAGGATTTCCAAATATCAGCACTGTTTTACGCGTCTTACTGAGTTTTTCAGCAATTTTGAAAGCACTTTCAAGATCCAATGCCAAATCATCTTTTGGAGGAACTTTGACTATACTAAGTGCTCTGAATTTCGCAACTCTTTCATATTCCCCATACGAAGGGGTTGGTATTACAACAGATGCTCCATCCATAATGATAAAACCAATAATTTGAAGTGCTTCTGTTGCTCCTGCCAAAACAATGGCATTGTTTCCAAAGACGCTTTTAAAATCTTCTTCAAGCCATTCAATGTATGTGTACTTGCGTGAGGACTTTTTACACAGTTCGAAAAGTTCATTTTTCCAAACAGGTGTGTAAGGATTTACAGATATTGAGAAATCAATGATATCATCTCTCTCGGATCCACCATGAATTTCCATTTATCTCACCATTATAATTGTAAAAAAAACAACAAGGATTATTAAAACCGAAAGTGTATATATTCTCAAGCCACGCTTTATATCTTCTACCCTTGGCTCTCTTCCATCAAATCGGTAAACTCCTATTTTTTCAAACCATACACTCAAGGCTCCACTAAGAGCGCTCATGGGATATGAAGCATTGAATTTTGATGGGCCGTGCTTAGAAATCGATCTGAAAGCATTCTTTGGAGAAAAAACTGCGAAGATTAGCGCCGTAATTCTTGAAGGAATAAAGTTAAGCGCGTCATCGGCTCTTGCTGAGGCTTTTCCGAACCATTCAAATTTTTTAGTGCGATATCCCACCATAGCATCGAGTGTGTTCACCGTTCTATAAATGAGCGCGCCTGGTAAACCGAACAAAGAATAGTAAAACATTGGCGCGGTTATCGAATCAGAAGTGTTTTCAGCTAAGCTCTCAAGAGTCGCTGATATTAAATGAGGCTTATCAAGAACCGAAATATCCCTGCTAACGATCAACGAAACGAATCGTCTCATCCTTTTTATGTCAGATGTTCTGCATCTCGAGACATGTGTGTACAGTGAGCGTATCGAAAAAGTGGATTTCAAAAGGAAAATTTGAATTACAAATCCAACAATCCCAGGAATTCTTTTGGCCATGATTCCAGCAAAAAACCAAGAACCAGCATCAAACAAGAGGAGTATGCTTCCCATAACAAACATGACAACATTTGAATTTGACTGAATATAAAAGAAATCCACCATTTTTCCCATCCATACCACTGGATGTATTGCATTTGGCCACTCGCCAATGATTACGTCAACTACAATAGCACAAATGAAAAGCCGTGGATCTGGAAAGATCAAATATCAACGACCTCCTCTATAGCTTTGACATCAACATTTAGTTCAAAAAGATCCGTAAAAGAGTCTATTTCTTCAATTAGGGAATTACTGTTAATGGATCGAGGCTCAAGCCCTTTTTTCTTTCTAACAGCATTCAAGAAATTCTCGGTGAATCTGAAATTCCCAAACAAACCGTGAAGGTACGTTCCGAACACATTTCCTCTTACAGCTCCACTAATGTAATTGATCTTCTTTCCATTTACCTCATTAACTGTGAGAAACTGCTTCACATTAGCCGTGTAATGAGTTGTTCCGTGATGTATCTCGTATCCTATCAAAACAGTTTCCCCAAAAAGATCTGTCTTGCCTTTTAAGTTGGATACACGCTTATCCCGTTCAATAGTTGTCCTTACAGGCAAAATACTGAGCCCTCTCTCATTTTCTCCAGAAATTGGATCTTCTATTTCTTCTCCGAGCATTTGATAACCTCCACATATTCCAACAATGAATGCTCCGCGCTTTTGGGCTCTTTTTATTTCATCAGCGAGGCCAGAATTGACAAGCCACTTAAGGTCTTCAAGAGTTGTCTTCGTTCCCGGTAGTATTATCACATCAGCGTTCAACTTCCCATTTTCTACATAACGCGCTTTTGCGTTCCAGAATAAAGGATCAAAATCGTCAAAATTGGATATGTGGGGGAGCTTAATGATATCTACTTCAACATCGCCGTGCCCTTCTTTATTCCATTCGATCATGGAATCTTCTTGTGGAATCTTATGATGGACGTACGGCATTGTGCCAAAAAAGCGCATTTTATATCGTTTGGCCAAGCGCTGGGGATAATCTTCAAGCAATGATGGATCACCTATGAATTTGTTGAAAATGTAACCAGCAATCAGTCGCTTTTCATCTTTTTCAAGAAGCTCCATAGTTCCTGCCACTTGGGCAAAAGCACCTCCGCGTTCTATATCAGAAACAAGTATAACCGGACAGCTCACAGCCTTTGCGATTTTCATATTGACGATATCCTTATCCTTCAAATTGATTTCTGCTGGACTTCCAGCTCCTTCAATTATAACAATGTCATTCAGAGCGAGTAATTCTTTGAGAGAATCTATTGTTATCTCAAAAAGATTTGATTTAGTCGAATTCATGTAATCTTTCGCCTTGACACGATCGTAAACTTTTCCAAGCAATATAATCTGTGAGCTTTTATTTTCTGGCTTGATTAAAATTGGGTTCATTTTCACAGACGGATAAGTGTTTGAAGCTATCGCTTGCACATATTGGGAACGTGCCATTTCGCCTCCCTCAACGCTCACGGCGGAATTCAAAGACATGTTTTGACTTTTAAAGGGCGCAACTTTCAGGCCTTTCCTCACAAAATGTCTACAAAGTGCCATTGTTATGAGAGATTTTCCAACTCCCGATGACGTTCCTTGAATCATGATGGCTTTTCCCATAGAACAAACTCCCTTATCGTATTAAACACTTGGCGACGTAACTTTCCAAAACGCTTTTTAAGCGTTTAAATTCAACATCAGAATAAGTTGCTTCACCAAGAAAATTTGGATCCAGAACTTTTGAAGCAACAAATTTTTGCAACACATATAATCTTGCCCCGTTTATTAGTTTTCCTATTTTGACGATATCTTCTTTGCTAAGCTGTGATTTCACAATTGTTGTTCTGAATTCATAATTTAATCCTGATTCCATGATCAATTCTATACTTTTTTTGATTTCACTTGGATTAACGTTGGAGTGGGTAATCTCTTGATATTTCTCCAAAGGAGCTTTTATATCGAGAGCCAAATAATCCACTATTCTCAAATTGATCAATTTTTCTATTACGGTAGGATAGCTCCCATTCGAATCTATTTTGACTAAATAACCCATGTTTTTTATTCGTCTTAAAAATTCGATTATATCTTGCTGTAGTGTAGGCTCGCCTCCCGTTATCTCTACAGCATCGAGTCTTCCTTTACGTTTTTCTAAAAATGAAAATACTTCTTCGTTGAAATTAGTCTTCCTATGTTTAAAGTCAACAAGCTCAGGATTATGACAGTAAGGACATCTAAAATTGCATCCTTGAGTAAAAACAATGGCACAAATTTTCCCTGGATAATCGACCAATGAAAACTTTTGAAATCCACCTATAAGCATGGTTTACACCTTAAAAGTTTTTCTTTGTCTGAATTCTTCCCTCTTTCCCTTGTTCCACCGATTTACGGGTCGTAAGTATCCCACGACTCTAGAGTATACTTCACATTCTGCACCGCATTTCGGACACTTATCATGTTCTCCGGAGATGTAACCGTGAACAGGGCAAACGCTAAAAGTAGGCGTAAACGTAAAGTATGGTAAACGGTAGTTTTCACAAACCTTCCTTACTAAATTCTTTACCACTTCGGGGTCTTCAACTTTTTCTCCAGCAAATATGTGCATCACGGTACCTCCAGTGTATTTTGTTTGCATTTCGTCCTGCAAATCAAGTGCTTCAAAAATATCATCTGTGTAATTTACCGGCAATTGGGTGGAATTAGTATAAAAGGGCTCAGCACCATTTTTATATTGTTCTTCGTTTGCGCAAATCATTTTTGGATATTTTCTTTTGTCTATTATAGCCAAACGATATGATGTGGACTCCGCCGGGGTAGCTTCAAGATTGTAATTGTTTCCTGTTTCTTGTTGGAATTCTATTAGCTTGTTTCTCATGAAATCCATCACTTCTAATGAAAATGTTTTTCCATTGTCTGACGCTATGTCATCACCTAGCAAATTTATACAAGCTTCGTTCATACCAACAAGCCCTATGGTGGAAAAATGATTGTGCCAGTATTTACCGTATGTCATTTTTATTCCTCTCAAGTAAAATTTTGTGTAAGGGTAGAGATCCTTCTCCGTAAGCCTCTCCAGTACCTTTCTCTTTATTTCCAAACTCTCTTTTGCGAGAATCATCAAATTTTCCAATCTATGAAAAAAATCATTCTCATTTTTGGATAAATACCCTAATCTTGGCATGTTAATTGTAACTACCCCAATGGAACCAGTCAATGGATTTGATCCAAACAAACCGCCACCCCTTCTTTCTAACATTCTATTGTCTATCCGCAATCTGCAGCACATAGATCTTGCATCCTCTGGATTCATGTCTGAATTCACAAAGTTTGAAAAATATGGAACACCGTATTTTGCGGTTGCTTCCCATAAAACCCTTAAGTCGGAATTTCCCCAATTGAAATTCTTGGTAATGTTATAAGTCGGAATAGGAAAAGTAAAGACTCTTCCTTTTGCATCTCCTTCCTTCATCACTTCTAAAAAAGCTTTGTTGAATATATTCATCTCTTCTTGAAATTCTTTATAGGTTCTATCCTGCATTTCTCCCCCAATGATCACGCTCTGATCAGCGTAATAACTGGGAACCGTTAAGTCCAATGTAACATTGGTAAAGGGTGACTGAAATCCCACTCTGGTAGGCACGTTTACATTAAAAACGAATTCTTGCAATGCTTGTTTTACTTGCTGGTAAGTTAGTCCATCATATTTTATGAAAGGTGCCAAAAGAGTATCAAAATTTGAAAATGCTTGGGCTCCTGCCGCCTCTCCTTGTAGGGTATAAAAGAAATTGACTATTTGTCCTAATGCGCTTCTCAAATGCTTAGCGGGTTTGCTTTCTATCTTTCCTTGTACCCCCTTGAATCCTTGTGATAACAAATCAAAAAGATCCCATCCAACACAGTAGACAGAGAGGAGTCCCAAATCGTGTATATGAAAATCACCGTTCATATGGTGAAGCTTAACTTCGGTTGGGTAAAGCTTATTCAACCAATAGGCTTTGCTAATCTCTGAAGATATATAGTTATTCAGTCCTTGAAGCGAAAAAGTGCTATTGCTGCTTTCCTTAACCTGCCAATCTGTTCGCTCCAAGTATCGATCAACTAAATTCACGGTTGCTTTGGCAGTAATTTCTCTGATCTTAGCGTGTTGATCACGATAAATAATATATGCTTTGGCCGTTTTTCGGTAGGGAGAAGACAGTAAGATCTCTTCAACAACGTCTTGAATTTCTTCAACTGTTGGTATCTCATGAATAATTAACTGTTGAAGCAAAGCTAAAACTTTGAGAGTCAGTTTCTGAGCAATTTCTTTACCGAATTCGCCAGTTATCATTCCAGCTTTAGCGATCGCATTTGTGATCTTTTCAGCATCAAATTCTATTATTTCCCCGTTCCTCTTTTTTACTTTCCCAAAATTCT
>Ga0256840_1002137_pt1 | contig 17659 bp, 17 predicted proteins | sample 355202metaG_FD_185969 | JGI IMG/M metagenome (GOLD analysis project Ga0256840, IMG submission 185969) | Hydrothermal vent microbial communities from Mid Atlantic Ridge, Atlantic Ocean - 355-202 | ecosystem: Environmental > Aquatic > Marine > Hydrothermal vents | place: Atlantic Ocean: Mid... | reverse complement strand
AAGATGAAAATCAAAGAGACACCGTCATACTACTTCTAACCGACATTATGCAAGAGGGTTCACAACTCTTAGTACTTTCTGACGACAGTTCAAAAATAGAAAGAGCATTTGACGTGACTTTAGAAAATAATCAAGTATGGCTACCTAAAGTCATGAGCCGTAAGAAACAGATTATTCCATTTTTAGAAAAAGAGTTTTAAAACTCAATAATACAAAAAGTGGTGCAATAAATTGCACCCTACTTCACCACCAAATTCACCATCTTCTTAGGTACTAAAATCTCTTTAACAACCGTTTTATCTTCAAGCCACTTTTCAACAGAAGCTTTAGCCATGGCGATAATATCCTCTTTTGAAGCTCCCGCATCGACCTCTATTTCATTACGTCTTTTACCGTTGATAGCCACCCCTAAGGTTAAAGTGTCTTGAACAAATACCTCCTCTAATACCTCTAGTTTACCTTGTAAATTTTTAGAATCAAAAAGTATTTCACTTAGTTCTGCACAGACATGAGGCGTAATGGGTTCAAGTAGATGTGTAATTACATACATACCTTCTGCCCAAACTTGTTCATTTTCTTGTTTGTCTAAGGCATTTAACGCTTCCATACACGCAGCAATGAGTGTGTTAAAGGTAAAAGTTTTTTCGTAAACATCTATGGACTTTTTAAGCGCATCATAGACTTTAGCACGTGCTATTTTTTCTTCTTTATTTAAAGAGCTGTGGTCAATGCTTGGTAACTCTTTAGAGCTAACTTTGCTACGTCTATCATAAAGCTTTTTAATAAACCTAAACGCACCCTCAACAGCTGAGTCATTCCACTCTAGCTCTTTTTGTGGAGGGGCTGCAAAAAGCGTAAAGAGTCGTGCTGTGTCTGCACCATATTTTTCAATGAGTGCATCGGGATCAACGGTATTTCCTTTTGACTTAGACATTTTAGCTCCGTCCATCAGTACCATGCCTTGAGTAAGCAAGTTATCGAATGGCTCTTTTAAATCATCTATGAAGCCTACATCACGCAAGGCTTTGGTAAAGAAACGGGCATAGAGTAGGTGTAAAATGGCGTGTTCTACCCCTCCAATATACTGATCAACCCCTAGCCAATAGTTTACATCTTCTTTGTCAATCCCACAAGTGTTCCATTTTTTAGGGTCGGTGGCATAACGGAACTGATACCATGAAGATTGCACAAAGGTATCAAGTGTATCGGTTTCACGTTTGGCTTCAGCTCCACACTTTGGACAAGCACACTTTGACCAAGTTGGGTGATTTTCAAGCGGATTTCCCTCTCCTGTTATCTCCACATCTTCAGGAAGTGCAATGGGCAAGTTCTCTACCTTTTCAGGCACTAAACCACAGGCTTCACAATGCACAAACGGAATAGGTGCCCCCCAATAACGCTGACGACTAATCCCCCAATTTCTTAGCTTATAGTTGGTTGTTCCTTTTCCTAAAGCTTTTTCTTCAAAGAGTTTAATCACTTCGGCTTTGGCTTGAGTGTTTTTGATGCCGTTGAGTTCTTCAGAGTTAATAAGCACTCCCTCACCTGTATAGGCTTTACCCTCTTCTCCACCCTCTATGACATACTTTAAAGGTAAATTATATTGTGTTGCAAACTCAAAGTCACGCTCATCATGCGTAGGTACGGACATAACAGCCCCACCACCATAAGATGCCAAAACAAAGTTTGCTACCCAAACAGGTATAGCTTCATGGGTTAAAGGGTGTATGACCGTAATGCCAAGGTCAAAACCTATTTTTCCTGCTTTGGCACGTTCTACTTCCGTCATATTACTAATGTTTTTAATCTCTTCAATGACTTTAGCCTCTAACAACGCATTTTTTATTAAAGCTTTCACAATAGGGTGTTCAGGAGCTAATGCCGTGTAGGTCACGCCATAAATGGTATCTGGTCGAGTTGTAAAAACATCAAATCCCTCAAATTCACCTTTTAACTTCTCTTTTGAAGCAGTAGAGAGTTTAAAATCAAACTCCAAACCTTGTGACTTCCCAATCCAATTGCTCTGCATTGTAAGCACTTGTGGCGACCATTTTCCCTCAAGAAGTTTTAAATCTTCAAGTAGTTCATCGGCATATTTTCTAATGTCAAGATAATACCCTGGCATCTCTTTGAGTTCCACTTCATTGTCACAACGCCAACAACACCCCTCTTCTACCTGCTCATTGGCCAAAACAGTGTGACAATCTTCACACCAATTTACCGTGGTCGATTCACGATAGAGTAACTTCTCCTCAAACATCTTAATAATAAACTCTTGTTCCCACTTAGTATAGAGTTCATCACAAGTAGCAAATTCACGTGTTTCAGAGAAAGAGAGTCCCAAAGTTGCTAACTCTTTACGCATATAATCAATGTTCGCGTAAGTCCACTCTTTAGGGTGTCGTCCGTGCTTAATGGCTGCATTTTCAGCAGGCATACCAAATGCGTCCCAACCAATTGGGTGAAGTACATTGTAGTCTTGTTTACGATAATACCGTGCCATCGCATCGCCAATGGAGTAATTTCGTACATGCCCCATATGCAGTCGTCCACTTGGAAAAGGAAACATACTTAAAATGTATTTCTTCTCTAAAGTTTTGTCATTTTTTGGCTCAAACGCTTCTTGTTCGCTCCATTTTGTTTGCCATTTATTTTCTATTTCACTTGGGCTATAACTCATTATGTGTACTCCATCTATAAATCTAACACGAATTATAGCAAAATTAATATTTTCATCTTATTTTAAACACAAAATCGAAGCTAAAATTTGCTTTTAAGGCTTTTATGAAAATTTCATAGTGATTTTATAAATACCTATTATAATACTCATTAAAAACTAGGACTTTTTAAAAATATGAAAATAAATTTATTATTACTCTCGACTGTCTCTTTATTATTAACAGCTTGTAGTATCAAAAACATTCAGAAAGAAAATGACACCAATACCACAAACACGCAAGAAACCAACCTTACGACTACCACACACCTAAGGCACAATACAGAAGAAGCACCTATCATTAGTAGTTCTGATGCACCTACACCCAATACGATGCTTGCACCTACGATAGAAACAAATCAAGAAGTTGAAGGTGGACTCACAGGAGAATTTGCAAATAATCCACTGCTAAGCTACTTTATTGAAAGAATGCACACCGAACATGGTTTTGACTATGATTACCTCTATAAGCTATTTTCAGATGCTCACAACTCTGACTATGTAGATATTCCTTGTGATACAAACTCTGATAGTTCCAAAAACTGTAATGTCACCTTGAAACCAAAAGGAAAATGGGATAGATATAAGGGAATGTTTATTTATGAACGCAATATCAATCGTGGTGTTGCATTTTGGAATGAACATGAACAAACGCTTAACCGTGCCTATAAAGAGTATGGTGTATTACCAGAATATATTATTGGTATCTTAGGAATTGAAACTGCTTATGGGGTAAACTTTGGGAAAAAACGTGTGATTGATGTCCTAACCACTAAAGCGATGCTGGGTGATAGACGTGAAGCATTCTATACTGACCAGCTTGAAAAATTTCTACTCATGGCACGACAATCTAATTTAGATGCAGCCACCCTTATGGGTTCAAGTGCAGGAGCTATGGGTTATGGTCAATTCATTCCCTCCTCCTATCTTACCTTTGCCGTTGATTTTAATGGTGATGGGGTAACAGACCTTTGGAATGCTGAAGATGCTATTGGTTCAGTTGCAAACTACTTTTCACAAAATGGGTGGAACCGAAACATTTCACAAGTGGCTGTTCGTGCAAAATATAAAGGTAATCGCTTTAAACGATTAAAAACTGGCTATAAGACAAAATATTCACAATACAAACTAAGAAAAAAGTATGGGATTAAAGCCAGAAAAAAGTTACACTATAAAGGTCCTGTTTCACTTATTAAACTTCCAAAACATGGATATGATGAACTTTGGTTTGGAACGCATAACTTTAGAGTCATTACCACCTATAACCACAGTACCTTTTATGGAATGGCTGTTGTTGTGTTAGGAAATAAAGTTAAAAACAGACGGTATGGAAAATAAACTCCATACCGAGATAAACTCTTAAAGAAGATTGACAACTAAAACTCTTCCTTCGTTTTAGCACTCTCAACAATAGAAACAACCAATGTATATAAATTAGCAATAATTGCACCAGCGACTAGACCTTTAATAAGGTCTTCATGTGAAGCGGTGTTGCCAAATTGGAACATGAAAAATGCAGGAAGAAGGTGTAAGTCTGCTACCAATGAACCTGCTAACAGTTCAGCAGCCAAGAGATTTCTAACACCCAGTTTTAAAATACTTGAAATGAAATTAATACTCGCTGCTGCAAAAAGTGCTGTTGCTGAATGTTCAAATAAAAATGCCACCGATGTCGTAAGTGACATCAGTGTAAAAAAGATGTAAAAGACTTTACCCCAATTCATCTATATGGTTCCTTGCTCAAATTGAGCGCGTTGTTTCTCTCGCTCTTTTTGACGTTTGGTAGCAGCAGCTTCTTTCTCTCTAAACTCTGTTACAGAAAAGTTTAGCCACATCAAGATTGGTGATGCCACAAAAATGGAGGAGTAAGTACCTACAACCACACCTACTAAAAGTGTAAATGAGAAACCGTGAATAATCTCTCCACCAAATAAGAAGAGGGTTAAAACCACAAAGAATGTCGTTAATGAAGTCAAAGTTGTACGCGATAAAGTGTGCGTTACTGATTCATCAATTACTTCTGACATATTGGGTGATTTTATGGTACGAATACCCTCACGAATACGGTCAAAAACAATAACGGTATCGTTCAGTGAATAGCCCAAAATAGTTAAAATAGCTGCCAAAATTGGTAGGTTAATATCTACTTGGAAAAGAGCCAACATTCCCATCGCAATACTAACATCATGAATTAAAGCAACTATGGAAGCCACCGCAAAACGCCACTCAAATCTAAATGATAAGTAGATTAAAATACCCAAAATAGAGAAAAACATAGAGAGTAAACCTTTGGTTTTCAACTCTTCACCCACAGCAGGACCAACTAAATCTACTCGTCTAATCTCAAAGGTTCCTGTATCTTTTAGCATCTTTTGAACTTCTACTTTAGCCCCACCAGAAATTGATTTTGATGCTTCTTTAGTACGAATAACAATCTCTGAGTCTGTTCCAAATTTGGTAACCGTTGCTCCTGCATATTTTGCATCTTGAGCCACAATACTTCTTACTTTTTCAATGGGGGCTACGCCCTCATATTTTACTTGAATGATTGTTCCACCTGCAAAGTCAATTCCATAGTTTAAACCCTTAGTAAAGAGAAGAACCAAAGAAGCGATAACTAAAAAAGCTGAAACAGTAGCTGTCTTTTTAGCATTTGCCATAAAGCCTATGGCTTTTTCATACTTAAATACTTCCATTATTTAGCTCCTTTTGCATTTGCATCTTTATTTATTCCAAACCAAAATTTTAGTTTTTTCTTATCTATTTTAGGGAGTAACCATTGGTAAATACCATGTGTCCCTAAAATTGCTGTTAGCATAGAAGCCAAAATACCAATACTAATGGTCAAAGCAAAACCTTTAATCGGTCCTGTTCCATACGCAAACAGTACCACTGACGCAATAAGCGTGGTCACATTCGCGTCCCAAATTGCAGTAAAGGCATTGTTATACCCTTGTTCAATTGCTTTTGTGAGTGATGAACCTTCGTGTAAAAGTTCACGGATACGCTCATTAATAATAACATTGGCATCAACAGCCATACCTACGGTTAGAATAATTCCTGCCATTCCTGGTAGCGTAAGCGTTGCTTCAAACATTGACATAACAGCTAAAATCAAAAATAAGTTTGCAACCAATGCAACATTTGAGATAATCCCTGCTGCACCATAGTAAAGCACCATAAATACAATAACTGCTAAGAAACCAACCACAAGTGCGATAATACTCGCTTTAATGTTGTCAGCACCAAGGCTAGGTCCAATACTCCGTTGGCTCTCCACTTGAACAGGAGCTAACAATGCACCAGAACGTAAAGCAATCGAAATATCTGTTGCTTCCTGTGGGGTAAATGCACCTGTAATCTGTACATTTCCGCCCCCAATTCGCTGAACAATATTTGGTGCCGTATAAACTTCACCATCTAACACCACAGCCATACGTTTACCTACTGATTTTTCAGTAAAGTCACCAAAGATTTTTGCACCTTGACTGTTAAGTGAAAAAGTTACCATTGGTCGTTTTGTTTTTTCCTCGTAACCCATTTTGGCATCGGTAAGCATTGAACCATCTAAAATTGGTACAGAGTAGAGTAGATATTTTATCTCTTTGTTGGCAACATCAGCTAAAATAATGTCTCCATAACTTTTAGCTTCTTCCTCACTCATTGAGTAAACACGGTTTGCTCTATCTTCATCGACAGCCATCATTTGTAAATGGGCAGCTTTAGCGATGAGTGCTTTAATACGGTCTTCATCTTTTTGTGTTTTAATACCAGGGACTTCGACCAAAATTCGGTCACTTCCTTGTTTGGCAACGGTTGGTTCAGCGAGTCCAAACATATTTAGACGATTACGAATGGTCTCAACAGCTTGGTCAATGGCAGCTTTTTCTGTCTCTTTTGCTTGTTTATCAGTTAAAGAGAGTGCATAAGTCATTCCTTTTTTAAGCACCTTAGAATCTCCAAAACTTTCAGCTAACATCGCATCAACATCTTTAACATCATCATTGTCTAAAAGCTCAAAAGTAACTTTATTTCCATCAATTTTTAAAGCATCATAAACAATCTCTGCATCTTCTAAGTTGTACTTCAATGACGTACCCATTGATTTAATCTTAGACTCTAATGCCACTTCGGTCTTAACCGAGAGAAGCATATGTAGCCCTCCTTGCAGGTCAAGCCCAAGGGTAATCTTTTTACCTGTCGTATTACTATCTGCACTCTGAGTCAGTGAAGGAATGGAAAAAACCACCCCAAATAAAAAGGCAAAGAGAAAAACAACGACTCTATAATTTAAATTTCCCATTATTATGCTTCTACCTTTTTGTTTACAAATGCTTTGTCAAGTTTAACAATGCTTGTGTCGTTCAGTTTTATTTTGATAAAATCTTCTTCAACTTTAACCACTTCAGCCAAAAGTCCACCAGAGGTGACAATCTTGTCACCTTTTGTGAGTGCTTCTAACATTGCAGCGTGTTCTTTTTGTTGTTTTTGCTGAGGTCTAATAATTAAAAAATAAAAAATAGCAAATAAAAAAATAAGGGGCAAAAACTGTCCTAATTGTTGCATAAGGGAATCCTTTGAGTAATATAATAAAAATTAGTGCGTATTTTACCACTAAGAATATAACACGAGGCTTTTTCATCGCCCTACTTAGTGCCAGTTCTCTCTACTTAGATTGGTTTGGGGTGGTTAATTATTTTCTCAATACCCTTTTAGGACTACTTACTTTTTACTACCTACTTCAAGCCGACAAAAAAGTTTGGTTTTGGTTTGGCTTTTTTATGGCTACCCTATGGTTTTGGTGGCTTTCAGTAAGTTTTAAAAACTATGGTTTTGCGTGGGCAATTCCCATAGGTATTCTATTTTCTTCGACTATTTTTGGATTAATTTTTACATTTTTTGGGACTATTTCAGAGTATTTAGCCTCTTATCATAAAAGTTTAAATCTTCTTTTTAAAGCTTTGATACTTTTAATTTTTTCCACCATTCACCCTTTTGGGTTTGATTGGTACAAACCAGAACTTGTTTTTACCAACTCTTACATAGGCATTGAAAAATGGCAGTTTGCTTTAGTCTTGCTCTCTTTGGCTTTAAGTATTTACAAGAAACAATTTCTATTTTTACTGCTTATTTTAGGGGCTTACCCTTATGCTTCGCATTTTAAAAATACCGAAAAACTAAGCCCAAACATCGCTTTGAGTAATTTCCACATCAATGTGGTCGATAAATGGAAACCTGAACGACAACAAAAACACATTGGCATGGTTTTTAATACCATTGACCAAGCCATTGCTAAAAAAAAATCATTGGTTATTTTACCTGAATCTATTTTTGCTCTATTTCTTAATCAACAGCCTAATCTTATGGAAGCCTTACTCAAACGTTCTCATCAGATTACCATTGTCTTAGGCGCACTCTATCTTGATGGAGAAGTGCCTCGAAACTCTAGCTATATTTTTAAAAAAGGGAACTATACCGTTGCGAACAAAGTAGTGCTTGTTCCTTTTGGAGAAGTCAATCCTCTACCAGATTTTATGGGAAAAATTATCAACGACCTCTTTTTTGATGGTGCGCCTGACTATGTGGCGGCCAAAACACCTACGGATTATGAAGTTAATGGAAAAACATTTAGAAATGCCATCTGCTATGAGGCCTGTTCAGAGCCTCTTTATGAGGGTAAACCTAAAAACATGATAGTCATTTCTAACAATGGTTGGGTCATTCCCTCCATTGAGCCTACGCAACAAAAGATACTTTTACAATACTACTCAAAAAAGTATGGAACTACCATTTACCATTCAGCCAATATGTCTGCTTCCTACATCGTTCAAAATGGAAAAATAATTAATGTGGAATAAACTTTTTATTGCTCCTATTAAGGGGTATCAATACTTTTCAAAGATGCTACCTGCTTCTTGTCGCTACTACCCTACTTGCTCCGAGTATGCCAAGTGGCAATTTGAGTTTAACAGAGTCGATAAAGCATTCACCCAAACAACACTTAGAATTTTACGATGTAACCAACTTTTTGCAGGGGGGATTGATTATCCAATTATCAAATATCAAGCCCCAAAGATGATGGAACTCTCTATTGATATAGAGGTGAAGTATTGGTTAGTGCCTCAAAAAAAACCATATTTTTATCTTCTCAAAAATTTTAATCACTAAAAACTCTCTTTTTTAACAATATTTGTGCAATAATCGTGGAAACTTTATATGAGGTATCAAATGTTCATTACTCTACACTCACCCCTTGATATGCACTTACACCTTCGAGATGAAGCGATGCTTCAAACCGTTGCACCTCTTTCTGCTGAAACCTTTTCTGGTGCAGTTGTCATGCCAAACCTTGTACCTCCCATTGAGACAAAAGAGGCACTATTAGCCTATAAAGAGCGTATTTTAAAAGCTTCTAATGAGCAAACTTTTACCCCTTATATGACGCTATTTTTTAAGCCTACTTACACCAAAGAGTTTTTAGAATCTATTAAAGATGAAGTTACAGCCATTAAACTCTACCCTGCAGGAATTACGACCAATTCAGAAGGTGGACTAAGTGGTTTTGACGTGGAGGAGTTACGCCCAACGCTAACAGCAATGAGTGAGCTAAATATTCCTCTTTGTATTCATGGGGAAACCAATGGATTTGTAATGGACAGAGAGGCTGAATTTGCTTCTGTTTACGCCATGTTAGCCACCAACTTTCCAAAACTAAAAATTATTATGGAGCATATTACCACCAAAGAGAGCGTGGCTCTTTTAGATAAATTTGACAATCTCTATGCCACCATTACCCTTCATCATCTACTCATTACTTTAGATGATGTGGCTGGGGGCATGTTACAACCTCATCTTTTTTGTAAGCCCATTGCTAAACGTCCAGAAGACCGAGTAGCACTCCTTAAAGTAGCCCTAGAGGGTCACCCCAAAGTGATGTTTGGTTCAGACTCAGCCCCTCACCCCCAACATGCCAAAGAAGCGTGTGGTTGTGCAGCTGGTGTTTTTACAGCACCCATTGCCTTACAAGTTTTAAGTGAACTCTTCATGAAACACTCAACCATACAAAAACTACAAGCTTTTGTTTCAGACAATGCACAAAAAATATATTCAAACATTAAAATCTCTCCTAAACTTGTTACCTTAGAAGAGAAAGAATTTACCGTACCACATCACTATGGTGAAGTTATCCCTATGTATGCAGGGGAAACACTTCAATACTCTATTATAGATATAAAATAAAAAACATTAAGTAAGAAAGGTAAACAATGATACATCAAAATATTGAAGGACTTATTGGCAATACTCCATTGGTACAATTAAACAAACTCTCTGAACTTACAGGAGCTACTATTTTAGGCAAATGTGAGTTTATGAACCCTAGTTCTTCGGTTAAAGATAGAATTGCTATGAACATGATTAACCAAGCGTTAAAAGAGGGAAAGATAGATGAGAACTCAACCATTATCGAACCAACTTCAGGTAACACAGGTATTGGCTTGGCTGCTATTTGTGCCTCAAAATCACTCAAACTTGTGCTAACGATGCCTGAGTCTATGAGTATTGAGCGTCGTAAACTGCTAACGCATTTAGGTGCAGAGATTGTACTCACCCCAGCATCTGAGGGTATGAGTGGAGCAATCAATAGAGCAAAATCATTGGCAAAAGAGCTTAACGCTTATGTTTTACAACAATTTGACAATCCTCATAATCCAGAAATTCATCGACAAACAACTGCCGTGGAGATTTTAAAAGATACCCAAAATAATATTGATTACTTTGTTGCAGCTGTCGGTACAGGAGGAACACTTACAGGCACATCTGAAACCTTAAAAGAGCATGTTGCCACACTTAAGTCCATTGCTGTTGAGCCAAGTAACTCTTCTATTCTCGCTGGTAACTGTGCAGGTCCTCATAAAATTCAAGGTATTGGGGCAGGGTTTATTCCCAAAATTTTAAACACAGAAATCTATGATGAAATTATTCAAATCTCAGATGAAGAGGCAATTAAATATGCACGACAAGTAGCACTTGATGAGGGCTTATTGGTAGGTATTTCATCAGGAGCTAATCTTGCAGCTACAATTAAAGTTGCCTCAAGAGAAGAGAACAAAGGCAAAGTATTTGTCACCATACTCTGCGATACGGCTGAACGTTATCTATCAACCGATTTATTTTAAGATTAAATGCACCCTAGTTGTTTTGAAACCATTAAGATTAAAGATGGAAAAATCTTTAATCTTGATTGGCACAATAGACGTTTTAATGCCACACAGAAAATGCTTTTTTTAAACTCCTCTACGATGGATTTACAAACAGTCATTACGCCTCCTAAAAGTGGACTCTATCGTTGTAAAATAACCTATGGCAATAATACCATTCATTCAATTGAGTATTTTCCCTATAAAGCAAAGGAAATCACACACTTTACCATTGTTAAAAGCCATCTTGACTACCAATACAAATACACCGACCGTTCAAGTTTTCAAAAACTTCTCTTAGGGAATAATGAGATTATTATTGAAAAAGATGGATTATTAACCGATACTTCTATTGCTAACATTGCTTTTTTTGATGGCAAGTCATGGCTTACACCTAAAACACCCCTACTAGCAGGAACAACAAGGGCAAGACTTTTAGAAGAGAACTTTTTAAAATTAGAAAATATTAAAAAAGAAAATCTACAAAATTATTCAAACTTTGCTTTAATGAATGCTATGATAGGATTTCGCATACAAAAGTCTGTAAACATACAGCAATAAGAGGGATATTTCATGACCATAAAAGCACTAGAGACAGTAGCCTACCAAGAACTAATGAAAGAACATATTTATGCAACCGTAGAGTACATGTTTAATCAAAATCAAGAATTTGGTATCGCTTGTGAAACTTCCAACGTAAATTTTAACCCAGAGTTACCCACAGAATTAAAAGCTTCTTTACCTGATGTTACCCTTTTTATGTTGGCAAACTACTCTTTTGAAACAGCCAGTATTGACACCGAATATATCTCATTTGAAGCTGGTTTTGGAAGTGAAAATTTTGGTTCATTGGTACATATTCCACTACTTGCTGTAAAACAAATTTTTGTAGATGAGTATCCGATACTCATTAACATCGTCAGTATGCACGTAGAGGAAGAAGAGACTTCAATTGAACCTGTGGACTCTATGGCTGCACTACTCAACAACCCAGAAAATGCGAAGCTCTTAAAGAGAAAATAGTCTAATTATCGCATTTTCCTGCAATAATATAATTGACCACATTATCAACAAATACATTGTTTTTATTCTCTTTAGCGTAAACAATGTAAAACTTACGACTCATAGTGTATCCATAAATTCGTGATTCAAATAACTCACCACGAGCAACCTCTTCTGCAATGGCATACTTTGAAATCATTGATACAATTGGCTTGGCTTCATTTTTTGTTGCCCGTTTAACACTTTGCAGTGCAGCAGTTGAATTAGAAACTTCTGAAAGCACATCAAAACTTTTACAAGAAACCCCAAGCTCTCCAAATACTTCTGAAATGAGTTTTCTTGTATGAGAACCCTCCTCTCTACAAATCCATTTATAGTCATAAAGCTCTTCAGTATTCACAGTTTTAGGGAGTTTTACATTAGAAAAGAGTACCAACTCATCGTCAAACCATTCTCGGTAGATTAAATCATGATCCATCACAGGAGACTCAATTAACCCCACATCAAACTTACGCTCTTTTAGTCCTTTAACAATATTATCACTCATATCAATGGTTAAGGCTATATCGTTCCCAATACTCTTTCCAATAGAGTTTAAACATTTACCAGGAACTACATAAGAGCCAATGGTATATGAAGCAGCCAATCGAAATGTCATCTCTTTTTTAATAATTTTTAAAACATCTTTTTCAAGGCTAAAAATCGACTTTTCTAATTGAGTAACAACCTTATAGAGTTCTTCACCCTCAGGTGTTAGTTTAAGACCATTTTTCTTTCTATCTATAATCTTTGCTTCTAAATAATTTTCAATATATTTTATCTGTTGTGTTACAGCAGGTTGAGAGATTCCTAATTTTGCAGATGCCTTAGAAAAACTACGTTCCCTAGCAACGGCAAGAAAGGTTTCCATCTTAACAAAGTCTTTTAACATTTAAACACCTTTTTATAAATTTATTTTTATTATAATTATTATATCAAATTATAATTAAACTACTATAAGTCATTCAAATAAACTATAATATTTATAAAGCATAGTTATTACTTCGCCTCTACCCGTGTAAAGTGAACTATGAGGGTTTAACCAAAAAAGTGTTATACTAAATTAAAAAGTATTAAAAAATGCAAGAAGTAATCAATGCCTTAAATGAGGCACAACAAGAAGCTGTTAAACATATTGATGGACCCCTACTCATTCTAGCTGGAGCAGGTTCAGGTAAGACAAAAACATTAACAACTCGACTCGCCTACCTCATCGCTGAAGTAGGCATTGACCCCCTAAACACCTTAACTCTCACCTTTACAAACAAAGCTGCTGCTGAAATGCGTGAACGTGCTTCAAAACTTATTCCTGCGAACGCTTCTCTCCCGTTGCTCTGTACTTTTCATAAGTTTGGTTTACTCTTTTTAAAATTTCATATTGAAAAGTTAGGAAGAAAAAACAATTTTGTCATTATTGATTCAGATGATAGAAAACGTATTTTAAAACGTATTGCCAAACTTCATAGCATCGACTTAAACATCGCATTTATTGCTTCTGAAATTTCAAAATATAAAAATACCCTACTCACAGCCGATGAAATTTTACAAAAAGCCGAACTCCCCGACTATCGTAAAATTGCCAAAATTTATAAAGACTATGAAACAGAAATCACAGAAAATAATTTAGTAGATTTTGATGACCTGCTCATGCTCACCTACCAGATTTTAGAAAAAGATAAAACACTTAGAAAAGAGACCTCAGAGCGTTACCAATACATAATGGTTGATGAGTACCAAGATACCAATGAGTTACAATTTAAACTCTTGGAGCTTTTGGCTTCGGAACATAACAATCTCTGTGTGGTCGGTGATGATGACCAGAGTATCTACGGTTGGCGTGGGGCAAATATTAGAAATATTTTAGAGTTTTCCAACTATTTTCAAGGAACAAAAACAGTCAAATTGGAAACAAACTATCGTTCAACTTCTCCCATTTTAAAAGCTGCCAATGAACTCATAGAACACAATTCACAAAGAATTGGTAAAAAACTCACCTCGTTTAAAGGGGAAGGAGAGCGTGTTAAACTGCTACATGCCTTAGATGAATCGTTAGAAGCAAAAAGCATTGCACGAGAAATTCAAAGCCTACTAGACAAAGGGGTCTCTTCTGATGAGATTGCTGTTCTTTACCGAATTAACGCACTTTCACGTTCTCTTGAAGAGGGATTTACAAAAGAAGATTTACCCTTTAAACTCTTAGGAGGAATGCGTTTTTACGACCGTGCCGAGATAAAAGACATGATCTCTTACTTTAGAGTCCTTGCCAATCCTAACGATGATTTCTCTTTAGAACGTATTATCAACAAACCAAAACGTGCCATTGGTAAAGTCACAGTAGATAAACTAAAAAAAGCAGCTTACGAACAAAACACTTCTATTTTTAACTTTATTAAAACCCATGATGTCCATAGCATTCTTAGTAAAAAAGCAAGCACTTCTGTATGCACACTTGTTGAACATATTGAACTGTTACAACAAGAACTAAGCCATTCTCTACACAACTTCATTGAACTTTTTGAAGAGACCATTGGCTTAAAAAACTATTATGCCTCAATGGTTGATGGAACTGAACGGGTACAAAACATTGATGAATTTATTGGTTTTTTCCGAGAAGCCATCATTAAAACACCCAATCTTTCACTGGATCTCTTTTTAAATGAAATCTCTCTACAAAGTGACCAAGACAACATTGAAGAAAATGCCATTACCATCATGAGCATACACGCTTCAAAAGGTTTAGAGTTTGAACACCTTTACGTCATAGGATTAGAAGAAGAGTTTTTCCCTCTTTTAGGTGAGGGAACAAACATCGAGGAGGAACGCCGTTTAGGCTATGTTGCCATCACCAGAGCCAAATCAGACCTTACGCTGTGTTATGTTGATTCACGTTTTTACAAAGGGCAAAGAAAACGCATTAACAAAAGTAGATTTTTAGGAGAAGCTGGACTCATTCAAGGCGAAGCACTTAAACTCTCTAAAGCACCAAGCTACAAAATAGGTGACTTAGTAAAACACAAAATCTTTGGTATTGGTCGCGTACAAGCTGTCAATAAATCAGGAAAAGAGTACAAACTAAAGATTAACTTTGGTGGTAGTAAACGCGAGATTTTAAGCTCATTTGTGCAGTCGGTGTAAGGTAAAAATGAACCGTCTATTTGTAGTAAACAAACCCATTTTTAAAAGCTCAAATGGCTATATGGGTTATGTTAAAAGAAAATACAACACCAAAAAAGTAGGTTTCTCTGGCACACTTGACCCTTTTGCCACAGGCTGTCTCATTGTCGCCACAGGTCAATACCCAAAGCTTTTTCAGTACCTCAAAAAAACACCAAAAGCCTACAGTGCAACCCTTTGGCTTGGAGCAAACTCTGAAAGCTTAGACATTGAAAATGTAGATTCTGTTAAAATTATTTCCAAGCTAAATCTTGCACTTATAGAAGAAGCATTAGAGAGCTTAAAAGGGGAACTTACCTATTATCCACCAAAATTTTCAGCCAAAAAAATCAATGGGAAAAGAGCTTACGACTTAGCAAGAGCAGGTGAAGAGGTAAAATTAAAAAAAATAAACTCAAGCATTTACGACATAAAGCTCATCAATTACAATCACCCCTTTGTACACTTTGAAGCAACTGTTTCTGAAGGAACGTACATCCGTTCTTTGGGTGCTATGTTGGCTGACAAATTAAAAGTAGATGCCACCCTTTCAAGCCTAAAACGCTTAAATGAAGGTGCATTTTTTTATGACAACGAAAAAGCCCTCGACCCCTTAAAGTTTTTAAAAATTCCTCAAAATATCTATACAGGGGATGAAGCATTTTTAGAACTTGGGAAAAAACTCTACCTTGACTATTTTGAAACAAAAGAAGATGGAACTTATTGGGTAGAGACAAAGGACTTTTTTTCTGTCATTGAAGTAATTAACGGGGAAATTTCTTACAAATTGAACCGTGTGCATAAGTTTAAAGGAAACAAATGACCCAAAAAGCCCACGCAAAAATCAACACTTTTTTAAAAATAACAGGACATAAAAATGGCTACCATACCCTACTCTCTCGTTTTGTGAAAGTTCCTAATCTATATGATACTATCTCTTTTGTACCACAAGAGTGCCAAGAGTTTACCATTGAGGGGTGTGGCGATGTTCCCATAAAAAGCAATACTATATATAAATCTTTTAAAGCAATGAATATCAATACAGATTTTTTTAAACACCATAAAGTAGTAGTAGAGAAGAAAATTCCATCAGGTGCAGGTCTAGGTGGTGGCTCTTCTGATGCAGGAGCATTTATGCGTCTCTTTAATGAGGTTTGTAAACTAAATATTGACACCCCTACCTTAGCACAAATTGGCTCAACTATTGGAGCAGATATTCCTTTTTTTGTCTATAACTATGACTCTGCTAATGTAAGTGGATTTGGAGAGATAGTTGAGCCTTTTAAAGATGAGCCTTTTGAAATTGAACTATTTATGCCAAATATCCATTGTGATACACCTCTAGTCTATAAGACCTTTAAGAGAGAACTGTTTGATAAAATCAAACCTGCATCATTTGAGGGTTGGGAGAGACTATCTTCTAAAGAGGTTTTAAGTCAAGTCTCTGCCATAGAGGCAAATGACCTATATAGCGCCTCTCTTATTGCCTACCCTCAACTTAAAGATATTGCTCCAAAAGATTGGTATTTTTCAGGTTCAGGTAGCACTTTTTTCAGAATTAAGTAGTATAATCAATCATAAGGAAAAAATATGATTGAACAACTATCAACAAACTTACTTTGGTGGCACTGGATTGCCTTTGGGCTTATCTTGGTCACAAGTGAAATATTTATTGGTACATTTATGATGCTTGGATTAGGAGTATCTGCTATGCTTGTGGGGGCAATCGACAATCTCTTTAAAACCTCCATAGAGTTTGAACTCTTTTTATGGATTATTCTCTCTCTTCTCTCTTTGTTTTTATGGTTCAAATACCTCAAAAATCCCAATATTGAAAGCTCTGGACAATCGAACTACTCATTGGACACTTTAGGGGTTGTTACCAAAGCCATTCCTCATAATGGACGTGGAGAAGTAAAATTTGACACCCCTGTTTTGGGAAACACCACTTGGTTTGCCACTGCTAAAGAGAACATTGAAGAAAATTCACGCATCAAAATAGTTCAAGTCAAAGGGCAACTCATTGAAGTTGCTCCTCTATAATATAAGGAACATAAAATGGAATTAAACATACTCATTATCTTAGCTGTCGCTGTCATTGTTACCCTTTACAAAGGGATTAAAATTGTCCCACAAGGAGAGGAGTGGATTATCGAAAAATTAGGGAAGTTTTCAAGGACTTTAGAGCCTGGACTGAACCTCATTGTTCCCTATATTGATGATGTACGCCAACGTATCTCAACGCGTGACATTATTATGGACATACCTCAACAAGAGGTGATTACCAAAGACAATGCTGTCATTCGAACCAATGCCATTGCGTTCATTCGTGTTACTAATCCTAAAGATGCCCTCTATGGCGTTGAAGATTTTAAACTGGCAATTTCAAACCTCATTATGACTACTTTGCGTTCTATCATTGGGGAGATGAAACTCGATGAAGCCCTCTCAAATCGTGACCAAATTAAAGCAAAACTCAAAGAGAATATCATTGATGATGTTGCCGATTGGGGTGTAACGGTAAAATCTGTAGAGATTCAAGACATTAATC
>Ga0256840_1002136_pt1 | contig 17664 bp, 15 predicted proteins | sample 355202metaG_FD_185969 | JGI IMG/M metagenome (GOLD analysis project Ga0256840, IMG submission 185969) | Hydrothermal vent microbial communities from Mid Atlantic Ridge, Atlantic Ocean - 355-202 | ecosystem: Environmental > Aquatic > Marine > Hydrothermal vents | place: Atlantic Ocean: Mid... | reverse complement strand
TTAACAATCCTACCGCGGTAATGCTAGGAAATCTTGATGTGATGGTTGCAGAACTAGGGGATAACGCAGAGCCAGTTCAAAAAGAAATCGACTTAGTGATTGAGCAAATCTACCGAATTCGAGACATAATAAATCGCTTATTACAATACGCGCACCCCGATGAATATTCGGGATATATCAGCGTGATAGATGTAGATATGGTGGTTATGGATACATTGAAACTAGTCAGTCATCTACGCAATGAAAGTAAATTTTCAATTGATACTGATTTAAAAGCAGAACAAGTTATTGAAATTAACCCGCAAGAGTTACAGCAAGTATTGGTGAATTTATTAGTTAATGCTATCCATGCATTGCCAGATAGTGATGGGCGTATAGTGATAAAAACCCGCAACTGGAAAAATAAAGGAGTGGTATTAAGCATTAACGATAATGGGAAAGGTATTGATGAAAAATCACTAAAACAAATTTTCAATCCCTTCTTTAGCACCAAAGGACAAGGGGAGGGAACAGGGCTAGGGTTGTCGATAAGTTATGGTTTAGTGCGCCGATACGGTGGAAATATCACTGTAGAATCAGAACCAGGAAAAGGCTCAAAGTTTTCAATTTGGCTGTTAACTGAGCCACAAATGCTAGAAGATGAAGAAGCGATTACAGAACAGCTAGCATCAATAGAAAACGAGATACCCTAAATTCATAATTTACTGCTACTCTGACAAAGACTATTCGTTTACATCCTTTAGATTCATGTAATATCATGACTGAGTAGTTTATTATTATTGACGATATAGTCAAAATATACTAACCTGTTTTTCAGGCGGTTCTGATTAAGTTTATGATCTTTTCGAAGTGAATTGGAGTCCTCTAAACAAACCAATTAAGTGTAAAAATAATGAAACACAATGACTAAAACGTACGATATAGCAATCATAGGAGGGGGAATCGTAGGTTGTGCGGTCGCAAGACGTATGACATTGGCTGGCGCTAAGGTTGTTTTAATTGAAAAGTCGCCCGATATTTTGGCAGGCGCAAGCAAAGGCAATAGTGCTATTTTACATACTGCTTTTGATGCTCCCGAAAAAAGCCTTGAGCTACAATGCATGCAGGCAGGTTATGCAGAATATTTAGATATTCATAAAAGTATGAATTTACCTCTGTTAAAAACGGGGGCACTCTTAGCGGCATGGTCTCCAGAAGAACAAGCTAAATTTGAAGGCATCATGGTGAAAGCCGCCAACAATGGTGTTGCTGATCTTAAATTATTAACAACAGCCCAAGCACAAAAAAAAGAACCCAATTTATCTAATAATCTTTTGGCGGCTATTGAAGTGCCACGTGAATATGTGATTGATCCTTGGTCGGCACCTTTGGCCTATTTGACGCAAGCCGTAGAGAATGGTGCTGACACCTTATTTAACACAGAGGTCATAGGAGGTTTTTTTGATGATAGTAAACAAGAAGGTTTATGGTTATTAGAAACTAATAATGGACAGATTAAGGCCAATCATATTGTTAATTGTGCAGGGCTTTATGGTGATTTACTCAATAAAAATGTATTTGGCGAATCTGATTTTGAAATACGCCCACGTAAAGGTGAGTTTGTTGTTTTCGATAAAGCAGCGAGTAAATTACTCAAAAACATCTTGCTACCGATACCAACCGAAATCACCAAAGGCATTGTTATATTCCCAACTATTTTCGGGAATATTGCAGTAGGGCCAACAGCCGATGAACAAGAGAGCAGGGCGGATGCCTCGGTTGCAAAAGAAAACCTTGAAATGCTCTACGCCTTTGCCCTGGATAAAATACCAGCTTTAAAACACATTCCAGTGACAGCAACCTATGCAGGCATACGCCCAGCAACAGAAAAGAAACACTACCGTGTGAAACACGATGTAAAAAATAATTGGGTTACCCTTGGCGGTATTCGTTCAACAGGTATTACCGCTTCATTAGGGCTTGCGCAACATGTTGAATCACTCTTTAACGAGCAGGGTATTCGGTTTAATAAGTTGGCATCATCCAGAACGCCCATGATGCCCAATTTAGCAGAACACATTGAAAGAGATTGGCAAAAGCCAGGGGTAGAGGAAATCGTTTGCCATTGTGAAATGGTCACCAAGCGCGAAATTAAAAAAGCACTGGATGGTAGCACCTTACCAGCAGGAAGTATGGAAGGATTAAAAAGAAGAACCAGAGCGACGATGGGACGTTGCCAAGGCTTCTACTGTTCAGCACGACTAGCAGAGCTGACAGAAGGAAAGTTTGCAGAATCAATCGCGGTTAAAAGCGATAAAAAAGAAGGGGGTAGCTAAATGATTGCCACTATCCTCCAAAAACAATGTGACGTTGCTATTATTGGCTCAGGACCTGCTGGAATCTCAGCCGCTATTACTCTAAAAAAAGCAGGCGTTGATAATATTGTCGTGCTTGAAAGAGAGTCAGAAGCAGGAGGTATACCGAGGCACTGCGGACACATAGCTTTTGGTTTTAAAAAATATAAACGCATTCTTACAGGGCTCCAATATGCTAAAAACAATATCGAAGAAGCCTTGAATCTAGGTATAAATATACAACTAAATACAACAGTGACAGCCTTAGGTGAAGGCGGGAAATTAAGCCTAGTTTCACAACAAGGTATTTCTGAGTTAAATGCCAAACGTGTATTAATTGCTACAGGCACGAGAGAAAAGCCACGCTCCGCTCGTTTTGTTTCAGGTGATCGTGCCTTGGGTATTTATAATACGGGTGCTTTACAAGGAATGGTTTATCTAAAACAAAAAATTCCCTTTAAACGACCTCTCATCGTGGGTACAGAGATTGTGAGTTTTTCCGCACTTTTAACCTGTAAAAAAGGCGGCATAAAACCCGTAGCAATGATTGAAGAAAACCCAAAGCCAACTGTGCGTTGGCCAATCTATTATGGTGCACATTTATTTGGAACACCTTTATTTCTAGAGACAAAAATCAATAAAATCATTGGAGATCAACGCGTCGAAGCTGTCATTCTTGAAAGTGCTCAAGGGCAGAAAAAATCTATTGAATGTGATGGTGTTTTATTCACAGGACAGTTTACACCAGAGTCTAGCCTTGTACGCATGAGTCACATAGCGTTTGATTCAGATACCTTTAGCCCAAGTGTGAATGCAAACGGGCAATGTTCTGACCCTGCCTATTATGCGGCAGGCAATGTCCGACAACTTGTACCTGAAAAAGGTAGAAATGCCTATTTTTATACCAGTGATAATCCACCCAATGCCGTTAATATTTCTGGAATGTGCTGGGATCAGGGGGGTGAAGTGGCACTGAATATACTTGAAAGTTTTAGCAATTGAAGATCTAGAGATATTTGAGTCTTTTTTGAATTTAATTGACCACTTGGTCGGTAAATATTGAATATATGATCTACACTATCTAAGAAAGTTGTAGCCAATTAGTTTTTAGACTAACTAAAGGAGATAAGGAATAAATGCCTAAATTTATAATCTCATATGTAAAGTATGTTGATTACGTCTCAACCAAGTTTGGAAGAGTTGTAATGTATCTAATCTTTCTAATGATAGGTGCGTTACTTTTGGGTGCTATAACACGGAATATTTTTAACGTACCGTTATCATGGACGGTTGAATTAGCACAATTTACCATGGCCGCTTATTACATCCTTGGTGGCCCGTATTCCATGCAAATGGATGATCATGTCAGGATGGATTTAATCTACGACCGTTACTCCGATAAAACTAAAGCCAAGATAGATATTTTCACCAGCATATTCTTATTAACTTATCTTGTGGTGTTACTGATTGGTTCTATCAATAGTGCGTCCTATGCCATCGAATATGGACAGAGAAAATTTTCAGAATGGAATCCTTCCATGATTCCAATCAAAGTCATTATGGTGATCGGTATATTTTTGATGGTTTTACAAACCATATCAATCGTTTTTAAAGATATTGCAAAAGCAAAAGGTATAGACCTTCTTGGTGATAATAAAAAAAGTGATGAAGAGTTAGAAGGGATCAGTCAATGAGTTATGAAATGATAGGGCTCACTATGTTTGTGGGTATGTTGGCCATGATGCTTACAGGTCAACGTGTTTTTGGTGCTATTGGTTTTGTCTCAGCGGCAGCAGCACTACTACTTTGGGGTACAGGTGGCGTTGAAATGCCTTTTAGTGCGGCATTTAAGTTATTTAATTGGTATCCACTGCTTACATTGCCACTCTTTATTTATATGGGCTATATCCTTGCAGAGTCAGGCATTGCGGATGATCTTTATAAAATGTTTCATGTGTGGTTTGGTGGGTTAAGAGGTGGTCTCGCTATTGGAACAATAGCATTGATGGTTATTATTTCTGCCATGAACGGTCTCAGTGTTGCGGGGATGGCAATTGGTGCAACAATCGCTTTGCCAGAAATGTTACGGCGAGGCTATGACAAAAGAATGATCACAGGTGTCGTTCAGGCAGGTAGCTCGCTGGGTATTCTTGTTCCCCCAAGTGTTGTTCTTGTATTGTATGGAATGATAGCAAGACAGCCTGTAAGTAAGCTTTGGATGGCTGGTGCTATTCCTGGTTTAATGATGGCGGCGATGTTTATTCTCTATATCGTCATTCGATGCAAGATTAATCCTAGTCTTGCTCCAACGCTAAGTGAAGAAGAGCTTAATATCCCGATGAAGGAAAAGCTTAAATTACTTAAAGCGGGCATCATTCCCTTTTTGATATTTTTTTTCATGACAGGTTTATTCGTCATGGGAATTACCAGTTTGGTTGAAAGTTCTGCCGTTGGTGCTACAGCGGCAACTATTGCAGCATGGGCAAAGGGAAGTCTAAATAAGAAGGTGGTGGAGGAGACTATTCGTAAAACATTAGGAATTTCCGCCATGTTTATGTGGATAATACTTGCTGCGTTAAGTTTTGGTGCCGTGTTTGATGGTATTGGTGCTGTTAAAGCTATAGAGGCTTTATTTGTAAATGACTGGGGTCTTTCGCCGTGGGAAATATTGATTATGATGCAACTTTCTTACTTGATTATGGGTACATTTTTAGATGATACCGCTATGTTAGTTATCGTTGCACCTCTGTATGTACCTCTTGTTAAGGTCTTAGGGTTTGATTTAGTTTGGTACGGTGTTTTATATACCATAACCTGCCAGATTGCTTATATGACACCACCCTTCGGCTATAACCTCTTTTTAATGCGGGCAATGGCTCCCAAAGAAATCACATTAATTGATATTTATAAATCAATTATTCCATTCGTTTTAATTATGACTTTAGCGCTGATTATTATTATGGTTTTTCCACAAATCGCGCTCTGGTTACCTGAGTATATTTACTCTAAATAGTAAGGTTGATTAGTAAACTATTTCAATTGAGGTGGTTGCAACCTTTAAAGGTCTAATTATTTTATACCTAAATCTGGACTTCATTGTTTCAAATTAAAGGTGATGATTAGAAGTCAATGGCAAAACCAAGGAGAATGAAATGAAAGATGATAAAAAAAATCCACAAAAGAGTCATTTAGAACGACGAGGATTTATAAAAAAGACAGGTGCTGGAATAGCAGGAATACTTGCGGCAGGTACGGCGCCAATGGCTTATGCTGCTAGTAATCCGATCAAGTGGCGGTTGCAAACATATTCTGGTGCACCACTAGGTGCTCATGTTATTAAACCGCAAATAGAAGCCTTTAATAAAGCTGCACACGGTCAAATGGAAATTGAGCTTTATTATGCAGATCAACTTGTTCCTACCGATGAATTATTCCGTGCCATGCAAAGAGGCGTGATTGATGCCGTGCAAAGTGATGATGCCACAATGCAATCACCCGTAGACATCAATGTATTTGGTGGATACTTTCCATTTAATTCTCGATACAGTCTGGATATCCCTGTAATGTTTAAATACTACGGCCTAGATGAAATATGGAAAGAGGCTTATGGAGAGGTTAAAGGTGTTGAATGGCTAGGAGCTGGTGCATGGGATCCGCTTCATATTTTCACTAAGAAGCCGATAAGAAAATTAGCAGATATGAAAGGTATGCGTGTATTTGGTGTGCCTACTGCCGGTAAATTCTTAAAACGTTATGGATTAGTTCCTGTGACTCTTCCATGGGATGATATTGAAGTAGCACTACAAACAGGTGAGCTTGATGGAGTGGCTTGGTGTGGATTTACAGAAGCTTATGAGGTTGGCTGGGCTGATGCTTGTAACTATGCATTGTTAAATAATGTTACAGGTGCATGGTGTGGCTCATACTTTGCAAACTCCAAAAGCTGGGAGAAAGTTCCTCCTCATCTACAAGAACTGTTTAAGCTGTCGATGGATAGCTCACATTACTACCGTCAGGTTTGGTACTGGGGTGGAGAAGCTAAGTTGCGTGTTGAAGGTAAAAAACTTGAATTGACCACAATTCCTGCAGACGAATGGGATACTGTTGTTTCTGATGCCTCTGAATTCTGGGATGAAATGGGTAAAACCAGCAAGCGTGCAGCAAAAGTTGTACAGATCTTCAAAGACTATTCAGAAGTTATGGAAAAAGCGGGTGTACCATATCGTTATAGTTAATTAATATATACCCTCTGGTTTTTAGTTTTATCAAATATTTAAAGCTAAAAAACTAGGAGGGTATTTTTTTGTATTAAAAATTAGTTAAACCAGCCTTTTGAGCAATCGACTCCTTGGCTAAATGCTTCTTGAAATTTACTCATATCACTTTTTGGTTTATAGCGCGTTATATCTGATTCATTTAATATGACGGCATTGTAGTTTCCCATAGCAAGTTGGGCTGTACCTCGTGCAGTAATTTCAGGAAAATGCTGTACCGAAATATCTTTATTTAAAACGTCCGCAAGGAACTGACAAAAGTACGGATTTGAGGATAATCCCCCATCAATCGATATTTGATCACCGATTACAGTCTTTTGTTGTATTGCTTGAATGACTTCAGCTGCACGAAAAACTATCCCTTCAAGAACGGCTTGCATCATATCTTGTGAGCTTGTGTCTAGCGAAAGCCCTATCCATAAACCAGCGGCTTTTCTATCCCAGTGAGGGCAGGCAAGCCCAGATAGAGCTGGAACAAAAACTAATTTATTTCCGATAGCGCTATTTTTTTTAAATTGATTAATATCATCAAAAGACTTAAATAAGCCCAGTGATTTTGCCCAATTGATAGCAGCACCCGCATTGTATACGCCACCATCTAATGCAAATAGGCTTGATTGATTTTCTAACTGCCAAGCAGGTGTTGGTAATAAACCATCATCTGGTGATAAAACAGGTTCATTTCCTGTAATCGCGAAGGCAAAGGCTCCTGTTCCAAATGTAATTTTGAGATCACCAGCTTTTCGACAGCCGTGCCCAAAAAGCGATGCTTGCTGGTCGCAAATACTGGCGCGAATATGTATTGTTTTTCCATTTATAGTAAGTGACCCAAAATTTCCAGTGCTTGGAACAATTTTAGGAAGTGTTTCGATAGGCACGTTAAATAAATCACAGAGCTGTTGATCCCATTGCCCTGTTTTTAGATTCATCAATGATGTTCGTGATGCGGTTGTGATGTCGGTGATGCATTCTCCAGTCAGTCTGTCTAAGAAAAATGCATCTGTTGTGCCCAGTCTTAATTTTCCTTGTTTGTGGGCTGCTTTAGCTTCTGGTATGTTTTCCAATGCCCATGCAAGTTTTGATGCTGAGAAATAAGCATCTAAAGGTAATCCTGCTAACTTTAGTGTTAATTCTTCTAGCCCTTTTTCTTTGAGTAAATCAAGCGCATCCTGTGTGCGAGAATCTTGCCAAACAATAACAGGAGATAGTGCTTGTTTCGTTTCACTATGCCATGCAAGGCAACTCTCACCCTGATTATCAATGCCGATTGATTTTATTTTAGGATGATTAGAGACACTTTTATTGATGCAGGTAAGAATATTAGTGACTAGCTCTTCTGGGTCATGTTCCACCCAGTTAGTTTGCGGATAGATTTGTTTGTGTTCAATAACTTGGGTTATCTTTGATTTTCCAGATTCTTCAAGTATTAATGCTCTTGTACTGGTCGTACCTTGATCAATAGCGAGTACACTCATTCGTTTATCCTATCATTATCATTACTCGTTTAAGAATAGATTAATTTGTATAAAAATCAGATAAAATATCAATATGAAACCAAAAGAAAGACAACTAAAAATCGCCGATATTATTAGAAAAGAGGGGCAAGCCACTGTTGACCAGCTTGTGGACATATTTAAGTCATCTCCAGAAACTATTCGACGTGATTTAAGTGCTTTAGTATCAAGTGGCAAGGTGCAAAAAATACACGGTGGAGCTAAGTGCACTAATATACAGGGAGAAGGACGTTTTCAGCTGAGGCTACGCAAGAATGTTTCCGCTAAAAGAGTGATTGCAGAGAGAGCTGTTCGCTTAATTTCAGAGGGTGATACACTTTTTGTGAATGCAGGATCAACCACAGTGATCTTCGCTGAAGAATTAATGAAAATAGCAAATCTGACAGTTGTCACAAATTCAGTTGATATAGCAAAAATATTAGGTTCAAGTACAAATGGTACCAAAGTCTATTTATTAGGCGGTGAATATAGCCAAGATAATCATCAGACTGTGGGGGCTATGGTAATTGCACAGCTTCAACAATTTTATGCCCAGCATGTCATTCTTCCGATTGGTTATATTCATTCAACGGTGGGTGTAACTGATTTTAATGCAGCAGATGTTTCTGTCTCTCAGGCAATGTTGGCGCAATCTGAAAATAGTATTTTATTGGCTGATTCAAGTAAATTTGAGCAAATCGCACCCTTTGTTGTCGGAGGCTTGGATCAATTTGATCAATTTATCTGTGAAAAAGCACCTGAAGGAGAATTGAGTAAAGCTTTGGCTGATAATAATGTGGAAGTTTTAAGCTAAATTCCTTCGCTCAGGGAGCTACTTCTGAGTAGTTCCCTGAGCGGAGTCGAAGGGTACGGAGTTGTAGCACTGATATGCCAATACTTTTGTCATAATAATAGGTTAATCATCACCCCAAACTAATTCTCCACAGCTCCCCAAATCATAACCACCTAAACTTTCAGCCATCTGCTGACTAGGCAAAGATTTCAACTCACTAATAAACTCTTGAAATAAATGCCGAAACCAAATATTTCTTGGTAATGCTAAATCAAAAGATTCCCAACCTAAACTAATAAACCCTAAACCAAATTCATTTGCGATTGAGCGTGTGCCGGGTGCGATGTCAGCTAAGTCCATGGCGATTGCGGCGGCGGCTTCTCTTTCAGAATTAGCCTCCAATTCGCAATTTAATTGGTCGGTGGTTTTGTGATAGTGGCTTAGTACGTCTTGTAAAAATCGTTGTGCGCCTGCGCCTGTTTGGCGTTTTACCCAACGAAATTGTGAATCGAAGAATGCTTCTGGTTGTTCTGAAAACTTTAGAACAGGCGGGCTGATAATCAAACCTTGCTCGCGTTGGAAGGCGCGGATAAGCACCCATTTTTTATGTTGTGCGTGTTGTTGCAATAATGCGGGGTGGCGAAATTTGCTTTCTGCTTGTGGTCCCCAGTGGATGCCGCACACGTCAATGCGTTGGGATTGTAAAAGATTTAAACCTAAGCCTGTGCCTGTGGGCGAATAACTTATTAGTGCGCGCGAACCCATGTCAGATGCAAAGTTGTTGATCACGCGATAAAGCAATGGATCGTCACTGCCTGCGATGACTAATCTGTCATTGAGCAAACCGCTGTGGGATGAATCCAGCATCCAGCGGTCAATCAGTTCGCGTGGGAACATCCATTTACCAGTGACTTTTGTGGCAGGAATGTGTCCTTCATTGGCGAGCGAGTAGACTTTTTTCTCGTTTAATTGCAGGTATTCGGATACTTGTTTTACGCTTAGAAAGGGTGTGGAGAATGATAGATTTTCGGGTTTGCTCATGATGCCTTCTTTAGACTGGGTTTTAGCTTGGATGGTTTAGCATCAAAATCAATCTGTTCTGCGCCGTTATAAACGAGAAAGTGCTTACCTTTCGCGCGTGAGATTAAAATCACACCGATTTTTTGTGCAATTTCATAGCCCATTTGAGTTGCACCAGAGCGCGATAGCAAAACAGGGATGCCCATTTGTGCAACTTTAATCACCATCTCGGATGTCAGCCTGCCCGTCGTATAAAAGATTTTATCCTCGCCTTTAATATCGTGTAGCCACATATAACCTGCGAGAGCATCGACGGCATTGTGCCTGCCAACATCTTCTACAAAACGTAAGATTTCAGTGCCGTGGCAAAGCGCACAACCGTGAACCGCGCCCGCTTTTTTGTAGATTTCATTGTGTGCATTGAGGTTGCTTAATAAATCATAAATGAGTGATTGCTTGAGCGTAACTTTCGGGAGTTTAAGCTTGTCTAAACCATCCATCATATCGCCGTAAACCGTGCCTTGTCCGCAACCTGTGGTGACTGTTTTCTTGCTGAGTTTTTCATCCAGTTCAGCGATGGTTTTATGGGTGGTGATGGCGACAGATTCAGTTTCCCAATCGACTTGAATGGCTTTTATATCTTCCATTTTTTTAACGAGGCGTTGGTTGCGTAACCAGCCTAAAACTAATAATTCGGGTTGCGTGCCAAGGGTCATTAGGGTGACGATTTCGCGTTTATCTAAATAGAGTGTGAGCGCACGTTCGGCGGCGATATGCCCTGCGATAGTTTCCCCAAATTCATTTACACCGTTGACGGCGTATGATGCGTCGAGTCCTGCGTTGGTGAGTTGTGGGGTTTTGGGCATTATTCTTTCTTCATTAAGTTGCAGTTTTAGCTCCTTCTCCCTCGGGGAGAAGGTTGGGATGAGGGGGTGGTTGCCATTAATGAAAAGCTTAGCGCTTTTCCCCTCACCCTAGCCCTCTCCCTTCCTTATTAAGAGCAGAGAGGGGATTGATTGGTATGTTTATCAACCACCTGTAGCACTCATGTGACGCATAATAATGGGCTGTTCATTAAGATTAAAATCATGACCTTTAGGCTTGAGTTGCATCGCGCCAATGATGGCTTGTTTGAGTGCTTCATCATCGTTAATAGAAGCATCAGGATTAGCACGAACCACTTTGCGTAAATCTAGCGAATGCTCTTGCCCCAAACATAATAACAACATACCTTCAGCAGTTACGCGTACACGGTTACAGTCATCGCAAAAATTATGGCTGTGAGGCGAGATAAAGCCAATTCGAGATTCATCGTTATCAGCAAAACGATAATATTTAGCAGGTCCACCTGTTTGCTCGGTAGTAGCAGTTAAGTTGTAATGATTTTGTAAAAGTTCACGAAGATCATCGCTGGAATAATAGGTTTTAGCACGATCATGGTCGCCAATTTCACCCAGTGGCATTTCTTCGATAAAGCTAATATCCATATTGCGTACACGCACATATTCGACCAGATCAATAATTTCATCATCGTTATGACCATGCATAATCACGGCATTGAGTTTGATTTTTTTAAAGCCTACTCTTAGTGCAGCTTCGATGCCTGCCAGTGTTTTTTCTAGCTTGCCGATACGCGTGATTTTTTTGAAACGATCAGCGCGTAAGGTATCTAGGCTAACATTAATGCGTGTAACGCCAGCATCTTTAAGCGGTTGGGCATATTTCTCTAAAAGTGTGCCATTGGTAGTGACGGTTAAATCTTTTAGATTTTCTTCTGAGCCTAATGTTTTAAATACGCTGAGAATATTACGGCGTGTCAATGGCTCTCCACCTGTAAGGCGAATTTTATTTACCCCTAAATCAATGAATGCTTTACCGATGCGATTCATTTCTTCTAGCGTTAATAACTGCTCACGTGGCACGAATTTCATGTCTTCTGACATGCAATAAACACATCGTAAATCACAGCGATCCGTGACTGACAATCGAACGTAAGTGACTTCGCGACCGAAGCGGTCAATGAGTTGGGGTTTGTTTGCGCTAGTTTTTATCATATTTAATATTTTTTCAAAGGGATATCAGTATTTATAGTCCATGCCAAATAACATAGCAATAACTGTACCAGTTTAAAGTAATTTGTATGGTAGTAAGACTGTACCGAGGTTTTATAAACACTCACGGGTCTTTATATTAAGTTTAACTCGTATTATAGGTCTCTTTGTCTTCATGTTGGCAATAGTTAGCAATCAAAATGGTACAAAATGCACCGCTTATCAGAGCTCCGTTTTTTAAACGTCAAAATACAAAACCCTAAAAAAGTAGGGGGGTGGCAAGTTAATTGTCATTATTCTGTGATTTAACGCTGTTTTTATTATCAGATTTAATAAAGTTAGGTGAATTATCCAGAGTGGCATGCAATTTGCTCTTGCTAGAGTAATGACAAAAGAAACTCTCGCTCCCGAATATTTAAACTTTCCTCATAGTTTTCCTGTGTCCGTAATTATGGAAAGTAGACCTTCCCAGAATAAATGGGTGGATGAGGTCTGGGATGGTGTGGGTATCGTTTCTCAATCTGGCACCACAAGAGATGATGTGAAAGTCATTGCGCAAGGTGACGTAAAACAAGTCATCTACGGTGGCTTAAAAATTAATTTGCACCTCGATGAATGCGAAAGCTACTACCACAATTTGATGTCCCCCAAACCCAGCTGTTTTATTGTTGCGCGCGAAGAAGATGAAGATGGAGAAGAGACAGATATTCCAATCCCCTTTTTAGTCACCATGAGTTTTGATGAGGCGCATGCCTATCTTGAGGGTGATGACATTGTTTATGCGGTAGATATTCCACCAGAGCTATACAGTTGGGTGGAGGGATACATTGTCGAAAATTACAGTGCAGAGAAAAGAATAAAGCGAAAACGTAAAGAGTGGAAAAAGGGCGAATAGAAGAAGGGCGAATAAATGACAAGTCCCCTCCACCTAGCAGGGGGAGGGTTAGGGAGGGGGTAGAAAGTTAGAAGTGAGTATTAGTCTCAAATATTCTACCCTCTCCCCAGCCCTCTCCCTGCTAGGGCGAGGGAGCTTAAAGCATTAGTGAGAATGGAAATAATTGCATGACAATAAAAAAAGAAGGGTTCGTATCGCGTTGGTCACGGCGTAAACAAGAAGTTGTCAATGAAACGGCAGTTGAAGATTTGCCTGAAATTGTCGATGGCGAAGAAATTATTGTCGATGAGCCAGTCGATGAAGGAACACTCGCCGAGCAAAGACTAGAAAAGCTAAATGCTCTCACTGATGAGGATATGCCTGATATTGAAACCCTCAATGAAGATTCTGATTTTTCAGGTTTTATGTCAACGGGTGTTAGCGAAACACTTCGTAAAATGGCGTTACAAAAATTATTTCAAGGTAAGAGCTATAACATTCGCGATGGTTTGGATGAGTACGATGGTGATTACACCTCCTTTGAAAAGCTAGACCCGAGCATCATCACCTGCGACATGAAACATATTATCGAGGTGGAAGCAGAAAAAGCGCGCCTAGCAAAAGAAGAGCAGAAAAAGGAAGGACAGGAAAAAGAAGAGCTATTAAAAGCCGAAGAGGGCGAGCAAATCGCCGAGCGTGAAGATACTTTTGATGAAGTAGACAAAGATGATAAAGAAGATAAAGAATCAAAGGACAACGATGAGATTGAAACTATGGTAGCAGAAGCAGTAGATTTGGATGTTAATGATATTGAATACGATGAAATGGAACTGGATGATATTGAGAGCGAAGGTAAAGAAAGTAAAGGTGAAGACGTATGAGTTTTGCATCAGCCAGTAATATAGAAGCACGCGATATCGCCTACACTGCCAGTGAAAAATTAAAACCAGAAGCGACCTCGGTCGTTGAATACCAGTCACGCGGTCAAGTCGTGGTGATTGGTGATACGCAGGCATTAAAAAACTTAGGTGAATTGCCAAAAAACTTAAGCAAAGAAGTGCTGGAATATAAAGGGCAATCTCCAAAGTCAGATATTTCTATTGAGGGAGCCTTGGGTCAGTTTGTCGTGACAATCGCTGATCAAGAAATTAAAGCAGACTTGGTTTTAGATTTAACGCCAGAGCCTTTATTGTCAATGGGGCTAAAACCACCAGGGTATTTCACCGCAAATCCAAATGAGAATTTGCAGTCTCTAAAAGATGAGCTGGCAGAATTAGTGGGCACATTCGAGAAGCCAAAGTATTTTGATTATGATCCGTCAATTTGTGCACACGGTCGTTCAGGCAAGCCAGGTTGTACGCGCTGTATTGATGCTTGTCCTGCTGAGGCGATTACCTCATTAATTGACACGATAAAAGTTGATGCCTCGCGTTGTCAGGGTGGCGGTGTTTGCGCCACGGTTTGTCCGTCGGGCGCAATTACCTATGCCTACCCTAAGCCCAAAGATTTACTCACGCATGTTCGTACTTTAATTCTGACTTATTTGAAAGCAGGCTTGCCTAATGGTGCGTCAAAACCAGATTTAGTTTTTGTTAGTGAAGAAGAGCAAACACGCGCAGAGCATATTTTTCCGGCAGCATTGGTGATTGCGGTAGAAGAGGTAGCAAGTGTTGGTCCTGATATTTGGTTATCGGCTTTGGCATGGGGTGCGAAATCTGTTCGCATGTTTGATTTAGGTGATGCAGATGGTAGTGGCAATAATCGAATACCAAAATCATCGCGCGATGCCTTAGATTTACACTTGGACATGACGCAAAGTATTTTAACTGCGGCTGGTTATCCTGCCAGTGCTTTGCTGGTTGTTACTGATTCTAGTGAACTCATTACCAGCAAAACCATGCCAGAATTTGATTTGGCAACACATGCGCCGATTACAGGAAAACGCCAAGCCTTTTACATGGCGTTGGATCATCTTGTCGCTAAATCAGAAGATGCTAAAGCATCCACGCCATTACCAGAAGGTTCTATTTTTGGTGAAGTTTCTGTTGATAAAGAAAGTTGTACTTTATGTATGGCTTGCGTGAGTGCCTGCCCAGCGAATGCATTGCAAGACGGCAATGAAAAACCCATGCTCAGTTTGGTCGAAACCAATTGCTTGCAGTGTGGTGTGTGTGTGAATACCTGCCCTGAAAGTGCAATGACTTTGTCGCCTCGTATTTTGCTTGATTTTGAGGTGCGCAAAAAACCTCGTATGTTGAATGAGGAAGAACCGTTCTGCTGTATTTCCTGCGGAGAGCCCTTTGCGACTAAATCTGGAATCACCACAATCCTTACCAAGCTATCTGATCATTCGATGTTTGCAGATGATAGATCGAAGAATCGCTTGAAAATGTGCAGTGACTGTCGAGTGAGAGATATGATGGAGGATCCAGATGTTGATTTTTAGTTGTTTAATGAGCTCGAAGCTCGCTTTTAAAAACACAAAACGTCGAACCGAGCGTAGCGAGATAATGTCGGAGCAAAGCGACGACTACCCGCAGGGCGAGATTACAAATCGAGTAAAAAGAGGGGGGGGGGCAAATAAAAAAGGCTTAAAAACCTCCTTTTTGACCCTTTTTAATCATTGTTTTTCACGGTGGGACATTCTGTATCTCGCTAAATTGGGTAATTACGTCAAAACCCTTGGTCAAATCACTCCCTTATTGTCATTTTTTTATCCTGACGAGTGGCACGAGTGTTGCATTAAAGATAGTAACGATAGAAAAGGAAATCTATGCCGCTACAACAAACACAAGCCTCACGTCTCGAAGAGAACGTTATTGAAGATAATGTCATTCCGTTTGCACATGAATTGTCAGATGGGGTTGGTTCGATGAGTGAAAGTACCGATTCTAATCAAGAACAATCTAACTTAGAGCAACAGTACAGGGCATCGGCATACAGTATTTTAGCGGCGCTACTTCGTAAAGTGCCAACTGTTGAAGTGCTTGAGCACGTAGCAAACTTTTCTCAAGTTGGAGTTGATGAGGATGAGTTATTACTGTCCATGTCTACTTTAGGTCTGGCAGCAAAGTCGAGTGAGTTATCAGCAATCGACGATGAATACCATGACTTGTTTATTGGCTTAGGTCGCGGAGAGTTAGTTCCTTATGGTTCATGGTATCTCACAGGGTATTTGATGGAAAAGCCATTAAGTATTTTAAGAGATGATCTTGTCGCGTTAGGTTTTGAACGCGATGAAAATATCGTAGAGCCAGAAGATCACGTAGCGGCATTGTGCGAAGTTATGTCGCTATTAATAAGTGATGAAGAGGTCAGTGCAGAAACACAAACTATATTTTTTGAAAAACACATGAGTCCTTGGATGGATCGTTTTTATAGTGATCTATCAGAGGCAGAGTCGGCCGTATTTTATCGTGCAGTAGGACGATTTGGATCGGCATTTTTGAATTTAGAAAAACAATATTTATTGGTGTAACTAACGACGGATTGTTTTAGTTGGTTGCAATCACAAATACCGCAATGAAAGGAGATGGAAAAATGAAAGAACTGAAGAAATACGCTGAAGCAAAGCTAAGCAGACGAAAGTTTCTAAGTGGTGGCGCAATTTTAAGTGCTAGTGCCGTTGCGGTTGCAATCGCCCCAAGTACAGTAGCTGCGGCGACAAAAGTAGAGCCTACTAAAGTAACTAAGAAAGATGAAGGCTACCAACTCACACAACACATTGCTGATTACTACAAATCAGCCGCGTTATAAAAGGGAGTAGATTGATATGAAATTAACCAAGACTTCTAATAAGGTTATTGATAGTTCCCTTATTGATAAGAAAGGCAGTGCACAAAAAGCGGCTGGCGAAGCATTAACGCGTCGTCAGTTTTTACGCAACTCAACCTTGATGGCAGGTGGTGCAGCACTCGGCACAACATTAGCACCCGGAATGATGAAAAAAGCCGAAGCGGCAGGTAGCGCTACAGGCGATATCAAGCGTGTTAAAACAATATGTACGCATTGTTCAGTAGGTTGTGGCGTTATCGCCGAAGTTCAAAACGGTGTGTGGACTGGGCAAGAGCCAGCGCTAGATCATCCGTTTAATAAAGGTGCGCATTGTGCTAAAGGCGCGGCGATTCGTGAGCATGGTCACGGTGAACGTCGTCTAAAACATCCAACTAAATTGGTTGATGGTAAATGGAAGAAAGTTTCATGGGATCAAGCGATCAATGAAATCGGCGACAAATTACTCAGCATTCGCAAAGAATCAGGGCCTGATTCGGTTTACTGGCTAGGTTCTGCAAAACACAGTAATGAGCAAGCATATTTATTCCGCAAAATGGCGGGTATGTGGGGTACAAATAACGTAGATCATCAGGCGCGTATTTGTCACTCAACCACGGTTGCAGGTGTGGCAAACACTTGGGGTTATGGTGCGATGACCAACTCCTACAACGATATTCATAATTCTAAAGCAATATTGCTGATTGGTTCAAACCCAGCAGAAGCGCATCCTGTTTCGTTACTTCATATTATGAAAGCGAAGGAAGAAAACAATGCACCAATTATTGTAATTGATCCTCGCTTCACACGAACAGCGGCACATGCAGATCACTTCTTACAGATTCGCCCAGGTACAGACGTTCCAATTATTTGGGGTATGATGTGGCATATATTTAAAAATGGCTGGGAAGACAAGTCATTTATAAAGCAGCGTGTTTATGGCATGGAAGAAGTCATGAAAGAAGTTGCTAAATGGGATCCGGCTGAAGTTGAGCGCGTAACAGGGGTTCCAGAGCACAAAGTTAAAGCGGCAACACAAGCAATGGCTAAAAATC
>Ga0256840_1002135_pt1 | contig 17665 bp, 20 predicted proteins | sample 355202metaG_FD_185969 | JGI IMG/M metagenome (GOLD analysis project Ga0256840, IMG submission 185969) | Hydrothermal vent microbial communities from Mid Atlantic Ridge, Atlantic Ocean - 355-202 | ecosystem: Environmental > Aquatic > Marine > Hydrothermal vents | place: Atlantic Ocean: Mid... | reverse complement strand
CCGCGTGCGATGACTTCGCCATTGGTATTTTTGCAATCTACTACATCGCCACGGTCAAATTTCCCTTCTGATTTTTCAATGCCAACAGGTAGTAAGCTTGTGCCATTTGTTTGGATGGCTAAGCTTGCACCTTGATCTAAGTAGAGCGCACCACACACCTGAACTTGTCCTGCAATCCATTGTTTGCGTGCCGTGATTTGTGTGTGCTCGGGCTTTAAAAGGGTGCCAATTTCTTCGCCTTGGGCTAAGCGTTTTAGTACTTTTTCTTCTCTGCCTGACGCGATCACTGTGGCGCAACCTGAATGCGCGGCACGTTTTGCAGCAGTGAGTTTTGTACCCATACCGCCACTGCCTAAACTGGTGGAAATATCACCTACGAATTTGAGCAAGTCAGCATTATTGGCGGAGTCTTCGCTAATGAGTTTTGCATCAGTATTATGGCGCGGGTCTTTATCAAACAGACCTTCTTGATCGGTCAATATTACCAATAAATCTGCTTCAATAAGGTTAGCCGCAAGTGCCGCTAGCGTATCATTATCGCCAAGGCGCATTTCTTCTAAGGCAACCGTGTCGTTTTCATTAATTATAGGAAGTGCTTTAAATTTGAGTAAGGCGCGTAAAGTGTTGCGCGCATTAAGATAGCGTTTGCGATTGCTAATATCATCATGCGTTAGCAATATTTGTGCGGCTTGAATACCGTGTTTTCTAAATTGATTCTCATAAGCTTCGATTAAACCGGTTTGCCCAATTGCGGCGGCGGCTTGTAGCTCGGCAAGTTCTGTTGGACGTTTGCTCCAGCCCATACGGCTCATGCCTTCGGCGACTGAACCTGACGAAACAAGTATTATTTCGATGCCTTGTTTGCGCAAGCCTGCAATTTGCTCGCTCCAATCTTCAATCGCAGCATAGTCTAGGCCTTTACCATCTTTGGTAAGCAATGCGCTACCGATTTTTATGACCCAGCGCTTTGCCTCTTTTGTATATAGCGCCCTACTCACTTGCCTTCTTTTCTTGCTGTTGTTTTTGTTCTTCTAAATAGACAGCATCGTCCATACTGCGCATGATTTCTTTGGTTAGCTCTTTGGTATTTAAGCCTGTTGCCGCTGAAATCATAAATACTTTACCTTTCCAGTTAAGACGTTTAACAATGTCATCACAATGTGCTTTTTGCTCATCTGCAGGTAGTAGGTCTATTTTATTTAATACTAGCCAGCGTTCACGTTGACCTAGCTCATCACTAAATTTTTGTAGTTCTTTTTCGATGACTTTTACTGACTCTACAGGGTCTTCGGCTTCATCCATGGGTGCAACATCGACAAGATGCAATAACAAGCTTGTGCGCGATAAATGCTTGAGGAATTGAATACCTAAACCAGCACCTTCTGCCGCTCCTTCGATAATTCCTGGTATATCCGCAATAACAAAACTTTGGTACGAATCCACTTTAACAACGCCAAGATTAGGGTAAAGCGTTGTAAAAGGATAATTAGCAACTTTAGGGTGTGCAGATGATACGGTACTAATAAGTGTAGACTTACCTGCATTGGGTAAGCCGAGCAAGCCTACATCGGCAAGTACTTTCATTTCTAAACGTAGGGTACGTGTCTCACCTTCTGAACCAGGCTTTGATTGACGAGGTGCGCGATTGACGGAACTTTTATAACGTAAGTTGCCTAAGCCGTGATAACCACCCTGTACAACCTTGATCATTTCTTCATCTTTGGTCAAATCACCAATAAGCTCGCCAGTCTCTTCAACATAGACCATTGTGCCGATAGGGACTTGCACGATTTTATCTTCGCCTTTTGCACCGGTCATATTACGGCTAAAGCCATTTGCCCCACGTCCTGCCTCATAAAAGCGTACATGACGAAAATCAGCTAAGGTATTTAAACCTTTATTGGCTTGCAAGAAAACACAACCACCGTCACCACCGTCGCCACCATCTGGTCCGCCGTATTCGATGTATTTTTCGCGTCGAAAGCTGACACAGCCATTTCCACCATCGCCGGCTTTTACTGAGATTACAACTTCGTCTACAAATTTCATGGCTTTATATTATCACTAAACAGAGAGTATAAAAATACAGGCAATAAAAAAGCCCCGACTAAGCGGGGCTTTTTTAAATATGTTCTTAATGAACGAGTAAGCTTATGCCGCTTGGATGCTTACATATTTACGGTTCTTAGGGCCTTTTACTTCAAAAACCACAACACCGTCAGCTTTTGCAAATAAAGTATGGTCTCTACCTAAGCCTACATTAGTACCGGCGTGGAATTTAGTGCCACGTTGACGAACTAGGATATTACCTGCAAGAACTTCTTGACCACCAAAGCGTTTAACACCAAGACGTTTTGATACTGAATCACGACCGTTTCGTGTACTACCCGCTGCTTTCTTATGTGCCATTTTAGTAACCTCTGTAACAGGCTATGAGTATTTAGTCCCTCACAACCATAATGTATTTGTTTAAGCCGCGAAATTCTACAAGCAGTTAGCTCTTTAGTCAAACCTTAATTTGTGTGTTAATCACTCTTTTTAAGGTAAAGCCTTAACCTGCCCATATACTCTTCATATTAAGATAAATAATCTTGACACTTACCGTGCATCTACCTAGCATTCGGCGTTCATTTAAAAGATTCGTTGCGCGTGGATTATAAAACAATACAAGCACTTGTAAGCTCAGATATGAAAGCCGTTGATAATTTAATTCAGCGCCGTCTTCAATCCGATGTTGTACTGGTCAATCAACTAAGCACTTATATTATTAATAGTGGCGGCAAACGGTTAAGGCCAATGCTTGCCCTATTGATGGCGCGCGCCTGTGGTTATGAAGGTGAGCGCCATGTTGATATTGCGGCAATTGTCGAATTTATTCATACTGCAACCTTGCTGCATGATGATGTTGTTGATGAATCTGATATGCGTCGAGGTAAAGAAACAGCTAATAATGTTTGGGGTAATCAAGCCGCTGTATTAGTTGGTGACTTTCTTTATTCGCGTTCATTTGAAATGATGGTTGATGTGAATAAAATGCGCGTTATGCAAATTATGGCAAGCACAACAAACATTATTGCCGAAGGTGAAGTTCTCCAGTTGCTAAATGTGAATGATGCAGATACGGACGAAGCGCGTTATTTAGATGTTATATATTCTAAAACAGCAAAATTGTTTGAAGCCGCCTGCCAGTTAGGTGCGGTACTTTCTGGTTTGTCAGCTGATGATGAAAAGATGGTAGCAGCTTATGGAACACATTTAGGAACAGCATTTCAGCTTGTAGATGATATTTTAGATTACAGTGCAGATAGCGCGGCAATGGGTAAAAACGTAGGTGATGATCTAGCAGAAGGCAAGCCAACCTTACCACTAATTTATGCATTAAAAATATCTGAAGGAAATAAAGATAATGATGATGTATCACTTATTCGAAAATGTATTGAAGATGGAGGGCTAGAACATTTTGATGCTGTAATGCGTATCATTGGTAAAACCAAAGCACTAGAATATACACAAGAAGTTGCTAAAAAAGAGACACAACTTGCGATTAATAGTTTGGAAGTTTTGCCAAGCAGTGACTTTAAAGCAGCATTAATTGCTTTAGCTGATTTTTCAGTAGCTAGAACAACTTAGTCTTTATTTAATTTGTCACCCCCCCCTAATTTAAGTCATTTTGTATTTAGAGCTATAATTACAAAACAGCGATAAAGTAGGGGGGTGACAAATTAGATCTATTTAGATGCTAAAATAAAGATATAAGCTTATATTTACGATAGAAACAACGAAAAACATAAATACTTAGAGGTTTTAAAATGAAACTATCAGCAAATACAATTGGAGCGCTCTTATTCACTGCTGCAGGCATCGCCTTATTTGTTTTAATGGCTAACCGTATGCCTGAAGAAGGAGATGACAAAAGTGCGATGAATTTTGGAATGCCAATTTTTGGGGAGCTAGTATCTGACGCAGTAGAAGAGAAAGTATCTGAACGGGCAACACCTGAAGTAGCTCCTAAGACGGTGGAATCAACAACGGTATCTATGCCAGAAGCTGAGCCTGTAACAGCAGAGGAGCCTAAAGTAGAAGAGTCCACGGCAATGCCATCAACACCGCCAGCAGAGATGAAAACAGAAGAAATACCAACACCGCCCCTAGTAGAAGAACCTGCTGTTGAAGGCAATATACCAGCAAACTAAGTGATGCTTGGTTCTTTAAACTCTTCCAGCACCAATGGCTTTTCTGCGCCAGTATTTACTTAATTTAGCCACAGAAACACGTTTTCCTCTACGTGGAGAGTGAATAAATTGTCCATTACCCAAATAGATTCCAACATGGTTTACACGGGCTCTGGTTCTACGGGTATGGAAAAAAATTAAATCTCCAGCTTGCATTTTTGCTAAAGATATACGCTTAGAGTGTTTGTATTGAGCAGCAGCAGTACGGGGAATTATGATGTTGGCTAACTTAAAGGCATATTGAGTTAAACCGCTGCAATCAAAACCTGTTCTCGGTGTTGAGCCTCCCCAACGATACTTTTTACGAATTTGTTTTTTTGCAAAAGCAATGGCTCGAAAACGCGCAGGATTAGTTTTTTTATTCGTTTTAGTAACAATTTTCGATTTTACATGTGCAGGTTTTTTAATAAGTTGATCGTAAGCCTGCTGTATTAGTGCTGAACTTATTGTTGTGCCTTTCTTGACATGAGAAGCTTGGGTTGCAGATGCGGTATTAACAAACCCTATAAAAAATAGGCAGGTAATTGTTAATAAAACTTCTTGTAAAAGTTTCGTAGTATTCATAATAGTCTTTGGTTGGTATCTTGTCGTTATTATTTTTTGCTAGAGTATTCTAGATGAGGCTTTAAATGAAGACAAATTAGTAAGATTAAAGAGTATTATTCGATTAATTCATAATCATGAGTAACAACTGCTGTTTTTCCTAACATGATTGACGCAGAACAATATTTTTCTGCGGATAACTCAATCGCACGAGCTACACGCTTATCTGATAAACCATTTCCAGAAATGACAAAATGAAGATGTATTTTAGTAAATACTTTAGGTTCTTCATTGGCACGCTCTGCTGTTATATCAACTTCACAAGCTATTAAATCTTGTTTGCTTTTTTTGAGCATTGATACAACATCGAAGGAAGCGCAGCCACCAAGTCCTAACAAAAGCATTTCCATGGGGCGCACACCTAAATTACGACCACCAAATTCAGGAGGACCATCCATAACTATTGAGTGACCACTGCCTGATTCGCCTACAAAGCTCATGTTGTCTAACCATTTTACGCGTGTTTTCATTAGTTGATCTTCCCCAGTTCTGTTTCTATTTCATCCATTAACAGTCCTGCAATATTGGCAGAATAAATAGTATCTAATTCACGAATACAGGTAGGGCTAGTAACATTAATTTCGGTTAAATAGTCACCGATAACATCAAGCCCGACGAACATTAGGCCCATTTTTTTAAGTGTTGGGCCAACAATATTACAAATTTCAATTTCACGCTCTGTAAGGTCAATACCTTTATAGCTTGCACCAGCGGCAAGGTTGCCTCTACCTTCGCCTTCAGCAGGAATACGTGCTAAGCCATGAGGAAAGGGTTTTCCATTAATGAGTAAAATACGTTTATCACCTTGCTTATATTCTGGTAAAAAACGTTGTGCCATAATGGTTTTAGTCCCATTTTTGGTAATGGCTTCCAAAATAACATTTTTATTAGTGTCACCCTCACGAATCTGAAAAATCATTGCGCCACCCATGCCATCGAGTGGTTTTACGACGATGTGTTTAAGCTCTTCTTGAAACGCCTTAATACGATCCATATCGCGTGTAACTAAAGTCTCTGGTGAACATTCAGGAAACCAAGCGGTAAACAGTTTTTCATTGGCAGAGCGTACACTTGAGGGTTTGTTAACAACAAGACAACCTTGTTTTTCAGCTAGCTCAAGTAAATAGGTCGAATAAATATACTCCATGTCAAAAGGCGGATCTTTGCGCATTAAAACGGATGATACTTTATGTAAAGGCTGAATTAGTGCTTCACCTAATTCAAACCACTTTTCGGGATTGTCGATAACTTTTATAGGATATATTTTTGCAAAGACAATTCCGTCTTTTGCATATAAGTCTGATTGAAGAATATAGTAAAGAGCATAACCTCTACTTTGTGCTTCTAGCATCATTGCAAAGGTACTGTCTTTTTTGATGTTAATAGATTCAATAGGATCCATTACAATCCCTAAACTAATTTGCGACATTTTGGAGTTCTTTAGTTAAGAAAGAGGCCATTGTACTAAACTCTCTCGAGTTAGCATAATTTGATAGAAATTATTTAAGGAAAGACTGATTAAGGACTAAGTATTATATTTAAGCATAAAAAAGCGGACATAAAGTCCGCTCAAAGTTGCGAGGGAGTCGGAGAATGAACAACTCGCTAGATATTGTTCATTATAAAGTTGGTAATGCTAATCCCCTTTGATTAAGCCCAACATAAACGCCACTCGCACATAAGTAGCATGAAACATGGAGAGGTTCATTTTTCATGCTAAAATAATGAAATATTTTTCATATAAATTATTTTATATAAATTTGAACATTTAACGGAATAACTTCAACTAAAGAAATGGGAATGGAACATAGAGATACTTTGCCTCAAGAAGTTTTTGACAAGGCAACCCAAGATACAATTCTTCTGACAAGAATTGCGGAAGGCGATCGTGATGCGTTTGCAGAGCTGTATCGAAGTTATCAACCGAGGCTAACAAAGTTTTGTAGCCGTATATTAAAAAATGATGTGGCCTTAGCAGCAGATATTGTTGATGAGGCGATGATTGAGGTGTGGAAGTCGGCCGCTAGTTTTTCTGGTCGGTCACAACCTTCTACTTGGATACATTCGATTGCAAGATACCGTTTAATTGGTTATCTAAGAAAAAATAAAGAGCTATTACAAGGTGATAGTTCAGAATGGGATAACGTGGAAGATGAAACATTACTGCCGGATGAGGCAATGATGGTTTCTGAGAAAAACAGGAGAATTCTCGAAAGCTTGAATAAGTTAAGCAAAAAACATCGAGAAGTAGTTGAACTTGTGTATTTTAAAGAGTTTTCAATAAAACATACCGCAAAGGTCTTGAGAATATCTGAAAACACAGTGAAGACACGCTTGTTTTATGCACGTACTAAGCTTAAAGATATATTTGAAATACTAGAAATAAATACCGCTTGAAGACGGTCATGGCAGTAAAAATGAATGATAAAGATAATAATCAGATTCCTATACAGGCTTTAGAGCTTTTACCGTGGTATGCACTTGGCCTTTTAGATTCTCAAGAAATGCAGTTTGTTGAGGATGCTCTATTAGAGTACCCAGAATTACAAGATCATTTAAAAACGGAGCATGAAATGGCTCTATACCTTCGTGAAGAGAAAGAACTTTTCAGTTTGTCGGCAATAGAAGATAGAGAGAAAAGGCTTAAAACACTACTTGAAAGGGAAGAGTTTCAACCTACTGTATCGATAGAGCAAGAAAGTGTAAGTATCAGTACAAGGTTTAGTGACTTTTTTCGTTCATTGTTCTCTGGAGATATGAGTAAGCCACAGTATATGGGGGTTGCAGCTGTAACCACGTTGTCCGTGGCTCTTTTGTTAGCATTTGCAGTGCCCCTACTTGAACATAAAAGTACTTTCTATCCCGCAGCAGTAGAGACAGAAGACGTTGTAGATAAAAATACTTTACTGATAGGTTTAAACGTTAAACCTAATGATCCAAGGCTTTTGAAAATATTGAGCCATTATAATATTAAGATAACTACGATAGCAGGTAAGGATGGTATGTATCGTTTGAGTTTCACTAAAAACAAGCCCAATGCAGAAGATTTGAAAAAACTACTATCAACATTGTCAACACATACAGATTTAGTTTGGTTTGTAGGTGAAGCATATTAATATTTTTCGTAAGCTAATTATAAGTAGCGCTGTAGTTGCTAGTTTCATGCTGGCGGGTATTGCTAGTGCAGATAGAGCGTATTTTACTGAAGGCTGTGCGCAGTATGATTTTGCTTTATCATGTATTTTTGGAGTACAGGTTGCACCGCCTAAACCACCAGAGCGGACTAATTTTAAAAAAGATGAAGTGGTTTTACTCTATCCATCTGACTCTGCCGTTAATATTAAAGAAATTAGTCGTAAGTATAATTTAACAACAAAAAGTACAACGATCCTATCGTCGGTAAAAACTGGAATGATAGTTGCTGACACCCAAGGACAAAACCCACTTCGATTAAGTGAAATTATTAATAAAAAAGAAAAAGAAGTCTCAAGTGGAACGAATAATACTTTTAGAACAGCTGCACTCACCTATAGAAGGGGCTACCCCATTGATGATACAGGCGTTAGTGTCTTTCATAAGAAAACTAAGGGGCGTGGTGTCACTGTCTGCATGGTTGATACACCGGTTGATATTTCCCACCCTACTCTAACCAATGCTTTAATTGAAACGTATGATCTTGTTAAATATCAACCAAAAAATGCTGGTGCAATGTTGCACGGTACCTCCGTTGCTGGTGTTCTTGTTAGCCAAAATGCATTTATAGGTGTTGCACCCAAAGCGAAGCTTTATGCAATTGGTGCATTTAGTGGCACAAAAAAGCATCCATCACAATTAGAAGGTACCTCATCAGATATTGCAAAAGCCATTGATAGTTGTATTCAACACGATGTTGATGTGATCAACCTTAGCTTTACAGGTGGGCGAGATTCCCTAGTTGAAAAATTGGTAAATAAAGCGGTTAAAAGAGGGATTATCGTTATCGCTGCGAGTGGCAATGGTGGGCATAATGGCAGCACAATTTATCCTGCACAAATTCCTGGGGTAATTGCGACAACAGCTGTTGATGCAGAAAATCAGCTTTTTAAAAAGGCGGATAAAGGAAATTTTATTGATTATGCTGCACCGGGTGTGAATATTTTAACCATCGCACCAGAGGGCAAATATAAAATAGTAACAGGTACATCATTTTCCGCGGCTCATTTAAGTGGTATTACAGCTTTATTACTTTCTGAGGGCTATAAAAACATAGACCAAATGTTCTCTCAATCAGCAATGGATCTAGGTAAACCAGGGCGCGACCAAGAGTTTGGAAAGGGTTTAGTGAGTGCTCGCAATACTTTGATCTATATTAATAAGAAGTCGAAGTCTTTACACTAAGCAGATAATATCAAAAAGTATCATTTTCTTGATTTAGAACAATCATAAGTATTTTGTTTTCTTCTAACATAGTAATAAATTAGTTAGTTGAGGAGAGAATGATGTTAGATTTTATGATGAGTGAGACAGGGCTTTGGGTAACCGTCACAATTGTTTTTATGATTGTTGTTATGTCTTGGTTTTTTTACAAAATGGTCAAGCTGTCGGCACCAAAGAAATAAGGGCTATTTGATTAGCTTCTCCTTATATCCAATCTTTAGGTTTTAGGAAGTAGTCGTATAGGCGAGCTTCCTCTGTATCTGCTTTTGGGTTCCAGTTATAGCGCCATTTAACCAAAGGTGGCATCGACATTAGAATCGACTCGGTTCTGCCACCCGATTGAAGGCCAAATAACGTTCCACGATCATAAACCAGATTGTACTCTACATAGCGCCCGCGTCGGTATAATTGGAAATCTCGTTGTTCTTCGGTGTATTCCAGAGCTTTTCGACGTGACATAATGGGAAGATAAGCCTTTATATAGCTATCTCCAACACTTCTTAAAAACTCAAAAGATTTTTCAAATCCCCATTCGTTTAAGTCATCAAAAAATAGCCCACCAATGCCGCGTTGTTCATCACGGTGTTTTATATAAAAATAATCATCACACCATGCTTTAAACTTATCATAGACATCATTGTCTTCAGTACTAAAAGGCTCGCAGGCTTTCTGTGCGGTTTTATGCCACTCGATACAATCCTCATCAAAACCATAATAAGGAGTTAGATCATAGCCACCACCAAACCACCAAACAGGATCTTCACCCTCTTTTTCGGCAATAAAGAAGCGCACATTTGCATGCGAGGTCGGTACCATTGGGTTTTTTGGGTGAATAACAAGAGAGACCCCCATTGCTTGAAATGTTCTGCCCGCTAATTCAGGGCGACCTGCGGTAGCAGAAGCTGGCATTTTTCCACCAAATACATGTGAGAAGTTTACACCACCTTGTTCAATCACGTTACCATCAACCATCAAACGGGTTCTTCCTCCACCTGTCATTGTTGGTTTTTTAGGGTCTATTTCACGTTCCCAATTATCTTCTTCAAAAGTTGCACCACCATCTTCTTTTGCAAGCTGATCACATATTGAATTTTGAAGATTCATTAAATATTTTTTGACGGCTACTATATCGGGATTAGGCATAATTATAAAATTTACAAAAATTGAAATGGCTTTTGAGTTTACCGTATATCAACTAAACTATAAGTAAATTTAACTGAAAATATGACATGAATGGAATTTTCATCACAGGTACAGACACTAATGTAGGTAAGACGTGGGTAGGTGTACATTTAATATCTGCATTAGTTGATCAAAAATTAAATATCGTATTACGCAAACCAGTTGAATCAGGTTGGGATGAAAGTAATGTAGAAAATACTGATGCCTATCTTTTAGCAAAGGCAGCACAGCAGCTAGATAAGCTTAATACTATTTGTCCAAATCATTTTAAACTACCAATTTCACCTGTGCGTGCTGCAATGCATGAGGGAGTACAACTTACTTTAACTGCTCTTAAAGAGCAGTGTGTAAATGGCTTTAGAGAAAATGATTTTGTATATGTAGAAGGTGCAGGTGGCTTTTATTCACCTCTTTGTTCTGATGGTTTGAACGCTGATTTGGCTAGTTTTTTAGACTTGCCTATTTTATTAGTGGTAGAAAATCGTTTAGGTTGCATTAATCAAACTCTACTAAATGTAGAGGCTATAGAACAACGTGGTTTAGAGCTTAAAGCGATTGTGTTAAATAATATTTCTGTTACTGACAAATCCCTTGAGATGGATAATGCTAAAGATTTAGCGAGGTTACTTAATTATCCAATTATTGAAATTCCATTTAATAATAAATCGACATATACCTTTAAAGAGTTAGCATTATTGATTAGCACAAACTGAGGTATTGTAATGAACCTTTAAATATTCTAATACCGCTTTATTTGTTGATCGTGTTAGGGTTTATTCTAAAAACTTACAAAAGGGGCAAAAAGATGGGGGGTGACAAAATTTCTGGAACAAATCTAATTTCTACGCTTTTTAGATTTTCTTTTGCGTCTTTTTTTCTTTTTAAATTCAAGAGATCTTACCGTTGTAACCTGGGATAACATTTTAATAACACCCATATGGCGTAAATGCCGGGCTAGGCCTAATGCCGTTTTACCATCTGAATTTCGGATGTCAGGGTCAACCCCAAGTTGAATAAAATATTGGACTAATTGCCAGTGACCATATCGCGCCGCAATGTGTAGTGGGGTCCAGTTTTTGTCAGTTTTCTTGTTAGGATTAAGGCCTTTTTTAACCAGTACCTTTGCCACATCAGTCATACCGCGGGAGCTGGCTATATGAAGTAAGTTAATACCTTGAGGTCCTTTCTCATTTATATTTGCCCCATTTTCTAATAATTTGATGACCATAGATGCCCAGCCACGAGAAACGGCAATACCTAATGGGGTTTCTCCTTTGTAGTTTTTGTACGTAGGGCGAATATGAGCTCTTAGCAATTGATCTACACGGGTAACTTTGCCTGCTTTCATCGCCTGTAATAATTCTTTTTCTAATTCGGGGTTGTCCTGATATTTTTTTTGAGGCTTGAGTTTTTTCTGGCTACCCTTTTCTAATTTATCTACCTTTTGATGTTTGTTGGGCCTTTTAGTATTTGTGCTTAGTGATAATAAAATATCATTAGGGATAGGGTTCCCTGCAGCATCAAGAAAAATAGTTTGTTGCTGAGTTTTTGCTTGTGTCGTTGTTACTATACCTGTAGATATAATTATCAGAGTAATTATTTGAGGTATTAATGAATGTAAGTTTTTGTTATTAAGCATACTCTTTCCCTGAGTCAGATAACTTTTTCTGTATTCTAACAGAATAATGAATAAAGACATTTATTGCTAATTCTCTATTTTATTTTTCTATTTCGAGATTAGGTTATAATTTATATTTTTTAGGATTGGCACGAATAGATGAAACGAGCAGAACAACTACAAAAGTTATCAAGAGAGCATCACGGGTCTTTAGTGATGGCAAAAAATATTGCTGAGATTGCCGAGAGTGGGAGTGAGGCTGATTTGTTGGATGCTATAAATACTGTCAGTAAATATTATGATGATGAGCTAGAGTTACACTTTCAACATGAAGAGAGAACAATTTTTTCTTTAATATTTAGGCAGTATAGAGAGCATGTTGGACTTGCAACAACATTATTAAAAGAGCATGGCTTGATAAGAATGTTGATTCCAAAAATCACAGTTGAAACGGCAAGAACAGATTTAGCAGAATTCGCCTTAGTGTTAAAAAATCATACGAGAGTGGAAGAGCGAGAGTTATTTCCAATTATTGAAACACTTTTTAGTGATGAAGAGCTAGATGATATTTTAAATTTTATTCCGCTAGATTAAGAAGCTCAATCGGGTTCTTCTTGATCAAGGTTTTATAATGATGGTGGAGAAACCACCATCATTATAACTAGCATTTATTATTATTTGTTATATTTAACAACGGGGCGCTTTTCTGCAATCCAACCCGTAATTCCATGAGTAACGTTCATTACTTTTTTATAGCCTAATTGTTGCGCTATTGCTTGGCTTGCGACTTTTGTTCGGTTACCTGTTCGGCAAATTAAAGCAACAGGTTGATCAGGTTTAACGAGTGCTGTAAATTCAGGTAAAAAGTTAGGGTTGATCCGACCTGTTCTATCAAAAAAGGTGATCGTTTTACTGCCTTTTATAATTCCAGTGTGTTCCCATTCATCCTTACGGCGAATATCAACAACAGTTACACCTTTAGCAATCAAGTCACTTAAGTTGTCATAATCAATATTGCTGTAGCCACCTGCTTGTGGAATGGGCTCTGCAGTTTTTGTTGTAACAGGTGATGTAGTGGATGGGTTTGATTTAGCATTACATGCCGCTAAAGGCAGAAGCAGAGTGATGATTACAATGTGTAAAGGTTTAAGTGTCATATGATTGTTTCCTATTGAATAATTTGAGATGGATTGTACAGGGATATAAGTACGTTGAAATAGTAAAAAGCTCCTTATGGAGTTTAAGTTCTACTATTGTAAATAGAGCTCCAGTATTACAAAAGTGCAAAAAACAGGGGGGGTGACAAAATTTGATAGTAGTAACGAAGTAGAGGTGAGTTTAGATGTGAGTGTTTAAAATATAAGCATTACTCAATGACAGAAAACTGGATATTAGTTATTATGGGATTAAGGAATAATTTAAGCCCAAGAGTTATATGGGTTACTACAATGGAAAGGGGTAAAGGTAGTGTCTATTCAATCATTGCAAATCTTGTGGGGCTTAGGTTTGTCAGCTGTTCTTTTATCAGGGTGTGGTGCAGGCGGTGTTAAATTAACAAGTGAAGATGATGCAACTGCGGCATCAAGCGAAACTATGGTGGATAATACCCGTGGTGAAAATTCATCTGCTGTAGAAAAAAAGAAAACACCTTCAAAGTACGGGCGTCTTAAAAAGCGTAACGTTCCATATCGCCCAAATCCAAACCCCGTAACTAATAAAGCTTTAGCTGATAATTTAATGGCAGCAAGAAAAAAAGAAGCTGAACGTTTTTTAAAACAAGGTGCAGATGCAAATAGTGTTGCATCAAATGGCGAACCTGTTTTATATACGGCTATACGATTTGGTTTTGATGATATGGCAGATAAGATAGTGTTATATGGTGCCGATGTAAATGCCAAAACACGTGCAGGAAGAACGCCATTACATATTGCTGTTTTAAAAGGTAATAGTGGCTTGGTACAACTTTTATTAGAAAATGGTGCCGATGCAAATATTTCAAGTGGCTCTGGTGAAACACCCTTGTTGTTGGCAATTGAAAGAGGCCATTCAGGTATTGTTGGTCTTCTATTAAAGTACCAGGCTGATCCAAATCAAGCAGGTAAAGGCGGGAAACCTCTTCACTTGGCAATTTCAAAAGCTCAAGTTGGTGTTGTTGAAAAGCTGCTAAAATATGGGGCAGATGCAAACACTGGTAGTCAGAAAGGAACACCACTACAAGTCGTATTAAGAAATGGCAATGTAAAAATAGCAGAATTATTAGCTAGCAACAAAGCAGATGTAAATATAACCGATAGTATTGGTGAAACTTTGTTGCACAAGGCAGCAGCAAGAGGTCAGGTAGGTTTTGCAAGTGTTATTATTGCTAATGGAGCCAATGTTAATGCAAGAGACAAATATAGAGAAACACCATTGCATGAAGCTGCAGCAAAAGGGCGTTTAGATATGGTTAAATTGCTTTTAAGTAAAAAAGCAGATCTATACGCAAAAACAGAAAAGAATTGGACAGCCTTACACGAAGCAGCACGATTTGGTCATCCTGAAACAGCCGCTTATTTAATCCGTAGAGGTTTAAGCCGCAATGCTCATAATAGTGATGGGGTAACTCCAAAGGGTTTAGCAAATCATTTAAAGCATGGTGAAGTGCTAGAAGTATTGAAGTAATAACTTGCTAAGAAAAATATCTAGGAGTTAGTTGATACAGATCATTATGATTTGATAAAAGATGCGCTAATTTAACTCTATTAATTATTTAAGGAGTTAGATATGTGGAATTTTACTGTACCCGCGGTACTTATTTTTTTATTGATTGCTTTTAGTTGGGTGATGTTTTTTACCTCTGTGTTTATTCAATGACGATAAATTCAGTTTAATTATTAAATAGATTCTTTTAAATCTAATAGATTTAGCGCTGCATCACGACAACTTTCTAATAAGTCTTTTGTGGTTTTCTGGTCATTGAGTGCTCTAGCAATTGCTACACCTCCTATCATCATAGCTGTTGTGGCAAAAATATCTTGTTCAGAGGGAGGTTTTTTCTCTGGATTTTCTGCTAATTGCTTATGAATCGTCTTGTTTAACATTTTATACATACGTGTATAGGTTGTTTTAACCTCTTCTTCATTGTTTGCAATATCTGTGACTAAAAATGCTAAAGGACATGGTGAAAACTTTTGGCTGATGTGGTCTTCGCTCAAATATCCAAATAATAAATCTTTTGTCCATTCATCTTGGGTAATATTTTCAGGCTTCTTATGGGTAATTCTACTTTTCTTTGTACCAGCAATAATAGCCTTAGCATAGACTGCTTGTTTACTCTCAAAGTGAGCATAAAAAGCGCCTCGTGTTAGGCCTGCGTTTTGCATTAAATCATCTATAGAGACCTGATCGAATCCACGTGTGGAGAAAAGAGTGATAGCACTATTTATTATCTTCTTACGGGTCATTACTTTGTGATTTTTTGAATATGGCATGATGTGATTATAAATAATCTCATATTATGTTGTTGAACATATTATGGTTTTATTTAAGCTTGTTTTTATTTGGAGAATATAATGACTTTACAAGCTGCTTTATTATTACCTGTAATTGGGATGGTCTTTCTTACCATAGGTATTGCCTTATGGATGTTGAAACTTCGATATAAGGCAGTATTAGAAGACGGTGTAAGTGTAAAATATTTTAAGTTAAATCGTGGAGCTAAGCTTCCTGAATACTTAGTGCGAGTTACACAACACTATGAAAACCTATTTGAAACACCTATGCTTTTCTATGTTGCTATATTGTTTGTATTAGTGCTGAATATAAATAGTATGGAATATGTTTTATTATCTTGGGGGTATCTATTATCTCGTCTTGTGCATGCATATATCCACACCGGTACAAATAATCTAAAGCATCGAAAATATGCTTTCTTATTAACTAGTGTAATTCTTATAATGCTTTGGATCAGGGTTTCAATCGATATTATCTCTTTGTAGAGGGTTATCTCTTATGTACTTTTTGTAAATAATGATGAACTAAAAGAATCTGGGTGTATCATATTTACCATGAATAAAATTCTAACAGTAATAAGTACACTTTTAATAACATCGCTATCTTCATTTACAAATGCAGAGTTAAATCTTGAACTTCCTAATTTAAATTTACCAGATCTGGGTGGGCAGACTGGAATTACAATAGGTTCTGTCTCAGAAAGAGAAACGGGCTTAAAAATATTAAGAAAACTAAGGCATAATGGAAATATCATTGAAGATCCTGAGCTTAATAGTTGGATTCGTTCAATAGGTAATCGACTAACATCAAACGCGCCACAATCCCCTACCCCTTTTTATTTTGTGATTTCGCGTGATCAATCAATTAACGCCTTTGCTACTTTAGGGGGTGTAATTGTTGTAAATGCAGGATTGATATTACGTACTAAATCTGAGAGTGAATTAGCAGCAGTTATGGCGCACGAAACGGCTCATGTAACACAGCGGCATATTGCTAGAATGATAAAAAAAGCGGAAGGAAATAAATTTGCAAGTGGTGCAGCTATATTAGCTGGGATTCTTGCAAGTACAAAAGACCCGCAAGCAGGACAGGCAATTATTAATATCTCGTTAGCAACGATGGCACACAAACAATTATCTTTTGGTCGTGAAGCAGAAAGTGAAGCTGATCGTGTTGGTCTACGAATATTAGCAAGGTCAGGTTATAATCCAAATGCGATGCCATCATTTTTAGAAAAGCTAGAACAGTTTAGTGATAGCCAAAATACAGATGTTAGGGAGTATTTACAAAGTCATCCATTAACCTTTAAACGTGTAAGTGATACCCAAGAAAGGGCAAAAAAGTACGGTGTATACAAGGTAAAAAACAAACTTCTATATTCATATATGAAGGAAAAGCTTCGAATATTATCAAAGGCAAATAGCCAACCTGTAATTAAAGGTAATTCAAGAATAAAAGCTTATTCAACAGCATTAAATTTAGCTAGGCATAATAATATAGCGGGTGCTCTTCAAACGATAGGTTTCAAGAGTAAGGTAATACCAGAGACGATATTAATAACGAAACTTCTTAATAAACAGCATCGTTATAAAGAAGCCTTGTTAAGGTTGGCTCCATTACTTGAAGTTTATCTAGGGAATGAAGCATTAGCTATTATCGCTGCACGTGCTTATCTTGCTAATGGGCAGTATGCTGAAGCTTGGAATGTTATAAATCAGATTACAGTGTTTGAGCAAACTAGCTTGGAGTTTTTTGAAGTAAAGCAACAGGTTGCTAGAAGTACGGGTCATAGGTCAGAAGCTTTTCTAGCGGCTGCTGAAAAAAATATACGTAAGGGAAATTATAGATCTGCAACATCTTTATTGAGGCAGGCTATTAAATTACCAGATTCAAATGAAAGTGAAATACTAAATATGGAAAAACTATTAGCACAAATAAAGGGCTTAAGAGAATAATTGGCTATCATCATTATATAGAGATAGGGCGAGATAAAGGTTGAACTGTACCCCATCCTTAGGACAGTTTTAGCCTCAACTTAAGAACTATTTTCTGTTTATAATTGTTACATGAGGAAATAGAAAATGAGTAAAAAACGAAGAAACCATTCACCAGAATTTAAAGC
>Ga0256840_1002134_pt1 | contig 17681 bp, 20 predicted proteins | sample 355202metaG_FD_185969 | JGI IMG/M metagenome (GOLD analysis project Ga0256840, IMG submission 185969) | Hydrothermal vent microbial communities from Mid Atlantic Ridge, Atlantic Ocean - 355-202 | ecosystem: Environmental > Aquatic > Marine > Hydrothermal vents | place: Atlantic Ocean: Mid... | reverse complement strand
CTTTTCATGATGTACTCATGAGTATAATTTATATCATTATAGCGTAATATTTTGCTATAATTTCCATAAAAAATACCAAGGAACAACTATGATACCTGATATATTAACCTCTTCATCCACAACTAAGTCTGGTAAAAAAGTTACCCATCTTGCATGGTGGGTAACTCTTTTACTTTCATTAGCACTGGCTATTGGCACTTGGAATCCATCAGGAGTACATTTTCTTCACTATATCTCAAATGTTGATGATATTCTCTCAGGGTTTAAACCATTTGGCATACTCATTATGTTGGCTCTATGGCTACTAGCACTCAAATCCATCTTTCAAAGTTTAGGATTTTTTGGGGCACTCATTACTTCCATCATCATTGGTGCATTTGTGTGGGGGCTACAACAATACAACATCATAGATGTCACAGATTTTGAACAAGCTGGATGGGCAAGTACTATAGGTATAGGACTACTCATTTGGTTTGGTCTTAATGCTTCTATTATCTGGAAAAAACTTACGGGTGTTTACACCACAGATGCAACATCTGAAGACATTTAGCTAAGCAAAGATGCGTAGACGCTATAAGGCTCTCGTTGCCATCGCTGTACCTACAGCACTGGTGTATGGACTTCAATATACCCACCCTTCTGCCTATGAATGGCTTATGGGCTATATGTTTGGTATTGCCCTTATATTTAAGGCAAGTATACTCTCTTTATGGTTTGCTTCTAAACTCAAGCTCATCGCTTTTTTTAAAACTTTTACTCTTTTTCAAGCTCTTTTACTGCTTGTTAAACGCTGGTTTTTAGACAACGTACTTACGCAATGGGTTAAAACCAATATCATAGACCATCTCGTTGAAGCATTTAAAGAGATAAAAGATTATTATATTCAACTCAACCTCAAAGCAAAACTAAAAAATATATTGACTATTATTTTAGGTCTTGTCATTATTATACTCTTTGCTCAATGGATTGGATATCTTGATAAACTTCTTTTCTTTGCACAAGTTAAGATGCTTGCTTCTGCTCTTTTTGAAACACTACTGAACTATGCGACTAAAATAGTCAAACTCATTTTAGCATGGTTTGCTACATCTTGGTTGGCTCCTTTTGTACAAGTTTTTGCACTCTCTTACCTGCTCACACTTTTTGAGAAATGGTTTGGAGCGAACAATCCACTCTCACGATTTTTCAACTTTATTGCAGACAAACTAAACCAAATGCTCTATTTTATTGGCTTACTGAAAAGCAAACACATTGACCCTATGGTACAGTGTAAAGTCATAGACAACTCAAAAAAAGTAGGCTCACGGCTTAGTCATATGATTAAAAATAAAAAAATACGTGAAGAGTACCGTTATTTTGAGCGTTTTGAAAATATCATTATGAAAGGGCATATTGATGCCTATCATACTTTTAAAGGTATGGAAAAAATAACCAACAAAAAAGAACTCTACCAACGTATCAACCAAAAAACAAATGACAACATAGACATCGTTGCCTACGTGTCACGTAATCATCTAGGACTCTTACTTGATGAGGATATAGAAGATACTTTTTACCATGACATCTTTCTACTAGAAAGTTTTGCAAGCCATCAAGAACATGGGGTCAAAGTCTATGATGAAGAGGAAGATGAAAACCACATAGACCATACTGATTTTTGGGTACTGAACACCTCTAAATTTCCTGTACTTATCGCCAGTAAAAGTCAAAACTTTGAAGAGACCTGTATCTTACCACACCATCTGACTCTCATCAAAACACTGAAGCCCTTTTGTTATAGCTCAGGAGATGTCTACTGTGAGTATGAGGGGGTACGTGTTAGTGTTACAGAGATAAAAAGAGTCTCCCAAACCTAGACTTTAGCAACTTATGCTATAGTGCAAAATAATTTAACCTACAAAACCAAAGGAAATACTATGGCATACAATGAACTCACAGCACAAGAAAAACACGTCATCTTAGACAAAGGAACAGAACGTTCTTTTAGTGGTAAATACTGGAACTATTCTGAAACTGGTACATACATCTGTCGTCAGTGTAACGCTGAACTTTTCCCTTCAAGTGCAAAATTTGACTCCTTTACAGGATGGCCAAGTTTTGATGACACAGTTGAGGGTGCAGTAGAGGAGATAACAGATGCAGACGGAAGCAGAACTGAAATTGTTTGTGCTAACTGTAAAGGTCACTTAGGACATGTCTTCAGAGGTGAAGGCATGACCGATAAAAGCACACGTCACTGTGTGAACTCTATCTCATTAGATTTCAAACCTAAAGAATAATCCTTTTTATCTTTTTATGCTTTGCAAATGCTTTTCAAAATCATCAGGAGATACAAATCCTGTCAGTGACTTTTCAGGCATGTAGTTATTCTCTTTATCAAAAAAGATGATGTTTGGTGTACCAAAAAGTCCATATTCTTTTAAAAGGGCTTTATCGTCATCATTGTTGGCGGTTAAATCTATCTTAATAAATGTAAAATCTTTCAACTGTGCTTGTACCCTCGCATCAGGGAATGTTATCTCTTCTAATTCTGTACATGCTGTACATGAGTCTTTGCCAAAGTCTACTACCACTGGTTTGTTTGAAGCTTTTATTTCTTTCATGAGTCTGGCTACAGAGTAGCCCAAATGGTCTGATGACTTTGTAGATGCTACCACAGATTGCACTGCTACACCAGAAGTAAATTTTCCCAAAGGATTAAACATAGATTTAGCACCGGATATAGCACCAACAAATAGAACAATACCGTAAATCAAAAATACCATTGCAAGTAGTTTAAAAAGTTTTTTTGCCCCCTCCCCTGCTTTACTTTCAAAAACACCCATGAAAAGTGCTGTGCCTAAAAAAAGCAAAGACCATAGTATCATGGTCACACCGCCAGGTAGTATACGTGAGAGCATAAAAATAGCAAGAGCAAGCATCATCACACCAAAGACTTGTGACACTGCTGTCATCCAACCACCAGGTTTTGGCATAAACTTACCTGCACCAACCCCTACAAGAAGCAGTGGCATACCCATACCCATACTCATCACAAAGAGGGCAAGTCCCCCAAGTAAAGCATCTCCAGTTTGAGAGATAAAAATAACTGCACCTGATATGGGAGCTGCAGTACAGGGACCTACGATAAGTGCAGAGAGTGCACCCATAATAGCTGTGCCCATAATGCCTTTTCCTTGTGCATTATCAGATGTCTTACTTAGCTTAGATTGCCACGATGTAGGCAATCCTATCTCGAAATATCCAAAGAGTGAGAAAGCTAAGGCTATAAACACCCCTGAAAAGAGTGTTAAAATCCAAGGGTTTTGCATGGCTGCTTGCAAGTCAGCCCCAAGCATACCTGCAACAAGACCTACAAGTGTGTAGGTTAAAGCCATCGCTAAAACATATACCAATGATGTAAAAAAAGCCTTTCCCATACTTGGTTTTATATTCTCTCCTTGATGAGATATAATTATAGATGAGAGTATAGGAATCATAGGAAAAATACATGGAGTAAGTGAGAGAAGTAGTCCAAATATAAAAAACAAAAAGAGTACAAAAAATGAGCTCTCGTTCACCAAAACATCTACTATCTTACCTGCATTTCCTTCTTTGGCAAGTGTAGAGATTTTATCCCACACGCTTAGTTTTTCTCCTTTAAAATTAAATGTTTTTATAATGGGTTGATAGCAAATACCTTTGTCTGAGCATCCTAAAAATTCTATGGTTAAAGTATAATCACCACTAACCTGAGAGGTGATGTCAGCTACTGGGATGTTTACAAGTATCTCTTTTTCAAAGACCATATCGCCATCAAAGTCATGTGAGGCAGGTTTTTTTACATTGAGTGTTACCTTTTTAGGAGAAGTAATTTTATATTGAAGTGTGTCATCGTCATAAACATGAATATGATCGGCTATAGTTATTTTTGTTTCAATAACGTCACCTTTTAATCTTGCTGAAACTTGAAATGCTTTATCTGGTGATAAAAATTTTTGCTTTTTAAGGGCACTCTCAAAACCTGCAAATAAAAAGAGGTTAAAAAAGAAGCTCACAAGAAGTAACTTTTTGATGATGTTTTGCATATTTTCTCTCTTTTATTAAAGTTATCATAGTATTCTATTGTAATATTTGTGTATAAGCTGTGTAATACTATCAAAAATCTGTTAATACATCACTAATGAAGGTCTAAGAAATGGCGAACCATCTTAAAAATGAACTCTCTCCCTACTTACAGAAACATGCAGACAATCCTGTAAATTGGTACCCTTGGGGTGATGAGGCATTTGAAAAAGCACGTAAAGAAAACAAGGTTATCTTCCTTTCTATAGGGTACAGTTCTTGTCACTGGTGTCACGTTATGGAGCGTGAGTCTTTTGAAGACAAAGCCACAGCAAAGATACTTAATGAACACTTCATTAGTATAAAAGTAGACCGTGAAGAGCGTCCTGATATAGACAAACATTTTCAAGAAGTCTACCAACTTATGAATGGTCTTGGTGGTGGCTGGCCTACTTCTATTTTTTTAACGCAAGAACTGAAACCTTTTTACTCAGCAACCTACATACCACCAGAGCCAAAATATGGCATGATGAGCTTTCCCTCTCTCTTAGAAGTCATCGCAGATAAATATAAAAATGAAAAAAAACTGCTCACCCAAAAAGCAGATGAAATTTTACGTTTTTTAAATCCAAAAGAAGACAAGATACAAGCAACAAAACTTGACATAAGTATACTCACACGTATATCTGAGCATGCAAAAGAACTCTTTGACTCTAAATATGGAGGGTTTAATAAAGCACCTAAGTTTCCTCAAACTTCTACACTTTCTTTACTCTTGGATGTCTATAAACTCACTAGCGACAAAGAGACCCTAAATATGGCACTGTTTACGCTCTCTGCTATGGCAAAAGGTGGTTTGCGTGACTTAGTAGAAGGTGGTTTTTGCAGGTACGCTACAGACAACGAATGGCTGGTGCCTCATTTTGAAAAGATGACCTATGACAATGCTCTACTAAGTGACGTGTATTTGCAGGCCTACCATGCAAGTGCCAACACTTTTTATAAAGATGTGGCATTTGAGACACTCGACTTCATGCTTGAAAAGATGAGTGAGAAATCACTCTTTTATTCTGCATCTGATGCAGACACGGATGGAGAAGAAGGTAAATATTTTGTCTACACTTATGACAAAGCCTTAAGGTCATTTAAAAAGGCCGGCATCCCCGAAAAAGCACATGCCGCTCTTGCCGAGGCTTTGCACATCACAAAAGAGGGTAATATTGAAGGTAAAAATATTGTACGTGTTAACGACCCTACCCATCCAAATATTCCTTACTACAAAGAAGCCTTAGAAGCCTTAGTTAAACGTAGAAAAAAACGTACCTATCCTTTCATCGATAAAAAAGTCATTGTCTCTTGGAATGCCATGATGATACACTCTTTATTTAAAGCCTCACGTGTTGACAAGAAGTACTTGCCAATTGCCATAAAATCTCTTGATGCCCTGCTGCAAAGTATGTACGTAAACTCTGAGCTTTATCACTCTACACTACTGGGTAAAACACCTAAAATAAAAGCTTTTCTAGAAGACTATGCTTACCTTACTGAAGCCCTTATAGAAGGCTATAAAAGTACACTGAGTGAAGTCTATCTGATGACAGCACAAAAACTAGCCAATAATGCCATAGAAAAGTTCTTTGAAAATGGAAAATGGAAATTTAGCCGTGGAGAATTCGAAGTAAACGCAGATGTCTATGATAACCCTTACCCTTCTTCAGTTTCCACAATGATATCTTCACTATATAGCATCTCTTCTTTGGTAGATGTGGTTTATAAAAAATTTGTCTTTAAGACTTTAGAAGTCTACTCTTATGATGTCATGCGTCAGCCACTTTCTACACCTCGTATGAGTAAAATGGTACTTCGTTACCTCAAAGATGATGTGATTATCAAAGCCCGTGAAGAGAAACTTAAACCTCACATAGCAGAACTCGATACCCTCCCCCATCCTTTTTCGCTTCTTAAAAATGATACCAATGATGGATTTATGATATGTAACTCTAACGCTTGTTTCGGACATGAAAAAGATTTTTCTGGAGTTTCAGAGATATTAGAGAAAAGAAAATAGTCTTTATTGATAACAACTTTCATTTTTAACTTATTCTAAGTTTTATTTACTATACTTCATTAGAGAAAAAATGATAACTATTATCATTAATATTTTGTTATTTTTAACTATAAGGAAAAGTTTTGGAAAAAATAGTCATTGCACTTGCAGGGCAACCTAATGTAGGGAAGTCTTCTCTCATTAATGCTATCTCAAATGCTAAACTAAAAGTAGGTAATTTCTCAGGTGTCACTGTAGACAAAACAGAAGTAGAGTTTACTATCTGTGATGATGTAACCTGTAAAGAGTATGAAGCTCACATTATTGACCTACCTGGTGCCTATTCACTCACAGAATACACCATAGAAGAAAAAGTCACTAAAAGCTTTTTACAATCAGATGAATATGATGTTATCGTTAATGTAGTAGACTCTACAAACCTCCAACGAAATTTACTTTTTACCACCCAACTACTAGAAATGGGTAAAAAAGTGGTGGTCGCACTCAACATGTCAGATGAAGCCCAAAAAGAAGGTATAGAGATAGATGAAAAACAACTCTCACTTATACTCGGTGTTCCCTGCATCAAAACATCTGCTACTAACAAACTAGGTGCAGAAGCACTAAAACATGCCATAGTAGAAACGTACGAAAGAGATAGAACTTCTGCAAAAGTAGTCTACTCTGATTTTATAGAAGAAGAGATAGAAAACATCATTACCTTCCTAAAAGAGAAAAACTACAAAGCATCAACCCTTCGTTTCCGTCATCTTGCAGTCAAACTGCTACAAGAAGATGAAGATGTCTACAAAAGACTGCATGAAGACCCTATATGGATAGAGCTTCTACCTATAGTGAGAGATGGCATACAGCACATTTATGTACATACAAATACTAAAGATTTAGATGAAATATTTGCAGATGAACACTTTGCTTTTGCAAAAGGTGCAAAAATGGAAGTGATGTCTGTCAAAGGAATGAAAGCACAAAGCCTGACACAAAAAATAGACAACCTACTTATCAATAAATTTTTAGGGATTCCTCTATTTTTGTTTTTTATGTGGGTTTTGTTTCAACTTACTTTTGAACTAGGGTCTATTCCAATGGACTATATAGATGCTGCTTTTTCCTGGTTAGGGGACCAAGCCAAAGCCATACTAGGTGACGGAGAATTAGGTTCACTTGTCGCTGATGGTATGATAGCAGGTGTAGGTGCAGTCATCATGTTTTTGCCTAACATACTCATACTCTTTCTAGGCATAGCACTACTAGAGACCACAGGGTACATGAGTCGTGTGGCATTTTTACTTGATGGCTTTTTCCATAAGTTTGGCTTACATGGTAAAAGTTTTATACCACTCGTAACTGGTTTTGGCTGTTCTGTGCCTGCGTACATGGCAGCACGCACACTTAAAAATGAAAAAGACAGACTCATCACTCTCTTTATTATCGGCTTTATGTCTTGTGGGGCGAGACTGCCTATTTATGTGTTGTTTTCGGGAGCATTTTTTGCAGGGCAAGATGCTGGTAATATATTGTTTATTATTTACATCTCAGGGGCTATTTTGGGACTTCTAGCAGCCAAAATACTTAAGGTGTTTGTCTTTAAAGGCGAAGATGAACCTTTTGTGATGGAGATGCCCAAGTATCGTATGCCTTCACTTGGTCTCATTTGGCACACAGTCTATGGTCAGGCAAAGAGCTACTTAAAAAAAGCAGGTACGTTCATCTTAGGAGCGTCCATACTCATCTGGTTTGCATCTAACTACCCAAAAGTAGATGCACCTGCAAATTTTGATGCCAACCAAGTCAAACTTTATGAGCTTGAAAACTCTTACATAGGTCAAATAGGACATGCCTCTGAGCCATTCTTTGCCCCACTTGGTATGGACTGGCGTATGGCAGTGGCTTTAGAGACAGGACTTGCAGCCAAGGAAGTAGTCGTTTCTACACTAGGTGTGCTTTATGCCTTAGGTGATGATGTAGATGAGGATAATGAAGGTCTCATAGAGCAAATTAAAGCGAACATTCCTTTTGCTTCTGCCATTGCATTCATCGTTTTTGTCATGATTTACCTGCCTTGTTTGGCGGCTTCTATGGTCTTTACCAAAGAAGCTGGAGGTTGGAAGTACTTGGGTTACCTGTTTTTAATGACTACCGTCTCTGCATGGGTATTGAGCTTCATTGCATATCGTGTTACATTAGCATTAGGATATTAATATGGATTTAGTAGATTTAGTAAAAGGTGATACAGCCACCATAACAAGGATACATGCAGATAAAGCACTCAAAGATAGACTTACATCGTTTGGTGTCATGCGTGGTGAAGAACTCACTGTCAAAGGATGCTCTCTTGGAAAACAAACTATAGAGATAGAAGTAGGCTCTACACTTATCGCCCTACGTGCAGATGAAGCAAAGCGTATAGAAGTAGAAATAAACTAAACACCCCCCCCAAAAAAAGAAAAAAGAAAAAGGAAAAAGGAAAAGGAAAACATGAACAAAATACTACTAATTAAATCTATAATATTGATAACAACTCTTACAATCAATGCTAATAATTTTGGAAATATAAAAACTTCTGGCTATCTTAGGGTAGCCTATGAGATGCATGATGTAAGAAAGAATGACACCTTTAGTGATGGTGCCATAGGAGGGAAACTTCACATGGAGACAGGTACTTATGAAGGTATATCCTTAGGGATGAGTTTTTATACTTCAAATGCACTAGGTTCTAGCGACAACCAAGGATTAGTGCCTTTCAGAGGAGAAGTTGACAACGCATATACCCTTGTAGGTGAAGCCTATGTACAAGCACATTTTGGAAATACACGTATCAAACTAGGAATACAAGAGATAGACACGCCTTTTGCAGATACCGATGACATAGGCATGGTACCCAATACCTTTGAAGCCTATATAGTTTATAATCAAGACATTGAAAATACCACTCTCTTTTTAGGACAAATTCAAAAAATGGCAGGGGTAGATGCAAAAGTGGTTGATACGTTTAGTCCTGTCAATGCTCACAACAATATGCAAGTGCTAGGTGCAACATACGAGGGGGTAGAAAATCTGACACTCACTTCATCGTACTACCACATTCAAAATGCAGAAGTGGACAGCATAGCTTACTTCGATGCAGACTATGAAACAGAAAACTACAGCCTTGGGATACAAATTGCCAAACAAGGTTACACTATAGGTAAAGACGCTACGGTATTTGGTATCACAGCAAGCACGCAGTATGCTCCGCTAGGACTAACAGTGAGTGCAAGTTATAACAATGCATGGGGTAATGCTGCATTTTCTGGCTTTGGTGGTGGACCATTTTTTGCAAATTCTGAATACCTCATCCTAGATAATGCAGGGGTAGCTGGTGAGCAGAGCAATATAGGTATAGAGTGGAATGGCACTAACATTGGCATAGAGAACCTAAGCATATCTCTCAACCATGCTATACTCAAAAACCAAGCCAAAGAAAAAGCTAAAGAAACTGATATACTCTTAAGTTACAGCCTAGGTAAACATTTTGAAACACATCTTATTGCATCGTATATCAAGGGTAAAAATGTAGGAGAAGACGATGCAAATCATATGAGAGTATTTATGAATTATATTTTTTAGGCTATTTTTAGCTTAGCTTGATAAAGTAGAGCATAATCTAAGGAGTGCACATGAATCAACTGATGAACTTTAAAAATGACTATGGCGTTAAAGTAGCGATGTTTATAGATGACCCCAAACACGCAGGGAGCATCTCACAAGAAGAAGCTACTGCTTTAAATGCCAAACTATTTAGCTATACCTATGGGAGTCAAGCCATAGGAGAAGAAATCATTTTAAATTGGGCGGTAAACCCTGAAGATGACACTATACTTTTAGCACGCTACACCTATTTTGGTACACCTTCTCTCATCGCAGCGTGTGATATGTTGGCATTGTTGTGTAAAAACAAAACCGTTCAAGAAGCCACGACCATGACATTTCAAGGATTAGAACGCTTTTTAAGAGACAACCCAAGTAACCCTGCACTACCTGAATGCGAAAACTATGTTATCACTTTAGCCCTTGATACCGTAAAACAAGCAGCCAAAGCATACTACCAAGATGCACTAGATCCAGATGAGATTACCCATCCATGTAAAGACACACCTATGAGCCTTAGCTCTATAAAAGAGAGCATAGCACTGCATAACATCCAGACGCTCAAAATGCTTATGGACTATACAAAAACAGGCTATTCTGATGCAAACTGTCTCAAAGAACTAGAAGCACTTTTAGTCGTACAAAAAGAGGTAGTGGAAGAAGAGAAAAAAGTCCAAGAAAACACACCAGACATCCCTTTTCGGCAGATGAACACCAAAGAAAAAATCATAGCCATAGACAAAGTTATAGATGGTTCAGTAAGACAGTTTCTCATTATGGATGGTGGAAACATAGAAATTCTTGATGTGAAAGAAAATGGAGAAAATATAGACATTTACATACGCTATCTAGGTGCATGTGATGGCTGTGCTAGTTCTAGTACAGGCACACTCTTTGCTATAGAAAGCTCACTCAAAGAGAAACTAGATGACAAGATACGGGTTTTGCCTATTTAAATAATACTAACCTAAAATGCCCCTAATAGACCGACCCAAACAGGGTAAATCTCGTAAATAGAGGGGCTAAACAACTAGTCAAAGAAAAACTTTTCTTTTTTTATTTTATTGTTTTAGTCGAATATTTTTCTACCAAATATTGTGACTGGTTCAATTTTTCTTTTGTAAATTCACCAATTCCTACGCCTTCTGTATTATAATCCATTGCAACTATATGTCTATCTAACTCTTTGGCTGCAGAATTTGCATTTAGCGTTGTAAAACCAAGTCCTAATATTAAAACTCCCGTTAATAGTAAATTTTTCATTATTGTATTCTCCTAATTATTTATGTTTTAATTTATTTTTTTATTGCTTAAATATGTATACATATAAGTATATACCAGTAAAAGTATATAGATATGATTGAACTTAAGAGAATTTAGGAGGTTTGAAGATATTATTGAAGTAAAATTGTTCAGCAAGAGATTTTGATAATCTATATTCTGAACATAACTTCATATCTTTTATAAAAGAATTTGAAATAATAGCTAAAATTTTCATTTGATTCTTTTTCTTCTAATGAAATTTCAACCTGTGCTTTTGAAGTACTATCCATAAACTTAGGCGAAGGAATGTCAAATGACATAGTAGTTAAAATAACAAAGATAAGCAATAAAATATAAAGTCTGTTTAATTTCATAAGATGGATATTACCCAGTTTTTTATAATATGTAAATATAATTTATATAATTTTATATAATTTTATATAATAACATATCTCCTAAACTTTAAGAGTCAAAACATTTCAAAACCTTAGTATTTATATCTGTAAATAATTTACTAAAAATACTATTGATGATAAAAAATTTCAATCAGATGAGTCCTATTTAAGCAATATTACTTTGCTCATTTTTTTCTCTTTTTTCTATATAGGCTTTGACTCTGTCCTGTATGGCATGAAACATATTTTCTGTTTTATTTGTTTTGATAAATTCTAAAATATCTTCATAAGTCATGCCATTATCTATTTTTCTTTTACAGATATCTAGTAATAATTCATGCATTTTCTTCTCCATATTTTTACACATTATACTTAGAAAAAGTCAAAAAATGTCAAATCTTAACATTTCAACATTTTTCAGATAAACTTATTTAAATTCAAAAAAGGTTTAGCAACTTGAAAAAAAGATTGATACAGTTCTTACTATTGTTTTCTCTCTTTTCAACATCGCTCATACCACATTCATATTATAACTAAACAGTTAAGCTATGAAAACTTTAGCTCACTTAAAAAGGAAAGAAATCTCTACGACCAACTATGTAGATGAAAATGTTTATGTTCTATACCATTGTGATTGTGTTTATGTTGATGTACTAGCTGTGCTTTAATAAGTGTAGGCATATCTTCAAGTAGTGCATCTACACTTCCATCATAAATAAGTTCATGATTTCCTCCTAGTACTATAGCTCTTTGTCCAAGTTCTCTTCCCAAACTTAAATTATGTGTAGCTATAAGGGAAGTGACATTAAGTTCTCCAAGAAAATCTACCAACCAACCTGTACTTGGGGGGTCTAAGTGTGCTGTAGGTTCATCCATTAAGAGTACGGTTGGTTCTACACACAAAAGTGAAGCAAGAAGTACTTTTTGTTTCTGTCCACCACTTAAAGCAAGAGGTGAAGTTTGTAATAATTTTTCTATTTCAAACAGTTTTGCCCAGTGATGTACCCTGCTGTCTATCTCATCAAACCCAAAATGTTTAAGTCCAAAGGCGATCTCATCATACACCGTTGCATTAAAAAGCATAGAAGAGGGATCTTGCATCTGTAGAGCAACTTCTTTTCTAAAAGTTTGGTTATGCTGTTTAAGGTATTTTTTATTCACCTCTTTGGTCTTAAAACTATAGGTGCCACTTTGTGGCATAATAAGACCATTTAAAATCTTTAGGAGTGTTGATTTGCCTGAACCATTAATACCCAATAAAATGACCTTCTCTCCCTCTTTAATCTCAAAACTAAGTGCTTTTAGTACCTCTACTTTATTGTATTGGTAGTCTTCATAACTGTAGTGAAGGTTGTCACATTTAATCATCTAAAAGCCCCCTTGAACGAAGCCCTAGACTTTGTTCATTTGATTTATGAAGCATTGTACCAAAAAGTGTCTCCAGCAATGGCTTAATCTGTTCTTTTTTTGCACTACTTCTCATGGTCACACCACGGCTTTTTAGACCAAAATAGTACTCTTGAAGCATTTTCTTTAAATGCATCATCTGAGAATAAGTAAAAGCGTATAAGATACTTAAAGTATGATTGAACGTTAAGACTTTATGAAAATTAATATGATGCATTAGCGTAAAAGTAAGCAAGGTAATCGCCAAAGCTCTAAGGTTAATTAAGAGTAATACAGAGTTCTCAATAGGTACAAAAAGTGAATAAAGAAGATAAGAGAGAGTGACCGTACCATTAAAAATAACTAAGGCTAAAAATGCCTTTTTAAAGATTCTCCATTTTACCTCTTTATTGACCAAAAGTGCTAGAAATATCACTCCTATCATAAGCCAAACATTGTGTATAACCCCAAGGAGTACAATGGTAAACAAGTAAAAAACAAACCATCGTTTTTCACTCATCAAAGGCTCTTTTAAATCGGGTTTGTAAAAACTTTACAACCCCAAATGTTACCAGCCCCTCTACTATGCCAAGTAGTAAATGGGGAAGAACAATAGTGGGTAAGGTAACTTCCAAACCAAAAGGGAAAAAAAGTGGATTTCCTTCATTTGAAGTGGCAATAAGTGGTTGAATCCCTAAAATGGTTGCAATAAATACTGAAGGAAGCACTATACTTATCCATCCTGCAAATATTGTTGCAAATTTTTCAGAGAAGTTTTTAAATAATGCATAGCCATAATAGGCAGAAAAACTTCCTAAAAATGCAAGAGAAAGCATATTGAGAGGGTATGCTGTTACCCCGCCTTCCCCAAACATAAGTGCCTGTATTAAAAGTACCAAAGAGATAGACATAAAGGCTACCCAAGGGTTAAAAAGAAGTGCCAATATGGCAATACCACTTAGATGCACGGTGGTTCCTCCAGGTATAGGAATAATGATGAGCATCATCACAAAAGCTATGGCACTTACCCCTGAGAGCATAGGGATTTTTTCTACATCTAGCTCTACTTTTTTGTACGCGAGCATTAAAATCCCTCCTCCCATAACAGCAGCAGGAAGATACGTTTGTGGGGAAAGAAAACCATCAGGTATATGCATCTATGTTCCTAAAAGAGTACAGAGAAAGTAAATATAACTCTATACTCTTCATTACCCTCTGCACCTTGCTGTAAATTTTCCTCATTAAGTTCTTTCCACACTGGCATTTTCAGACCTAATGTAGCAGAGACATTTTCATAAAAAACTCTTGCCCCAACTGTAGTGTAGAGTATCTCTCCTCCTGTAGCTTCTTGGGCTATACCATTTTCCACATCTCTACCCAAATTAAGATAATTCGCCTCTATGGTAGCATCAAAACGTAATTTTTTTTCTAAGTTAGAGTACAGCTTGTAACTTAGTGCTGTGTTAAAACGTATCTCATCTCCAAACTCCATGGTACCACCATCACTGTAACTTCCTTCAAAAAAAGTATTGTATGAGCTATCAAAAACAATAGTTGCATTCTCACCAAACCATTTGGTGGCACTCAAACCAAACATAGTAGAAGGTGCAGAAAAACTATGTTGCATACCATAATCATATAGCGTACCATCTACGTTTTTTACTTCTTTATTCCCTGTTGGTATTGACATACTAAGCATCGCTGTAAAATGCCAGTCTTCCAAATCATCCAGACTTTCACTTTGTGGTGTGAGCATAAAGCCATCATCATACTTAAACCCTAGTACCCCTGATACTTTTAAATCATGAAATCCACTGGTTCCTTCACTACCCTCTTGCATTTTTGTAAAATAAGGTAAAGAGAGATAGACATCAAAATAGGAGTTTACACCATACCCTAATACATAAGAAAAATATTCATGTTTTTCCATCTCCCCATCTATCGCTGCTGTATTCAGTGTATATGAAATATGTTCCGCCCGCATATAGGCCAAAAATTTTCCCTCTGGTAATACTGCTGAAGAGGTTGTCTCAAGAGGAGCACCTGGACCTTCAAGTCCTGCTATACCTAAACTTGCTACACCGTGATGTGCAAAAAGTGTTGTTCCTCCCAATAGACTTGTTAAAATTAGTTTTTTCATATGTCTTTCCTTTTTTTATTTATGTAATAAATACCCCCAAAAACAGCAAAAAGGAACAAAAGCCCCCCTACTGCCCTTAAGATAGTATCACTCTTTTGTATGCCGTGTTCTATGTGTTTCTCTTTGTCTATATTGATATTTATCAATTTTCCATGCCCATCTTCTGAAAAAGTTTTAATTTTCCATATGCCTTTTTTATCTGGTAAAAAAAGTACTCTAGCATGTGCATCTGTTCTACCTACTTGAAAAGGCACTATACTTTCAGGGGCATAAATTTCATAATTTTGATAAGAAAAATCCCCCTCTTTTACAAATTGAAATGTAATAACCACACCCTCTTCATAACTCACATTGTGTTGCAAATTGTGAGAAAATAATGTAGTCGCAAAAAATAGTCCTAGTAAGATTGTTTTCACATTTTTACCTCAAAATTAAGTGTCGTAGTGTGGATAATTTTGTCACATTTTATACCATCTGCAGGCTTAGTAAGTGAAGCTTTGATGTTTTGCAAACCCTTTTGTCTTATCTTGACATTGATATGTCCATTCTCGTCACTCATCCCTATGGTTTTGTGACCATTGGCAAGCATAGCACCTGACAATACTTTACCATTATAATAGACAGTCAGTCTAGCCTTCTCTCCTACTTTTAAGTCTGAAAGATTATTTCTCAAGACTAACTCTAAACCCTGATTATAGGGTGTTTTATTGTTACTATAGAGTCTCTTCACAGACTCTATACTTTGCCAACTTTCTATAGGCATTTTGATTTTGTCTTTAGGGAGTTTTTTTGTGCCATATGGGGTTTTCGTATAATACGCAGAGTGAAGTATTACAAAAATGGCATCACACCCTGACTTTGCAAGGGTGTCTCCATTACTCTTTCTTACTCCACTATCTTTAAGACACAAAAAAGTATCAATCTCTTTTTTATCTATTCTATGTTTACTGTTTTGCAAACTCTCTTGATGCATATGCCCTTGATGCACTTTGTAGTTATCATCTATCCAAAGGGTATGGCCTAGCAATTGTGAACCCAGTCCTATTAAAATCATTATTATTTTTTTCATGAAAACATTGTAGTAGGGTAAGAATTAATGCCATATTAAAAAAATAAGTTCTACTCTAATTTTAGGACTAAAATTTTATACACTCAAAATATCATCTTTTGCTCTTTATTAATTTTTTGATTCTGCTTTTAATTTTAGGCTAACAAAGTAATAGCTTTATCTGCACAGTTCGCACTTTCCTTTCAAAATAACACTCTCAACTTCATAACCTTTCAATTCTATATGCTCTAAATTATCAACACATTGTATGCTATGACAATAATTACAGATAAAATGTGGATGTGCATCCATTTTCATTTCAAAATAACTCTTTTTATCATTAGATTCAAAGCTGGAGACAATATCTTCTTCAACAAATTTGGCTATGTTTCTATAGAATGTCGCTTTATCCATATTGATGCGATGTTTTATATCTTCATAACAGACAGGCTTACTCACCTCTATTAAAATCTCCAACAATTCTGTTCTTGCCACAGTAAATCGCATATTTTTATTTTTCATTATATTTTTTATATCCATGGACATATTATATCAAACTCTAAAATATTATGCATTATGCGACTAAGTCGCAATTAAGCTTAAGAGCGTTACTATTGCACTCATATTTAAACCCAAATTATGCAATAGGATTGCCAAAATTAGTGATAGTGCTTGTACTATGGGTGTTTGCAAATAATTTGAAGTTAACTCAAAGGTTAATCGATGATTATTTGTAAATACTCATGGTACAATGACTTTTGCTAGTTTAGTAATTTCTATTGCATATTTTGGGTTAAACCCTAAGGAAAAAATACCATGATTCAAAAAACCATTAAGACATTCAGTCTAGTCACACTTGTAGGAACCATACCGCTATGGGCATGTAACAGTTCACACGTTTTAGGTGCTGGTGGTTCAGGTGCAGTCTATACGATGTCTGCAAATACCATGAAAGAAGGTGGATTTTACTTAGGGTTCAATGCAGAGAGAGTAAGTAACTCTACCCTTAGTGATAACACTATACTCCAAGCCCTGCAAAACGGTTCAACGCATCTACATAATGTGGATGCCATTAACTCCTACTCACTTTCACTCTCTTATGGTATCGATGATGACTTGACACTCAATATGCAAGTGCCTTACATCTCTCGTGTGGGCATTCGTGCGGGGGAGATGGATAACAATACACCTGAAATACATCCACATGAAGATGCCAAAGGCTTGGGAGATATCTCAGCGATTTTGCAATATAAAATCTATGATAAAGAAAAAACAAAAATAGCCCTCCTTGCAGGTATAAAGACCCCTACAGGAAGAACCGATGTAACAGAAGAAGGTGAAGCACTTGAAGCTGACTTACAACCAGGTACTGGTTCATGGGATCTCTTTGGAGGTGTGGCGTTTACACAAGATTTTGAAACCCTCTCTCTTCACTCTAACCTACTTTACAAATATAACACAAAAGGGGTAGAAGATAGCCAACTTGGAGATGTCTTTAACTACAATGTTGCACTCTCATACAAGCTTATAGAGCAAGAGCATGACCACACATTTCATACACACAAAGAAGCGGAAGATTTTGGCTACTCCGTAGATGTTTTTATGGAACTCAATGGTGAGTGGGTAGACAAAGATCAGTTTGTTGGTCTTACAGCAGAGAATACTGGGCACAATGTACTCTTTGCTACCACAGGGATACAAGTATTGACA
>Ga0256840_1002132_pt1 | contig 17688 bp, 15 predicted proteins | sample 355202metaG_FD_185969 | JGI IMG/M metagenome (GOLD analysis project Ga0256840, IMG submission 185969) | Hydrothermal vent microbial communities from Mid Atlantic Ridge, Atlantic Ocean - 355-202 | ecosystem: Environmental > Aquatic > Marine > Hydrothermal vents | place: Atlantic Ocean: Mid... | reverse complement strand
ACTTTCGAGCCAGACTAGGTACGCCCATTTATAGTTTTTCTACAGGCAAAGTGGTTTTAACCAGGTCTTTATTTTTTGGCGGGAATACAGTAATCATCGACCATGGCCTTGGGGTGTATTCTTTGTACATGCACCTTCAAAAAATTTTGGTAAGCTCAGGGCAAATGGTTAAGGCCGGTCAAATTATTGGTCGGGCAGGTATGACGGGACGGGCTACGGGTCCACACTTACACTTTGGTTTGTTCGTGCTTGGTAAGTCCGTAAATCCACTTGCACTGTTTAAATAAAAGACTAAATTGTAAAAAATTAGAAACTACTTTTTTGACTAGACCTCATGTTTGTAATATGTTAAAATTGTTAAACGTTTTCTCATTTCAACTTTAATTTTTTAGAGGGATTTATTTATGTTTAATTTGATTTCTGGCGCTAAGGATAAAATGATTGCTGCTGGAGTTAGTCAGTTTTTAAACTCCAAACTGGCTGGTTACGGAAAGGTCAAAAATCTCAACTTAAATTCTCAAGAAAAAAGTATCTACCTGGAAGTAGAATTACAAGGAGAACCAGATACTCTAAAAGTTTTGATCCTTGGTTATGAACTTAGACAAGAACAGGGAGAGAGTTTTTTTTGTTTTGAGCAGATCAAATGTTCGCGGACCTGGTTGGATAAGTTGTTCAAAGAGGTGATCATACCCAAGTACGTGCCTGAACAAAAAATACTTATTCCTGCCAAGTACGCGTCAATGTTAAAATTAATTTAATAATTACAGAAGGCACAGAAAGCATTTATAAGACATAGTTGCAAAAAGTCGAAAAAATTACTTTTTTCTCAACAAGTTGGTTTATAACTTGTTTAAATAATAGAATGTTTGTTTTACGATTTTAAGCCAAATTGGGAAAAACAAAGTTTTTGCAGGCGCATCTTTATAAAACTCAACTCCAAAAAATTAAAAAATTACGCTTTTTTGAAAAAACTATTGGGACAACATTTTGGAATTATTAACTATCTTTTTTTGTTTAAACTCTATCAACGTCCATAAGAAATAATTTTTGCAGGTACATCTTATTATAAGCTTTTTGTTAAGGGATTTTAATTATGGCCATAGTAATGGGAACTGCCGGGCACATTGATCATGGCAAAACTACTTTGATCAAAGCCCTTACTGGCATTAATTGTGATCGTTTAGTGGAGGAAAAAAAACGAGGCATTACCATTGAACTTGGTTTTGCCTATCTGGATCTTGATCCCAAGACTAGGATCAGCATTATTGACGTGCCTGGGCATGAAAAGTTTGTCAAAAACATGGTCGCTGGGGCTGCAGGCATAGATTTTGTGCTTTTGGTTATTGCAGCAGACGAAGGGATCATGCCTCAGACTAAAGAACATTTGGAAATTTGTTCTTTATTGGGAATAAAATACGGCTTGGTGGTTTTAACCAAGATTGATCTGGTCGATCCAGAGTGGCTAGAGTTGGTCCAAGAAGACGTTAAAACTTACTTGCAATCTACCTTTTTGGAAAATGCCCCTCTGATTCCTGTTTCAGCCCATACTGGTCAAGGATTAGAGGATTTAAAACAAGCCATAGCTACTCAGGTCAAAAAAGCCATTAAAATTAGAGATTTTGACTTGTTTAGGTTGCCCATAGATCGGGTTTTTTCGATCAAAGGTCACGGTACAGTGGTTACGGGCACTACGGTCAGTGGCAAGATCAAAACAGGAGAAGAAGTCTGTTTGTACCCCAAGAAAGAACACGCCAAAATAAGATCTTTACAGGTTCATACCCAAGATAAAGAAGTAGCTCAGGCTGGTGAACGAACAGCCCTTAATCTGCAGGGAATTGACAAAGATAAAATTGAGAGAGGAGACATAGTAGCTCGGCCTAATACCTTGTTTCCTGACCTAACCTGGACCGTGCGTTTGTTTTATCTGTCTTCTGCGCCCAGACCTCTCAAGCATAGAACTGAAGTCCATTTTCATCACGGAAGCAAAGAGGTTTTGGCTAGAATTTATTTTTTGGAAAAAGATGAAGTTAAACCAGGAGAGCAGGTTCTGGCTCAGGTAAGGTTTCCCGAACCAATGGTTGGCGTCTTTGGCGATAGGTTTGTGATCAGATCTTTTTCTCCCCTTAGGACCATTGGAGGAGGCCTTATATTGGATCCAATGGCTACTCATTTAAAGAGACGTTCACCTGACTTGTCTTTTTTTGAGCAAATAGAAAAGCTAGAGCCAAGGGAGTTAATTCTAAATAACCTGCACCGGGCTAAAACCAAAGGACTTAGCTTTGCAGAGCTTGTGGTTAAAACAGGACTTAAAACTAAAGTTTTGGATAAGGAATTGCAAAAACTGGCCTCTCAAAAGAAAATATTTTTATTTGAACGGGAAGAGAAACGCTATCTAATTAAAGAAGTTTTTTTAGAATTGGCTGAAGATTTAATTAAATTTATTCAAAAATTTCATCAAAAACATCCCTTGGCCGAAGGCATAACCAAAAGTGAATTGTTTTCAAGCTGGGGTAAAGAATATCCAGACAAATTAGTAGAAACTTTACTTAACTACTTGCAACAAAATCAAAAAATAAAAAATATAAAGGCAGTTATCTCTCTTTTTTCCCATCAAGTCAGTTTAGGCCAAGAAAATCAAAAGAAAATAGAGCGGCTTTACAAGTTGATAGCTGAAGCCAAGATGACTCCGCCTATGATTAAAGAAATTATCAAGGTTACCGGCTGGAACGACAAACAAGTTTATGAGTTGCTAGGGTTATTGGTCAAAGAACAAAAACTGGTGCAGGTTAATGAAAACTTTTACCTTTCAGCTCAATCTTTTTTAGAATTAAAAACAAAGTTAAAAGACTATTTTAGTCAAAATCAAGATTTAACCCCCAAAGATTTTAAAACACTTACTGGTCTATCTAGGAAATACTCCATCCCTTTATTGGAGTTTTTAGATAAAGCCAAAATTACCATGCGCGTAGGGGATAAAAGAGTATTGCGAACAAAAATAGACTAACCAAAGGAAAAGACGATGAGAAAAGTTGATGCTAAAGTAATTCAGCTTATTTCCGAAAAAAATATTTTCTTTATTTTGGTTGATACGGACCCTTTGTTTACCAAAACCCTTGAAGCTGCCTTAAAAATTCTAGGCATAGATAGAAATAAATTTCTGTGGTGCACTCAAAAAGAATTAATTTTAAAAGTTAAGCACCAGTTATCTCAAAATAGACTTCCCTTACTTTTTATTGACTTTTCTATGCAGTTTGCTGTGGATGAGGAATTTATTCAAACCTTACGCCAAACTTTTGGCAGTAACATAAAAATCATTTGTTTAATTAACGAAGTAGAAAGAGATCATTTAGTGTACATGCAAGAGATGGGAATAGACAATTTTATTGTCAAACCTATCTCTATAGATGCTATTATTCAAAAAATAGCCAATACTCTTGAGCCAAGTCCTTTAAGTCAAAAGGTTGACTTGGCGATGCAGTACTTGGAAGAGAACAAACTAGAGCAAGCCAAACAAGTCATCAATGAGATCTTAAAACTTAAACCCAATAGTTCTGTCGCCTACTTGTTGCTAGGAGACGTATATAAAGCTCAAAAAAATTATAAACAAGCCGAGCAAGCTTATCTTAAGGCCTCTTATTTAAGCAAGTTGTACTTGGAACCTTTAAAAAAACTTGCTTTACTTTATGCAGAAACCAATTCTTTGGAAAAGCAATTATCGATCTTGCTCAAGCTGGATAAACTATCTCCTTTAAATCCAGAGCGAAAAAAAACCATTGGCAAAATATACATTAAGTGCCAAGAAATAGATAAAGGAAAGCAATATTTAGACTGTGCAGTCCAACAGATTAAGAGATTACTCCATCAAAAAACAGCCGAAGTTTTAATGGAAATAGCGATGGAGCTGAAAGAAAATGCTCCCGAGATAAGCTCTGAATACATGGCTCAAGCTATTCAAGCCAAAGAAAAATACCTTACCCCCAAAGACATTTGGATGTTTAACGAGTGGGGAATAACTTTACGTCAACAAAAGAAATTTGACGAAGCTATTAATTGTTATAAAAAGGCTCTGGAAATAGATCCTGAAAATAGCCACATTTTATATAACTTGGCCGTAGTTTATTTAGAAATTAACCAGCCTTACCGAGCCCTAGAATGTGCCAAAAAGGCTCTAACGCGGGACCCTGACTTGCCTCTAAAAGGAGCCAACATAGCTTATAATTTGGCTTATATTTATTATAAAGGCAGAAATACGCTCAAGGCAAAAACTTACGTCAATCTAGCCCTTAAACAGGATCCAAAGCACGAACGGGCACGAAAATTACTAGCTAAATTAAAATTAGAAAATTATTAAAGACGTAACTGCAAAAAATAAAAATTTGCACTTTTTCTTCAAACTGCTTTGTAACCTGTTTAAATAGTTGAACATTTATTTTGAGATCGTAAGACGAACAGGTAAAAATAAAGTTTTTGCAGGCGCATCATTAAAGATGTAACTGCAAAAAGTCAAAAATTGTGTTTTTTTATAAAACAGTTTTCTTGTAATATGCTGAAATTAATGATTTTTTGACTGTTTAAACTTTGTCAGTTCTCACAAAAAATAATTTTGCAGGAACATCTTATTCTACTTCTTTAGAATCGCCATCTTTTTAACCGTTAAGGTTAAGCAAATGTTCCCTTGCCATAAGCTATTATCTTTTCTTTAACCTTGTTTGTTTATATATTTGTTTAGGCTCAAGATTGGTTTGGCTGCGCGTTTGTAGCCAAGCATTCTTTGATTTTCTTTTCTAATACGTTTTAACTCTTGTCCAATGGCTGTATGTAAAGACTTGGCCACCCCCATGGTCTTGGCGTTCATTTCCTTTAGTTGATCTAAAACTTGCAAGTTGACGTGGGTGTTTTGGGCAAGCAACTTTTTAATTTTTTCCAAACGCTGCTCGGCCAAATGAACCACTTGCTCTAACTGTCCGTTTTGTAAAAGATGAGTTTCTCGTTCAGCCAATGCTTTTATTTCTTGTAAAGCTTCACTCATAACTAGAATTTCTCCTTAACTTATCTCAATAAAAGTTATTTTTTAACTGCCAGGGCAAGCTCTTTAATTACCTTTTTCCACTCTTCCAAATGAGGTAACAGATTATATTCTAACAAATCAGCTAATAAAATCCAATCTTCTTGTTCCTGAGCATCCATCAACTCAGAGAATAAATTGGACAAGGTTTCTACAGCAGTTTTAAGACTAGGGACGTCATTTATAATGCCATCTTGTTTAAATACACTTAAAAGAGCCATAAAATCCTGCAAAACTTGCAAAAAATCCTGATACATGTCCAAGGCCTCAAAATCACTACCCTGTCTAAAAAGTTCAGCAATTTTTTCCGCTCCCTTGGATAAAAGCTCAACTACCTTGTCCAATTCTTGAACCATTTCCAATGCCATTTTATTCACGGGCATAGTTTTGATCTCAATCTTTTTTATCTCATCTATCTCCACGTCCTCTGCCTGATGGGGATAAAGCTCAGAAAAAATTTCATCGTTTACGTACACGTCAGTAACAACCCGCTCTTGAAATTCTTCTTTTTCTAAAACCTTAACCAATAAATCTTCTAAGTTAGCAAAATGCCTCACGTCCATATTGACTTTCTGACCATCTACGATAATCATTTTTACCTCCTCTAATTTTCTATAATTTTTTACTTAGTCTAAAAAGTTCCATTGACTTATCTTTTTATAAGTTTATACAAAAAATATACCAAAACAACCAACAACTATAAAAAATATTTTAAATCAAAACCAATTGTTTGAATTCAACCCCTTATCCCTAACAGCTTTGAAAATATTTTACCTAACGACGTAAATTTTGTTTTTTGAAATAAATAGGATAACTATCTTTATTGTTTGTTTTTTAAACAGGCAGACCAGAAAGTAAAATAACGCAAACTTAGATCCAAAAGATCATCTAAGACCAAACTAGATTGTGAGTTGACCAGCCACAGTCTATGCAAGGCCTTTAACCAAGTACACTTTTGCAAACGCTGATCTAAAGTTTGGTAAAAAGTATTAATCTTTTGTTGACGAATTTTTGATGGCAAAAAAGTCAAAGTTTTGAGTTGGGTTTGAAAAACTTGAAAAGCTTGACAAATGAAATCAATTTCTTGAGCTAATTCTTGAGGCAAGAAAAGATTGCTAGGCACTGGTTGCTTAGCTAGAAAACTAGCATACAATTTTTGCAAACAAGACATAACTTCAAAACGTCTATCATCTGTTTGTAATCTATTTAAACTAAAAAGATTATCCTTTAAAACCACCCGATAGGCCCTAACGTCTAAGCAACTGATTTGGGAAAGGTAATAGTTCTCAATAAAGGCAAAAACTATATCTGGTTTAATTTTCCACCTACATTTATATTCGGGACAAGAAGTATTAAAATTGCACGGATGACAAGAAATATTTGGTTCCAAGCAAATACAGTTGGTCTGATAAGGACCTGTATCCCAAGCCTGAGCCGTAGCTAAAAACAAGGCTATAATTTTACGTCCCTGTCCCACAGCAAGATGCATAGGGCCTGTATCATTGGTTATTAAAAAATTTAACAATTGCAAGATAGCATTTACATCCTGCAAAGTAGTTTTTCCGATTAAGTTGTAAAAAGGAAAATCAGCTTTTTGGGAAAAACTTTTTCCCAACTCAATCTCTCTAGCTCCGCCCAACAAAACAGGAAAGAGCCCTTTTTGCGCACACAACCTGCCCAATTTTACAAAATACTCCACGGGCCAAGTCCGCTTAAGATCACTTGCCCCTAACTGAAAACCAATCAATTGCTTAGAGTTAAGTTTATTTTTCCAAAATTCTACCAACTTGGGATCAGGTTTTTTTAAACGCAAGGTTTGAGCATGTTTTTTGGCTTCATCTTCAATCCCCAAATTCAAATCAACCAAATTTAAAGCTGAACTGTTTCTAACAGTAGCCGAACTATCCAAAAAGGCAGCCCAGTCATTACTATACGTGCTAAATCCATGTTCGTCTAAGCCAAACCCTTTAATTTTAGCCTGAGGGAAAAGCAAAGTCAGTAAACGTGCAGGTAAGGTAGGAGTTAAATTTAAAACCTCGTCAGGATAAAAATCTTTTTGAATAGTGTGCACAAAACTCCAAAGCAAATCTAAAGATGATGTCCAGTTTTTTTTGTCCAAACAGGCCAAAATTTTACTGCCTGGGAAGACAAAAACCTGATCTAAATCTTGAACCAAATTACAAATTTCAGCAAAGGCCTCCAAAACACATAAGCCCACCATTTTTTTTTGTTTTTTAAGTAAACTTATCAAGGGCTGCGCCTGAATAATATCTCCTAGTCTGGCAAAATTGATGACCAACACTTTCGAAAAAACACTTGATTTTGGGTTATTGTCTAAAACCGTAACCACTTTTTCCTCTAAAGGTTTTTCTCATTTTTACAGCTTATCAACGTAATACCCCACAACGTTCCTCTCCTCTTTGCCAAATTCAACCCCAATCAAATAAATCTCAGCAAACTTACCCTGATATTTTTCATAATACTTTTTTTCCTTTAGCTGGCTTAGAGAACGCCCATCCGCTTTCTCCACTACCTTAAATTCAAACAAATAACACCTCTGATCAAAAATTACCGTCATATCTACCTGACCAAAATTGGTTACTTCTTCTACTCTTACATCTAAACCAAGACCACAAAAATAGGCATAAAAAACACTGGCATAAAATCCTTCGTATTCTTGTAAGTTGTTTTTTCGAAACCAATCGTGGGGAATAGATGCAAAGATGGATTTAAAAGTGGTCTCTATTTGAGATACCGCTCCCTTTTCCAAGGCATAATACAAATCATCGTAGTGGTGTTCTTTGGTGGTTAAATCAGAAAAAGTATTTAAGATTGAGTTGGTAAAACTCATCTTTACTTCCAAGTTGGGAAAACAGAGTTTAAACTTTCTGGCATTGCCCCTGAAGTAAACGTCCTGAATAGTCAAATAGCCCGTTTGAAAAAGGACGTTTTCTGGCAAAATAGAGTTAACGTCAAAGCTATCTAAAATCTCTTCTCCAACCTCTAAAAGCTCTAACTTAGACAGAGAAAATTGTTTTTTGAACAAAAGTTCTATCAAAAACGTAGGCGTTCCGGTCTCAAACCAGTAGGGACGAAAAATTTTACTATCTAAATACAATAAAACGTCAAAGGGATTATAGACCCTTTCTCCTAAAAAATTATAGCCATCATACCACTCTTTGACCTTGGCTAAATCTACCTCGTCTAATCTATCTTGAAATACACTTTCTAGCTCGTCCTGGGTATAGCCACAGATGGTTGCACATTCTGGATGCAGGGTAATATCTTTTAAGTTATTTAATCCAGAAAAAATAGAGACCTTAGAAAACTTAGATACACCGGTTACAAAACAAAACTTTAAATGTTCATCCATATCTTTTAACACTGAATAAAAGTTTTTAAGCTCTTCTCTGATTGGGATAGCTACGTCAGGTTTGGTGATGTTGTCTAAAATTGGCTTGTCGTATTCGTCTATTAAGACCACCACTTTTTGGTTGTATTTTTTAGATAGCTTAAAAATTAGCTCTTCAAATTGTTTGTTGGGAAGATTTTCTATATAGGAAAGATCGTATATCTGCTCATGTCTTCTTAAAATAGAAAAAAAGGTCTCTACTAATTCTGGCTTTGACCTCACCACTCCTGCCCCAAAAGAAACGTGAACCACAGGGTATTTTTGATCCCAATCCCAGTTATTTTCCAAATAAAGGCCTTGAAATAAATCCTTTCTGCCTAAAAAGGCCTGCCTTAAGGTATCCAGAAAAAGGCTTTTGCCAAAACGGCGAGGGCGGGAGAGAAAAAAGTATTTACCTTCATCTACAAGTTTTTTCACAAAAGGGGTTTTGTCCACGTAATAATAATTATCTTCCCTTATGACCTTAAAGCTTTGAATGCCTATGGGGAGTTTTTTCTTTGGCATAAGATACCCTTTTAAAGTTTATTGCTCACTAGTCTAACCACAACCTTTACGATTCCATCACTCCATACCCAATAGAAGTCTTGGCGCCCACTCCGTGTTCGTAAAGAGCGTCTTGCAACCAAGCAATAATGTTTTTTTCTTTTATTTTATAATTAGCTAGGTCTTTTTGGGATGAACCAAGAAGAATTTTAAATCTGGTATCTCTTACCACCAAAAAATAGATAGGAGTAGGACTTTGATAGTCTGCTGGCGGGACTTCACCTTTACTATCATAGTAATCTTTGTAATGTACGTTCATAACATCTATGTCAATTTTGGGTGAATCTAGTGGATAAGCATCAAAAAATATCACCTCTCCCTTGGTTGCCTGCTTATAGTAACTTTTACTATCCCCACCAAACACGTCACAGAACTCTTTGTCTTTTAAGGCATCATCTTCCCTGCAATTAAATTCTTCCTGAATGACGTAATTCCTAACCACTCCTTTTATGGCCTGAGCTGGGATGTATGGAAAACCATAGATGTGATGTAAGATCATTGAAGTTTCATACACAGATGGAGAACCAAAACCAATAATCATACGCCATTGCAATTTCATTTCAACTTCTTCAAAGTTTAAATTTATTTTCTTTAACTTTGAATAATAACTTTTTACAATATTATTGAAAAACTTTTTATTAAACTCATGAGTAACTTTATATGCAACCATATTTTTATCTTTTTTAAATAAAATAAATTTATCTTCGAAATACTCAAAATAAGCAAATTTGTTCAATTTTAAATTAAAATTTTCAATAGGATAATGCTTGAGCAACTTTTTCGTATCGTCTGGTAAAAATTTATTAAATATAATCTTGATATTTTTTGCATGAAAGCATCTGCTTTGTATAACAACATCGAACTCCACCCAATCGCCTTCCTGGGGCGGTTCACCTTTAAAACTGTCTCTGCTAAAATGAACATCTCCTTTTTTTGTTTTTATAAAACCAAAGCCTGTTTCTTTATTATAAAATTTTACTCTCCCCTTCTCACGCATTATCTTCTCCTTCTATTAAACCATCAGCAAAGCGTCTGAGCCAGTTTAAAAAGGATAAAACCTCTAAGGTCAAGGCTCTATATTCTAAAGAATTTAGCTCCACCACTTTTTGGGTTAGTTCTGAAAAATTTTCTATCCCATTTGCATCTGGCAATAACTTTTTATTATCAAACTTAAGCCAGGCAAGAACTTGTTCTCCAATAATCTCATAAGTTCCGCCCTTGGACATCATAAAGGCAAAAGTAGCTCCAAGGCCATTGGTCTTAATAAGCATGGGAATTTTTTTGGCATAGGATTTGTATTCCTTCATCTGTTTTGTGTAATAATTATAAATTTTCTTTTGAAAGCTTTCATCTTGTTCTTGAGAGGATTGTTTTACCAATGCTTCTGGTTCATTAAAAAAATCATTTAGTATTTCTCTATTGTTACTGTTTTTTAGTTTATCTTGAAATCTTTTTTCATAGACTATTTTTATGATTTGATTTGAACAACCAGTAAAAGTTTTCAAAGTTATTATCTGTTCTGCACACTTATACGCAAACTCTGCTCTTCCCTGTTCAATTCCCTTTAACTGAGTTGGCTTATCCATTTTTTGCCTCCTGCCACTTTTTTATCTCAACAATACCTTTGCCAATAGTGGCATTGCCACCAATCTGAATTACTTCTGGTATGCCATTTTCAAAAAATTCCAGCACAAGCCCTTCTTCACTTTGACCTTCCTGATAAAAAACGCCTTTTTCTTCTTTTTTGGGTTTAAAAACAGGAGTAGTAAGGATAAGTGAATACATGATTGTTTCTGATGGCAGGTATTCTTCTGTAAAAAGAGCTCCAGTTGCAACTGTGCCTGTTTTTGAATCTATTTTGGTCCTGGTTATAACTTCTGTGGAAAGATTTGCAAAATCTTTAAAATCATCATCATCTAAAACTACCAATTTATCCTTTATTTCTTCTATGTTGAGTAAATTGCTAAGAAAGTTTGCAAATTCTTTTGTGGTTTCATTTTCTTTGACTTCAAAAGAATATTCTTCAAGAATAATATTATTGTTAATCATAAGTGCATTACTTGAGACAGTGTTTTCATTTGGGATTACATCAAAATTTTTATTCTCAATATTGCATAACTTAAGTTCTTCTTGCAATCTCTTTAAAATCTTAGGGCACGTAACATAAGCAAAGACACCTCTCATGGATTTTACAGGAAATAAAAGCATCCTTGCATCGGTAAAACCAAGGGCACCTGCATGCGCATTCCCTTCCTCTGGACCAAAGGCAAGGGAAACAGCCTCTTTTAGCCCTTTTTTATCAGTAATAACCTTTTCCCCAACTTGAATATTCTTTAATGATGTCTCAAAAACTTCCCTAATACTTCCCTTTAATCCAGATGCTTCAATTTTGGGAAAACCTGTATGTTTTTCCCTCTGAATGGGTAAATCCACAATCCCAAGTTCCTGGCCACTTCCCGCGTGCAGGGGAGTAATTACTCTTATAAAAAATGGTCTGGCTAATTTAAACATTTAATTCCTCCCTGAAATTTTTATTTTTCTTATTTTTGATTTTTGGATATACTCTTGTTTAAATTCATCAGTTATTTTCTCAGAACTTAAATATTTTTCATATTCATCATGATCTTCAAATGTCTTATAAATATAAATATTATTTTCTTGCTGAAAGTAAAAAATTCTATATGGATTATTGCCATCGTCATAAACATAGTGGTCATTTTTTTGTTCTGTTTTTCTTTCAAAATTTTTAACAAATTTGGAACTTAAAATTTCTCTTATATTTCCTTGTTTTTGTATTTCCTCAAACACATTATCACTTGCATAAAAAACAAAAACATTATTCTTATATTTAGTATAAAGAATTTGTCCTATAGGGCTTAAAAAAGCTAAATTATCTTCATATTCTACTAAACCATTTTTTTCTAATTCTTTATAAGTTTTGTTATTTTGTTTTTCTTTATTGTAATCATCTATACCTTGCTCAAGTTTGTTTATATAATTTATATAATTATCAAATATAGTTTCATCTATTTTAATAGGCAATTGAGGAATTGTTATTAATTCTTCACTTTTTTCAAATATATACTTTATTTCACATCTATTTATAGTGGATATAATTGTTAAATATGGAATTACTCCTTTATATCCACCTGTTATATTAAACAAAATATTTTCCCAAAAACCTGCAGAAATCTGGTTAATTCTATTGATAAGATTAGGCAGTCCTTTTTTTATAAAAGAACTTTTATCTTTTACCTGCAGCTCAGAAATTATATCATTTTGATTATTAAAATAAGCATTAACTTTATCTTCAAAATAATCTTTTATAATTTCAGCAGCCAAAGCTGAAAGAATCGTATCTGTTGCGAGAAGATAAACATCTAGTTCTTCACCCTGTAATTCTTCACGTATTTTTAAAATACTTGTAATCTCAGCTGATGCATCTTTTGCACCTTTTATCCAACCCTTGATCCCTTGTTTTAACTTATCTATGTATTCTTTATAATCACTCCATTCTGAAAAACTTTTATTTTCCAGTTTGTTATAATATAATTGAAAAGATGAGTTGTTATTCTGGTTAAAATAATTATCAAAAACAGAAGTCCCAACCGTTGTAATAACTTTCTTCATCTTGTTTTCTCCTCTTCAATTTTCCCCACATAACACATACCAAAGCCCTGTTCAGGATAAATTTCTGATATGTTTTTGCCATAAAATAGTTCTAATATCTTTTCCATACTTCCTTTCAGCAGTTCAAAATAATAAACACTACCTGCAGGTACAGCTTGGTATGCTGGTTTTGGTCTTTTTGCTTTAAGGTCAAAACCACCAACAAGCACAGATTTTCCTATAGCTGCAGTTAATAACTTGAATTTAAGCTCACCCGTGATTGCTTCAAAATTTTCTTGATTAATCCATTCAGGTAGCCAACCCTGTTTAAAAATTGCTGGAGTGGTCAAAATAAGCTTAAAGCACCTATCGTCTTTAGCAAACACCGGAGATTTTACTTTAAGTCCTTCAATTTTTTGGAATCTAGCTGATTTTCCCTCCCCTCCCAGTTGTAAACAACCTGCCTCTGGCATCTCCAATCCTTCAAATTCAACAACGAGTTTTAAGTCGTTTAACCTTTTCATATCCACCCGATAAAGCTTGCCTTCTTCACAAGAAAGGGTCTCGTTGGAACGGCCAATGCCTATCTTGGGCTCATTTTTTACATAACTATCCAATGGTAAAAAAGACATTTCATCAGTATTGCCTCGTAAGTAATCTTCAAAAATTAATTTAGGAAGAAGAGCGGCCCCAATATTCTCTGCTTTGGTTTGAGCGGTTAAAATGTTAGAAAGGGCTGGATAATTTGAATAAAAATCACCAGTGAAGTTAGTTAAGGTTAAACTAAAAATGATATCCTTTGAATTATTGCCCTTTTTTTTCTCTTTTACCAAATCCAAAGGTATGGGAAAAAGAAAGTCACCACTATCTTTGAAAACCACGTTTTTTATTTTTAACTGGTTGGTGGGGTCATTATCTTCATTTGCCTTTTTTAGTTCTTCAATGTTATTGGCAAAATAACAAGCCCTTAATGCCCCATAAATGGTGGAAGGATATGGTGGAAAAATACCATCTGCCCATGTTTCCTCTCCCATGGAAAAAGGTTTTCCATCTCTAAAAAAAAGGGTGTCCATTGCTTCTATTTCAACAAACATCATACTGCCCCTTTTGTAGCTATAAAGTCAGTAATGTTTAAAAAAGAAAAAAAATTATCTTTTTCTAACTTAACAAGATATGTTTTTAAATCAACAAGATATGACTCGCAATACAACGAAAACAACTCTTCTGTCCACATTTTTACCTTTTCTTCTTTTTTTAACTTTTCCTCTTTGTTTTTATATGCCCTTTTTAACAGCCGTTTTAATTCGGTTTTTAACATTATATCTTTTTCAATTTGTTTAATTCTATTAAATTCTTCTTGCAGCACCTTTATAAATTTATTGGAAAAACCATTTTCGTCATCTTTTAGTTCTAAGATTAAACTTTGCATAATATCAACAGTCCATTTATCTTTAATTTTCCACTTATAAACAGTTTTATTTATCTCACCTGAATGTTTTAAGACTGCTATGCCAAAAGCATCTCTATTTCCCTTTTCTTTTGCCTCTTTTTCCATCTTTCTTGCCCATTTCAAAACCTCTGATAAAGGAGTTTTATAATGAGCAACTACAATCCCTGCAGAGGCAGAAGATTTGTCATTGGTTTTAAAACCCAAATTTTCAAATTTTGGGAACTTTTCCCTTAATTTTTTTAACACACAAAAAAGAGATTCAAGATTTAAAAACGCCATTACGTCATCACCACCAGCATAAACACATTGGCCATTAGATTTATTTATGATTTTGTTTACCTCATCTGCATACTTTCCCAATTTTTCTGAAACACCTTGATGAAACTCTTTTAGCTTTATTTTATTTTCTAAAGATTCCCCTGAAAGCCACTTGCCCATATCATCACCATCCAGCATAATCATTGCATAATATTTTTTGGGTGTTCCGTACTTTTGGTATAAATCCTTTAAAATTTTTTTTGCCTTCTTTAATTCTTCTTCTCCTTTAAAATGGCCATATTTTTCTAAATATTTTCTTGTTAAATTTTCTTCATAAAAAAGCTGTTCATCAAAATCGTTAAATAGACTTTTATAGCTTATTAGTTCTTTATCTTCTATTTTTGAGACCCAATCCATAGAAGCAATTGCAGCGGTAGAAGGAAAAGAAAGATTTTTATAAAACCTTTTGACAAAACCCACTGCACAAAGCCCTTCTCCCCTGATTAGTTTAAAATTTTTGAGTTCAAGGGCATCGTCTAATGTATAAGCAGGCCTTTTATTATTTGTTGTTTTTTTATAAACCAAAACACTTCTCTTACCACACAAAGAACACTTGCGTCCTCTTTGTTCTATTTGATTAAACGTCCTTATATTTTTGATGGCCCCAAGGGTCTGTTCTATGTTTTCATAAATTGCTGAATAGTTATCTTTATATGGCAGGATTATCCAATAAATTTCTAAAAAATTTTCTATCTGCTTATAAAAATCTGCTGGCTTTTGTTTTCCAGCAAATTCTTGGATAAATAATTTTTGGGCCAATTCCTTAAATTTATCTCTTATCTTGCTTTCAATACGTTTTCCCACTTTTTTAGGTTTCTCTGTTTCTACAATTGCAATAAATCTATTGGGCTTGGACCTTATATTTTTATGAGGAAAAACCACCTCTGAGCCCTTTGGCAGCTCATCTATTGCCAAATCAATCAAATCAGACAACAATCTACTCCCAGCATATAGATCCTGAGTCTTTCTTGCTTCAGCAATAAATGATTGAACAGGACCTATGGTCAAAAGCAAAAGATACTTAACCTTCATCTTTTATTCTCCTTAAAAGCGCATAAAATGCATCTAAATACATATTGTGAATGTTTTCAAAAATTGACCTTGAATTGGCAAAATTATAAGTATGCACCAGCAAGTTTCTATCTTCAATCATTTTTAACCAATGTTCTTTGTTAGCTATAAGGTCATTATTGTAGGCTTGTTTAAAACAATCTCTGGGATTTTTGCAGATAAGACCAAGATCTGCCAGATATTCTTTGATTAACTTCCAGCCAAGTTCATAACAAAGCTCAAATCTTTTTATCGTTCCATCTATCTCAAGTTCTGTTTGGGCCTGATTACAGGCAATCTTTAAATTATCCAAGGCGCGTTCAAAATCAGACAGGGTCTTTTTTCCCCTTTTGTTCATATCTTAATCCCTTCTTTTTCTATCTTTTTCTTAAAATCATCATCAATTTTATTTAGATTGATTAAATCAATATTGCCTGTTACATTGGCAAACTCAATGCTTTTGTTGGTAGCAACAGCAAGATCAATATCAGACTTTTTATGAAAATCTCCCCTTGCCCTGGAGCCAAAAAGAACAATCTCTTGGGGGGATAACTCTTGTTTTATTTTTTTTCTTAACTCATCCAGCTCATTTGGGATGGACAATATACACTCAATTTCTTTATTTTTAACCTCATTCCAAAATTCGTCTAATAAAGAATAATCTGGTTTTTGAGACTTTCCATCTTTGTTGGAAATTAAGACCTTGTCCTCAGGCAAAAATTCTCCTGCCAATCTCATCAAAAGCCAATAATAATCATTGGTGCTGGTTCTAATTACCTTAAAAATCACAGGAGAGCTTCTTCTATCTATTTTTTCTTTAATATTCCTGTTTCTTACTTTTCCTGCAATGATAGTAGTCTTTGGATTTCGATGCTGAATAGGAATACCAAAACAAGCAACCTCAAAAACTTTTGATCTGTGCTTATTTCTAAAGCTCATAAACACATTCCCAATATCATTTAACGCATCCTTCCAGGAGTTAAATTTATTTTTAGAAATAATAAAACGAGCAATGGATAGATTAGAATATTCTGAAACAAAAAAAGTATTTTTCTTCTCATTTATAATTTCTTTTGCTCTTTGAAAATTTTTTAAAATATAGTTTGCAACTTCAGTTGAATTCTTTCCCTGTAAAGTAAATTCAAGACCTATACTTTTGATAAGCTCATTTTCATTCTGTTTAATGTTAGTTATCCTAAAACTACCAGCCCCTCTTCTTGACCTGCTTCCAATCCCTCCAAAGACAGATAGAAGCCAGAAGGCAGATAAAGTGTGTTGCAAGGCTACAACTTCATGGCTTGAAAAAGTTATTTCAAATCTTTCTCTAGTTTTTATACAGGATTTTTCTACAAGCATCATTGTAGAATAAAAAAGATAAGGAATAGATTTATATTCAGTAGGAATTTTATACTTTTTCCCTTTTTTTGATGTTATTTCTATAAAAGGAACTTCTTCCCATAAACTTTTTTGAACTTGTAGCCCATTAGTCTTTACTTTAATAGCAATTTTACTTTTTCCCTCATCTTCACCAGTTCCTCCAAAAATCTCTGCTTCTTTTTTTCTTAAATTTTTAATAGATAGAGAATGATTTGCTGCCCTCCACCAGAATCTGATTGCCCCCTTCAAAGAAGGAGCTCTAAGCTCTAGTAAACTGCCATCTGCTCCATAACAAAATGTAGGAGTTAAAGTTTCACATTCAAAGGTGATTGTTTTCATTTTTACCATCCTTATCTTATTCTATTTTTTCAACGTAATACCCTACAACATTCCTCTCCTCTTTGCCAAACTCCACCCCAATCAAATATATCTCAACAAACTTACCTTTGTATTTTTCGTAATACCTCTTTGCCTTTAGCTGATTTAGAGAACCCCCATCCGCTTTCTCCACCACCTTAAATTCAAACAAGTAACACCTCTGATCAAAAATTACCGTCATATCTACCTGACCAAAATTGGTTACTTCTTCTACTCTTACATCTAAACCAAGACCACAAAAATAGGCATAAAACACACTGGCATAAAATCCTTCGTATTCTTGTAAGTTGTTTTTTCGAAACCAATCGTGGGGAATAGAGGCAAAGATGGATTTAAACACTGATTCTAATTCGCCTACATTGCCCATTTCAAGAACGTCAAAAATTTTATCATAATTTCTTTCTTTTGAGGGAAGATGAGAAAAGGTATTTAACAAGAAGTTGTTAAAACTCGTCCTCACTTCAAAGTTAGGAAAACCAAGCAAGT